>Ga0315284_10002703_pt1 | contig 25343 bp, 12 predicted proteins | sample YL17G09_16_MG_FD_203696 | JGI IMG/M metagenome (GOLD analysis project Ga0315284, IMG submission 203696) | Sediment microbial communities from Yellowstone Lake, YNP, Wyoming, USA - YL17G09_16 | ecosystem: Environmental > Aquatic > Freshwater > Lake > Sediment | place: USA: Wyoming | collected...
CCCCCCCAGCCGTCGCCCTTTCTCGCCCCCCCACCCCCCGCCCGCTCCGCCGCGTCCTCCACCGCGTCCTCCGGCGGCGGCGGCCTGTCGGCGGCGGCGCCCGAGTGGGAGTTGTTTGGGGTCGAGGAAGCCGACGCGCCGCACGGCGACGCGCTGGCGCGCCGCCTCGCGGCGCTCGACGCCTTTGGCACCGGGGTGGCGGCCGCGCACGGCGGCGCGCCCCCGCGGGCCGCGTCGACCGGCGCGCCCGCGTCGCCCGACCGCGCGCCGGGCGCGGGCGCGGGGCCGCTGCCGGCGGCGCGCGCGGGGTCGCTCGGCGCGCTCGCCGACGTGCTCGGCGGCGCCCTCGTGCCGCCGCCGCCGCGCCTCGGCGGCGCCACCACGCCCGCCCCCGCGCTCGCCGACCTGTGGGCCGCGGGCGACGGCGCCGCGCGCGCGCCGCCGCTCGCCGGGCTCGACCTCGACCTGGCGGGCCTGGCGCGCCTCCCGCCCCCCCCGCCGCCGCCGCCGCGCGCGCCGCAAGCCTTTCAACCGCCCACCCCGGCCGACGTGCGCGCCCTCGTGGAGCGCCTCCCCCTCGAGGCCGACGCGGGCGCCGCGCTCGCGGCTGCGCTGCCGCAGCGCGCGCTCGCCGCGCTCGACCCCGCGTCCTTTGGCGACGTGCTCACGTCCCTGGCCGCGGCCGGGCACGCGTTTCGCGCGTGGCAGCTGTTTGACTGGGCGCGCGGCGCGCCGCCGGGCGCGCCGGGCGCGCACCTCGCCGCCGCGCCGGCGTACGCGGCCATGGTCGACGCGTGCGGCGGCTGGCAGCAGCTGCGGCAGGCGCTGGACCTGGTGGCGGAGATGCGGTCGCGCGGGCTGGCCGACGGCGGCGGCGCGGCGGCGGCGCTGTTGCGGGCCGCGCTGCGCGCGGGCGACGCGGCGCTCGCGTGCGAGGCCTACAGCGCGCTCGCCGCGACGCCCTCCCCACGCCCGCCCGCCTCGTGCCGCGCGCTCATCGACGTCGCGGCCCGCGCGGGGGCGGTCGGCGTCGCCCTGGCCGCCCTCGACGACCTGCGCGTCGCGGCGGCCGCGCGGGGCCTGGCGCGCGCGCCTCCCGGCGCGCGCGACCCCGCGCCGCGCCCCCCCCCCCCCCCGCCCCCCCCCGGCGCCCCCCCCATCCCGCTCGACGCGCCCGCGTACAACGTGGTCCTGGTGGCGGCGTCGCGCGCGGACGACGCGGGGCGGGCGCTTGCGGTGTACGCGCGGATGGCGGCCGACGGCGTGCCGCCAAACACAAAGACCTTCACCGCCCTCCTCGCCGCCGCCGGCGCGGGCGACGCCGGCCTGGACGCGATTGCGGGGTGCGTGCCCGACGCGGGCGCCGACCCGGCCGGCGCGCGCGCCGCGTACGGCGCCGCGCTCGCCGCGTGCGAGAAGGCCGGCCACTGGCACGCCGCGTCGGGCCTCTTCGACCGCGCCGCGGCCGCCGGCGTCCCGCCCGACGTCGCGTCCTTCAACTCGGTCATCGCCGCGTGCGCGCACGGGGGGGAGGCCGGGCGGGCGCGAGCGGCGTTCGACGCCATGGCCGCCGCGCGCGTCGCGCGCGACGCGGTGTCGCACGCCAACCTCATCCGCGCGTACAAGAAAGCGGGCGCCTGGGCGGCCGCGCTCACGACCTACGAGGCCATGCTCGACGCGGGCTGCGTCGCGCACGCGTCGGTCGTCGCGTCGGTCGTCGACGTCCTCTGGTCGACCGGCGTCGCGTGGGCGCGCGCGAAGGCGGCGGCCGTCCACGACGCCGCCCTCGCGTCCGGCCGCCTCCCCCTACCGCTGGAGACGGCGCGCAAGGGCGCGCTGCGGGTCGACCTGGCCGCCCTCACCCCCGCGGCCGCCGTGCTTGGCGCCGCGGCGTGGCTCCGCGCGGCGCGCGGCGCGGCGGCGCGCGGCGCGGGGTCGCCCCTCGACGCCGCTCGCAAGGTCACCCTTTCGCACGGCGGCGGCGAGGCAGCGCGCGCGCAGGGGCACGCGGCGTCGTTGCGCGACGCGGTGGCGGCCAGCCTCGCGGGCGGCGGCGCGCCGTTTCGGCCGGCGCCCGACCACGCGCGCTCGGGGAGGCTGGACGCGCCCGCGCCGGCCCTGCGCAGGTGGCTCTTCAGCCCGGCGTTTGACGCGTACTCCGCGGCGGCTGGAGGGGGTGGGAGCGGTGGCGCCTCTGCGCTCGGCGCGACGGCCGACCTGGTCGCCGCGGACGCGCGCGCCGCGGCCGCTGCCTCGCACGCCCACGCCGACCTCGCGGCCATCGAGGCCCGCCACGCGCCCGCCCTCGCCTCCCTCGCCGCGGCCGCCCCGGTCTACGCCCAGCAGCGCGGCGCGCTCGTCGCGGCCGCCGCGCACCAGGCTGCCGCGCTCCGCCTCCCCCCCCCCGCCCTCCACGCCGCCGTCGCGCTCATGGACCGCGTCATGGCGGCCGGGGTGCGGACGACCGGGCAGTTTCACGCGTTGTTTGTCGCGGCGTGCCTGCGCGTCGCGGCGCGCGGGCGCGCGCGCGGGCCGGAGCCCGCCCTCGCCGACGCGGCCGCGGGCGCGGGCTACCCCGAGGCCGCGCTCGCGCGCATGGAGGCCAATGTCGAGGCGTGCCTGGGGGGGGATGTGGACGCCGCGCCGGCCGCCGACTGGCTCGCCCTGTTTGCGCGCCGCCTCGGCGCCGACCCCGCCTCCCCCGCCTCCCGCCGCGCCGCCGCCGGCGCCGCCTTTGGCGCGGCGGGCGACGCCCTGGCCGACGTCGTGCTCGCGCAGCACCCTCCCTCGCTCGTCGCGGCGGGCCTGCTCGCCGCCGGCCGCCGCGGCGTGGGCGCCGTCCCCGCGTGGCCCACCACCCTCGCCGCCCTCACCGGCTACACCGAGGCCGGCACGCCGTCGTTTGCCGCGGTGGAGGCGCTGGCGGGGCGCTTTGTCGCGCACGCGGCCGCGACGGGCGCCGAGTGACGAGGGAACACACAGAGGCGCCCCTCCCTCGCGCCTCCCCGGCGCCCTTCCACCAGCGCCAAGGAGACCGACCGTGCACAGCAGACGCGCCGCGCGCCGGCGCGGGGCGGGCGCGCCCGGCGCGCGAGCCCGAAACTCGAAACCATTCCCCCTCCTGGCCGCCACCCCCTCTTCCCCACCTCTGCCTTTTTCGATCGCGGACCCTGTGTCCCCCGTTATGACGCCCGCTGCCCGCGCCATGTCCCCCATTGTGACGCCCGCCGCCCGCGCCGCGCCCGACCGCCCCGGTTGGGCGCGGCGCGGACGCGCCTCCACCCCCGGCCCGCGCGGCGTCGCCCGCGCCCGCCCTATCCCGCCTTGTGCGCGCGCTTGGCGCCGCCTTATATTCGACAATCCCGTCCGCGAGCCGTCGGCCCGCCCGATGAGCGGGCGGCGCCGCGCGCGGCGGGGCGCCGGCGCGCGGCCGCCGCCGGTGCGCCGCCGGCGCCCCGCCCACAACACCGCGCGCCCGCCGCCCGCCCCGGCCCTGTGACATTCGCTGGCGAGCAGGCTGAAAACGTGGCGGCGGGGTGTGTGGGAGGGGCCGTCTCACTCTCACACGCGGCGCGCCGCTCCCCACCCTCACGGCGCGGCCTCCTTGTCCGGCGTCGCCGGCCCGTCCTTCCCGTCGTCCTTCTCCTTGCCCCCCACCTTTGCCGTGCTGCCGCTGCGCGCCGCGGCGGCCGCCTCCCGGTTGTTCACGAGGGCGTGCAGGGCGAGCACGGCGCGCGTCGCGGCGCCGACGTACGCCGCGAGCGCGCCGTCGGCCGCGCGCGCGCCGAGCGCGGGCCCGACGCCCGGCGCGTCGGGCGGGGGGAGCTCGTTGAACGCGGTTTGGAGGTCGGCCAGGATGTCGTGGTTTGGGGGGAGCGCGCCCGCCGCGACAGCCGACGCGTACGACGCCGCGGCGTCGAGGCGCGACCCCAACCCGGCCAACCCTTCCGCCAGCGCCGCCACGTCGCCGCCCAGTGTGCGGGCGCCGCAGTCTTTGACGTCGCGCAGCAGGTGCTCGACGCCCACCTCCTCCGCCTCGGACGCGCCGACCGTCGTGCGCGCGACGGCGAACGCTTTGCTCCCCGCCCGGGACCCGTCCTCCCGCCCGCCGTCCACCGTGACGTAGGCGGTCACCGGCAGGCCCGCGCCGCCGGGCGTGGGGCGGCAGGCGAGCAGGATGGGGGAGGGGCAGTAGTTGGAGACGAGGGCGTGGATGTCGAGGTCGGCGGGGGCGAGCGAGGGCGCGGTCGAGTACCAGCCGACGACGGATTCCCGGGCTGTGGAGGGGCGGGGGGTGGCGTGGTGTGGGGCCGTGTTTTTTCGAGCGCGGTCGGCCGCGCCCCCCTCCCCTCGCGCCCTCTCCGCCTCCCCCTCCTCCCTCGCACCGTTGACCTTGCGGAACATGGCCAGCATAGCCTCCGCGTAGGAATGGTCCAGGAACCAGATCGCCGGGTCGCGCTCATCCTCCTCGAAGGGGACTGGAGGGGCGAGGGGGGCGGGGGTCGGCGCACGCGGCGTGGCGGCGCGCGCGCCTCCGTGCCCCGCGTCCCAGCACCGCACGGGAGCCATCGATCCAGATGGCGTGGCGCATCGCGCGGCGGCCGCCGGCGGCGCCGCGCGCGCCGCGCATCGCGCGCCGCGCGCTCACCGCCCCCCCCTCCTGCTCTCCAATCCCCCACCCACCCGCAAACGAGTTGGTGACGTCCACAGTCACCCCCGCCCCGGTCCCCGTCCGCTCGCCGAGCAGGAAGCCGACGACCCGCTTGCGCGTGTCGCGCGCGGCGCGGTGATAGTGGTCGACGACGGAGAGGAGGACGAGGGGGTGCACCACCACCGAGGCCGGGGGGGGCGGGGTCGCCATGGTGCTGGCCCTGGTGGCGCGGCTGTGCGCGGCGCCGCGCCGTCGCCGCGCGCCCACACCCCCCCTCGCGGCGCCGCCCCGCCATGGCGTCCGACCGAGGCGTGCGCCTGCCGCCCGAGCTGGAGGGCGTGCCGCCGCGGCCGCTCGAGGCACGGAGAGAGAGGAGGGGCGCGCGCGTGCGCGGGCGGCGGTTGGCTTCCAGCCCCGCCCGGGGACGCGCCCAGTGAGCGCTGACCCGGGCACGGGGAGGCCGCGCGCGCGCGGGCGCTCGGCGCGCCCCAATCCCGCGCGCCCACTCGCGCCGCCCCTCCCTCGTCCCTCCAGGACTACGTGCGCGCCCGCCTCGTGCAGTTTGCCGGCGCTTTTGCCGCGCGCGCCTGCCCCGGCCTCCCCCCCGCCGACGTGCGGTCGGCAGCGGCGGCCGCCATCGCGCGGCTGCCGCCTCCCGAGCGCGGCGGGGGGGCGGAACCGCGCGAGCTGCAGCTCGTGTTCAGGCACGATTGCTTGTGCGTCGGTTGGGAGGAGGGAGGAGGGGCGTCGGAGCGCGAGCCTGCCTGCCGCGACCCTTCGACCCACCTCGTCTTGCCCTTCTCGATCCCAGGTCGCTCGGCTGCCTCGACGCCCAGTGCGCCCTCTGCGAGCACAACCCGCGCCGCCGCTGCTCGGTCAACTTCGCGCCCAAGGTCGGGGGGGGGGGGGGGGGGGGGGGGGGGGGGGGTTCGCGCGCGCGCGCGTTTTTTTTCATTCTTCTCCCCGTCTCCGTCTCCGCCCCCGCCGCCCACACCCCACCCTCCTCCCACCCCTCAGTACCTCGTCAACGACGTCCTGCGCGCCAAGTGCGACGCCCCCATCCGCGTGGAGGTCATCGACCGAGCCACGGGCCTCCCGGCGCCCGCCTCGTCGCTCGCGGGCTGCGCGGTCGAGCTCGCGATTCTCGACGGGAACGCCTACGACGCCGGCTGCCTGGAGGCCGGCGCCGAGCGGGGTGCCGACCTGGACGCGGCCGCCCTGCTGCACAACAACCGGGGCGCGCCCCTGCTCGCGACAGGGGGGGCGGCTGCTGGGGGTGGCGCCGCGCTCGGCGCCCCTGGCGCGCACGCCGCCGACGGCCGCGTCGTGCTGCCCCTGGTGAATGGCGTCGCGATGCTGCCCGACCTGCACGTTACGGATTCGTCGGAGGCGCTGCTCTCCGGGCGCAAGCCCCCGTTTCGCCTGCTCGCGCGCGCGGTCTGGCGGACGGCGCCCGGTGGAGGCGCGGCGCCCTCCACCCCTCCTCCGGCCCGCCACGCCGTGTCCGAAGGCTTTGTCGTGGCCACGCGGCGCACGCGGACGGCGGGCAAAGTCGAAATCCCGAACGTGGACGACCACGTGTCGAAACTCGAGCACATGGGCAAAGAAACCGTCAAGAAGCTGGCCGACATCGTGGCGTCCGCGGCCGCGGCGGGCGTGGACGTGCGGGTGCCGGAATCCCGGATTGAGTCGGTGGGCCAGTTTCGCGCGCTCGCGCTCGCGGCCGAGCGCGACGGCCACCTCCGCCAGAAGCTGCAGCACGTGCTCAAGCTGTCCAAAGAGAAGTGGGACGACGCGCGGGACCACGCGCTGCGGGCGGTGGTGGCTGACGGGAGGGTGCGGGTCTGGTATGCAGGCGACGGGGGTGGCGGAGGGATGGGCGCGTCGACCACGCCCTTGACCTGTGGCGACGGCCTGCTCTTCGCCGCCCGCCTGGGCGACGTCGACCTGGAGCGCCCGGTGGGACTGGTCACGGCGTTGCCGCGGGGCGGCGCGGAAGCAACGCTCGCGGCGCAACTCACGCCGGCGCAGCGCGAGGCCCTCCGCGCGCTGCGCCCGCGCGCGGCGGCCGCCTGGTGGCAACCGGGGCACCCAGGGTGGGCCATCTACCCCGCGGACTCGGACGCGTTCCTGGCTGGGGTGGGTGGGGGGTTGCCGGCGCTTCAGGCGGGCGGCGCGCACGCCGCGTCGACCGCGCCCGCCGCGCGCGCCTCGACGCGCCGCGCCGCCGCCGCGGCGGCCGCCGCCGCGACCGCCATGCCACCGCCGCCGGCGCCGGCGCACGCGGCGCCACGGCCGTCGCCCTTTGCCGCGGTCGGTGGGCCCGCGGCGGGGGGGGTGCTGGGAGGGGGGGGGGCGTCCCTGGGGATGGGAGCCCCCTCGCTGGGCCTGGGCGCGCCGTCCCTGGGCCTTGGCGCCCCCTCCCTGGGCCTGGGCGCCCCCTCCCTGGGCCTCGGCCCCGGCGGCGCGCCGTCGCTCGGCCTCGGCCCCTCGTTCCATCACCAAGACGCCGCCGCCCCCCCTCCGGGCCCGTCCATCACGCCCCTGTTCTCGGGCGCCCTGCGCGACGACATCGCGCGCATGCATTCCGCCGGTGGCGCGGGGTCGCTCCCCCTCCCCGTCTCCATGTCGGCCGACTTGGACGACCCCCTGCTCCCGCCCGGCGCGTCCGGCGTGCTGCCCGGCGCGGCCAGCGGCGCGCTGGCGCCGGGGAGAGGGGGTGGGGGTGGGGAGTCGCCTTTTGTCGGGGGCGCGGCGGTGGCCGGCGCCCCTTCCGCCTTTGCCAGGGCCGAGTCGGCCGGCCTGGCGTCCATGCAGTCGATCGAGCAAGCCCTTGGCGGCGTCGGCCAAGACGTGCTCGACCGGGTGGCGGGGGAGTGGGCCGCGGCGCAGGCGGCTGCGGCCCAGCGGGGCGGCGGCGAGTGACGGCCGGTCTGACTCGCCGTTGTCCATGGTGCCGCCTCGCGGCGGGGAGAGTGGCGCGGCGCGTGAAACAACCACGGCACACACACCGCGGTCGCCCCTTGTCCCTCGCTCCAATCACCCTCCCGCCGCCACCGCCGTCTCCGCCGCCTTGCGCCGCGTCTCCAGTACGGCGTACGTCTCCATGCGGTCCCGCAGCGCGCTGAAGGCGGCCGCCGCGCGGCCGACGCAGGCGCCCGCGGCGTCCGCGTCGCCCGCCGCCGCCGCCGCGCGCGCAGCCGCGCACTCGGCCGCGACCGACGCCGCGCCAAACGAGGCGGACGCGCCTTTCAGCTGGTGGGCGGCCGAGTCGACCGCGGCCAGGTCGGGCGGCGGACCGCCGGGCGCAAACGCCGCCACCAGCGCGCCCAGCTTGGCGGCCGTGTCGGAAAAGTAGAGTGTGGCGACCTCGGCCACAAAGTCGGGGTTGGTCTCGTCCTGGGGAGAGAAGAGAGGGTGGGGAAGGGTGGGGACGCGCCGCGACGTGGCCGGGCCGGCTCGGGCGCGCGCGCCTTGACCCCCGGTCTCCCGATCAGACGTGGGCCGTGCCAAATGCGGCACATCCAGCGACAGTGGGGGCGCGCCCGCCGCGCCGCGCCCGCGCGGCGGGCGCGACGCCCGGCTCCTCGCCCCCAATCGCGCCCCCTCCCCCCTCTTCCACTCACCTGCAGCATGAGCAGCTGCCCAAACTGGTCGTCTAGCGCGCCGTCGGCCACGGCAGCCCGCAGAAAAGAGTCCAACTCGGCCGACACGGAGGCCAGCTCGGCCGCCGCGGCCATGATGAGGGACGCGGGAGCAGGAGGGTGCAGAGGTGGGTGCAGACGTGCGGCCGCGGGTGTGGAGGCCGCGCCGCGCTCTATGATGTGTTCCAACTCCGCGCGCTCGCCCCCTCTCTCGTCTCCTCTCACGGCCCGCGCAGCAGGCGCTCCACCTCGTCCGCCGCCGCCGCCGCGGCGGCCGCGTCGTCGGCCAGGGCTTCCAGTTCCACGAGGCGGGCGACGTCGGCGTCGACCGCGGCGGCCGCCGCGTCGGGCGCCGACGCGCCGGCTTCGAGCTCGACCTCGACCTCGATGCGGTCGGCGACCCGGGCGTAGCTGATGGAGAGAAGGGATGGTATGGGAGGAAGGCGGCGTCAGAGGCGGAAGGCGTGCCGACCTCCACCCCACTCTCTCTCCCTCCTCACCCATCGACCAGCTCGACCGCGGCCACCAGCCTCGCCTCCAGCGCGGCCGCCGCGGCCTGGACGCCGTCCGACCGGGCGTCGTACTCGCCGGCGGAGGCGAGGGCGCCCATCTTGGCGAGCAGCGCGCGCGCGCGCGCGAGCGACGCGGCGTGCGCGGCGCCCGCGGCCGCCGCCGCGGCCGCGGCGCCCGTCGCCGCCGCGTGGCGCGTCAGCAGTGCCGACCGGGACGCCTCCGCGCCGACCGACGCGGTCGGCAGGCGCCTAAGGGCAGGGACGACGACGCGCGCGCCGAGCGCGGCTGCGCCGACCGCCGCCGCCGCGCCGCCCGCGAGGAGCAAGGGCAGGGAAGGATTCAACAAGGACGACGCCGCGTCGCCCGCGAGCGCGACCGCGGCCGCGGGCGCGAGCCAGGCGGCGGGGCCCGCGGTCGCCGCGCCGCGCGGCAGCGCGCGCAGCGCGTCGACCACCGCGCCCGTCCTGTGATTCGTCACCGTCATCGCGTCCCCGGGCGCCGTGTCTGGCGGCGTCGGCGGCAGCGGGCCCGCGCGGCGGGGGGAGCGCGCCGCGGCGCCCGCTCGCGGCGCGCAGGTGAGAGTCACCGAGTCGCCGACGACCGCCGGCGCCGCCGGGTCGGCCGTGGCCAGCCTAAACGGGCGCGACTCGCCACCCGGCGTCACCACGTCCAGCTCGTGCACGGCGGCGGGCGGCGGCGACCGGGTGAGGGCGGCGAAAGCGCGCGAAGCAGCTCCCGCGCGCGCCGCGGGCTCGGACGCCGCGCGCGACACGGTGCCCGACCAGAGCTCGAATTCGTACCGGCATTCTGGGCAGGCCACGAGGCGGGCGCCGTCGCCGGGGCGCACGACAGCGAGGGGCGGGCGGTCGCCCGCGAGGGCCGAGCGCGGCAGCGGGGACCGCACGACCACCCCAAACGGCACCGCCCCGGCACCTGGAGGGCCGGGTCGGGTGCGCAGTGAGTCCAGGACGCGCACCGCGTCGTCGGGGCGCAGCAGGCGGGCCAGGCCGACGACGAGCGAGGACGCGGCGCGCGGCCCGCACCGCGGCCACGACCCCGCCAGCCCCATGGTCGCCGCCGCGGGCGCGGTGGATGCGGCGGCGTGCACGGCGATGGCGGCGTCGGCGTTGCCGGCGGCGAGCAGGGCGTCCAGGACGGCGACGACGCCGGACTCGTCGGCGGGGGCGGCGCCGGCGGCGGCGAGCGCGGCCCATGCGTCGACCGCTGTCGTTGACGTGGCTGCGACGCGTGCGAGGACGGCGGCGTCTCCGTCGTCCGAGGCGGAGGAGGGAGCCGTCGCGCGGGGTGGGGGTTGGGCGCGGGTGGCGCGTCCCGCCGGCCCACCGCCGCCCCGACCGGGTGTCGGCGATGCTCGTAACGCGCGGCGCGGTGGTGCGCGCACCCGCGGGCGGAAGGCGCCCACCGGCGGCGCGCGCGCCGCCGGGGCCGCCATCGCGGGCGGCACGGCGCCTGCGGTGCCGGCGGCGATGCGGCCTCGCGGCGGCACCGGGCGACGGGCCGGCGCAGAGAGTGAGGCGGAGAAGCGCTGCGCCGTCGGTCGTCGCCGTTTCAACCTCGCGCCCGCTCTCTCGCCGCCTACTGCAGCCGTTTCTGCACCTGCCGGTGCACCCAGCACAGGTGCTCCACGTACGACGGCCCCGCCGCGCCCCGGTCCTCGACGAGGCGGGCGGCGAGGGACGCGTCGCCCGCAGCGCCGCGCGGCAGCGCGACGGCGCGCGCGGCGCCGCCGCCGCCCCCCCGCGCCTCGGCCACCGCGCGCACCAGGCGCCACAGGCAGGCGAGCGGCTCGTTGGGGGGGGCGTCGGCCGCGGGAGGGGGGAGGGGGCCGCCCGCGGGCGGCAGCGCGTCCGCGAGCGGGCCGCGCGCGGACGCCCCGGCGTGCAGCAGCACCGGCTCCCGCCCGTCCCCCGCCAGCGCGTACACGCCGTCGGCCGCGATGGCTTCCGCGGAGAGGGACAGCGGGGCGGGGAGGGCGGGCGGGTCGGCAAAAGCCCACGCGTCGGGGGACGCGTGCAGCGCGAGCAACGCCGGCGCCAGCGCGCGCGCCAGCGCGGCGGGCGCGCACCGGGCCAGGGCGTCGACTGCGGCCGCGCGCGCGTCGGGCGGGGTGCCGGGCGCGAGGGACGCGTGCTTGGCGAGCGCGAGCGACGAGAGCGGCGCCAGCTTGAGCGCGTCCGGCAGGATGAGCTGGCCGGCGGGCGAATTGGGCGCGCACTTGGACCTGTACGCAGCCAACGCCGCCACCGGCCAGCCGCGCGCCGCGTCGCGCAACGGCGTGAGCGCCGCCTCGTCTGCGCGCGTCGCGCGGGCCGCGCCGCGCGCCGCGGCGCGCGCCGCGGCCGCCAGCAGCGCGTCCCCGTCGGCGCCCCGGAACGCGGGCGCGGGGTCGGGGGCGACGGGGAGGGAGAGGGAGAGGACGCGCACGCGGCGCTCGCCGGTTGCGGTGGTGTGGGCGAGGGCGAACTGGAGCCCGACCTCCCCTCCAGCCAGCTTGGATTCAATGGCCAGTTCGTACGCCAGCGTCGCCGTGGGCGAGACGGCAGGCAGGTCGACGTCGCCGCCCGCGCGGCGCCGCGGCGCGCCGTCGGCGCGCACGACGGACAGGCCCTCCCCGAGCCGCAGCACGCCCACCGCCTCCCACCCGCGCCCGGGGTCGAGCGCGGCCTCGAAAAAGGGGGCGAGGCGGGGGGGGCCCGACGCCCGGGTCCAGCGCGGGACGACCGCAAACTCGCCGCCCGTCGCGGCCGCGAGCGCGGCCAGCGGGCCGGCGCCGCCGTCGTCGGCGGCGGGGGCGAGCACGATGTGGAGGGCGGTGTGCGTGGAGGCGGCGGCGTCGGCCAGGGACGCGTGGGCCGGGAAAAGGGGCGGGCGTGGCGGCAGCGGCGGCCCGCGCCCGTCGACGCCCAGAGCACCGGCCCTCGGCGACGCGCCCGCGACGAGCACGACCGCGCCACCGCCGATGGACGACACGGCGGCGGCGGCGGCGGCGAGGGCGGCGCCGGACGCGCACGCTGCGTCGAGCGACGCCGCGAAGAGCGACGGGAGGCGCGCCAGCAGCGCCAGCACATCCTCCCGCCGGTCTGCCACGTCGGCAAACAGCGCTGCCCCTCCCGCCGGCGCAAACGGCGCGTCCGCGTCGGCGACGACGAGCATGGCGGGGTCGGCGCCGGCGGTGGAGGAAAAGGCGAAGAAGGTGAGGGACGATCCAAACGCCGCGACGCCCACGCGGGAGCCTGGAGGCATGGTGCGGACTGCGTCAGCCGCACAGGCACACGCTGCCGCGGTCAGCCCGGTCGACACCGCGCCGAACGAGGCGTCGAGCGCGAAGAGCGTCGCCGGCGGCGCGGGGGGGCGCGCGCAAAAAGACGGGGGGGCGACGTAATCGACAGCTCCCGCCGTCATTTCGGGGCGGCCCGCGACGTCGTAGGGGGCCGGCGTCGACGCGCCGCACAGGTTGCAGACGAGCGTCGCGCCCGAATCTCTGACCCCCCACCCGGGCGCCACGTACGCCCGGCACCCGCCGCACCGGGGCGGACCGCCGGGGCCAGCGTCGACGAGCGGGATGGGGGCGTCGCCAGGCTCGGGGCGGGCGAGAGGCGTGACGAAGAGGGTGAGCGGCAACCCCACCGCCCTCAAACCGTCCGCGGTCGCGGGCACGGTGTGCAGCGTGGGGCGCATGGTCCGCGGCGTGGCGTCGCCGGCGTCGGTCACGGAAAAGGGGACCGAGGACGGGGGCGGGTCGGCGTGGCGGCCGTCGGCGCGCGTCGAAAAAGCGACCCGCCCGGACGCCGGCGCGGCGGCCGGCCTCGGAATTTGAGACGGGTCGATGCGTTGGCCGGGTGGGGGGGCGGGCGCGCCGTTGGCGGCTCCGGCGCGGCCGGCAAAAGGAGGCGGGGGCGGGGGGAGGGTTGACGTGGTGAGGGGCGCCGGCGGTCCCGCAGCGCCGTAGCCGCCGCCCAGCGTCGGCGGCGGCGGGGCGCGCCCAAACTGGGGCGGCGGCGGGGCGGGCGGCGGCGGGCCAGCGGGCGGCGGCGGTGGTCCGCCATACGCGCGGGGCGGGCCCGGCGGCGGCGGCGCTCCGCCGTACTGCGGCGGCGCCGCTCCGCCATACTGCGGCTGCCCGCCGTACTGCTGCGGCGGCGCCGCGGCGGGCGGCGGGCGCCAGCCAGGCGGCGGCGGCGCGCCCTCGCGAAACTGCGCCAGCGCGGTCGGAGGGCCGGCCGCCGCTCCTCCCGGCGGTGGCGGCGCGTATGCCGTCGCTGCTGCTGTTGAATGAGGCGGGAGCGCGCGTGGGATTGTGGGCGGGGCGCGGGAGGCGGCGTTGCGATGCGCGATGCCCATGCGACGCGCCGCGGGCGCCGCGCCGCGCGGCCGCCGTGTCGGCAATCACGGGGTGATCATGGAGTGCGCGCGGCACCAGGCCTGCAGCGTGTCGGCGGCCCCAACCACCCCGCGCACCGTGCGCGGCGCCCGCGGCCTGCGCCCCAGGCGGAGGTGGGGGCCGCCAGGGCGGATTCGACATGCGGGCGGGCGGGCCGCGGCGGGAGGCGGGCGGTGTGTGGCGGCGCCCGCGCTCGCTCTCAGCGCGGCGGCGCTCTCCTCTCCCCCCAGTCCTCGCGCCTCTGGCGCCGCCGCCGCCGCGTTGACGCCGCCTCCTTCGCGCCCGACGGCGGGCGGCGGGGACGGGGCGCCCCCCGAGCCGCCATCTCCCATCCAAGGGGCTGTCCGGGGGGTACGCCCGCCGCGGGCGGCGGTTGGGCCGTCGAAAAATCGGACCACCCCCCGCAAAGCTGCTTCAGGCGCAGACGCCGCCTCGGCCGCGTCCGAGGCGGCGGCCGACGCGAGCGACACCGGGCGCGCGGGCGCCGAGCGTGCACCGCCCCCCGCGCCCGCCCCGGAGCCCGCCACGCCGACCGCGTCCGCCCTGAGCAAACACCCTGAGCTCAACATGTCTGAAACCAGCGCGGAACAGGGGGGGGGGGGGGAGGTGCGCGGGGGGGGGGCGCAGCCGCCACCCATGCGCGCTGGGCACCCCGACCCGGAGCGGGCGCGGCATCCGCGGGGGTCGCCTCCGCCCCGGCAATTCGGCATGACGTGCATGGGTCGAACAAGGGGCGCGCGGCCGCTCGCGGCGCCCAACCGCCGGCACGCCCCCCGCACCCCCTCAGGACCGCCCCCCCCCCCGCGCCATCCTCAAACTCCTCGTCTCCAACGCCGCCGCCGGCGCCGTCATCGGCAAAGGCGGCGCCGCGGCGGCGGCCCTGCAAGCGGCCGCCGGCGCGCGGGTCCAGCTGGCGCGCGCGGGGGATACCTACCCCGGCACGCCGGACCGCGTCCTCGTCCTGGCCGGCTCGCTCCAGTGCGTGCTCACCGGGTTGCACCTCGTGCTGGACCGGGTGCTGGCGGCCGACGCGCCCGCGCCGGGCGCGCCGGGCGCGCCCCCCCCCCCCCCCCCCCCCGCCGCCCTCCGCCTCCTCGTCCCCCCCGCCCTCGTCGGCGCCCTCATGGGCCGCGGCGGCGCCACCATTCGCGCGTTTGCGGACGACGCGCGGGCGAGCATTTCCGTGTCGCCGCCAGGGGCGCCGGGGCCCGACCGCGTGGTGCGCGTCGCGGGCGCGCGCGCGGCGGTGCTGCGCGCTGTCGCGCTGCTCCTGGCCCGCCTGGCGGCGTCGCCACACTATGCCCGGTTTACCAACGCGTCCGTGACGTACGTGGGGTCCGGCAGTGGAGGGGGGGCAGGGGGGGGCGCGAGCGGGGCTGCCGCCGGCGCGACCCGCGGCCCGCGCGCCCGCCGCGGCGCCAGCGGCACGCCGCCACCCTCTACCGGCGCGACCGTCGTGCTGGGCGTGCCCGTGGCGGCGCCGCCGCCGCCTCCTCCGACCGTCGCCGCGACCACGCGCGCGGCCACCGCGCGCGCCGCGGCCGAGGCCGCCGCCGCCGCGGTCGCCACCGACCCGAGACCGAGCGACGGCAGCGAGGCCGGCCCGCCGCGGCCCGCGTCGGCCGACGCGGCCGCCGCCGCGGCGGCCGCGCTCGCGGCGGCCGCCGTCGCCGCCGCGGTCGCGACCGCCGACGCGGCCCTGGGGGCGGGCGGTCATGCAAAGGCCGGCCGCGCCGCCTCCAAGCCGACGCCCGCGCCCGCGCCCGCGACGCCGGCGCCTGGAGGCGAGGCGTGAAGAAGAAAGGGGGGGGGGGGGGGGCGGCCGGGGCGGGGGGCCCCGCACTGGGCGGGGGCGGGGGCGGCAGACACGCTCGGCAGAACGCACGCACCGGGCGGGGAGGGGGCGGCGGGCGCCGGCGCGCGGGGCGCGCGGGGCGGGGCGCGCCCTGGCGCACGCTCCACCCTCGTGTGACCCGGACCGGCCTTCAGACACGCACCAACGGGAAGGACAATCAATGACAGACAGTGTCGCGCGCGCCCCTCGCGCCCTCCCCCTCGCCCTCACCACCCGTCGCCCCCCCTGTCTTTGTACCCCGCGCTCGCCAGCAGCCTCCCCACAAACTCGTCCTCCGCAGCCGCCCGCTCCGGCCTGCCGCGCCGCCCCAGGTCGCGCCAGTCGTTGGCGGCAAACGCTGCGACGCGCGCGCCGGCCGCCGCGGCGAGCGCGGCGCGGAAGCGCGGGGGGCCCGTGGGGGCGCCCGTGTTGCGGGCGGCCTCTGAGAAGAGGACCATGTCGACGGCGAGGGGGCGGCCGCCGGGGGCGGGGGGCGGGAGGACGGCGACGGGGGGGGGGGCGGGCGCGGCGGACGAGTGCGGCCGCGCGGGCAGCGGCGCCCACCCCGCGCGCCGCAGGGCGGCGGCCATGGCGGAGGACGCCTTTTCTCGCGGGCCCAGGACCGAGTCGCCGGTGGTGCTGGGGCGGGCGAGCCAGGACCGCGCGGCGGCCGCCGCCACGTCGGCGCGCGGCGCGAGCCAGCCGCCGCCGCCGCCGGCCGCCGCCAGCGCAAAGGCGAGGTGCAGCCGGCGCAGGTCGGGCGGCGCGGCGGCCGCGGCGTCACCGCGCGGCAGGGCGGCGGCAGCCGCCGCGGCGGCCGCGGTCGGCGGCCCGCCCCCGGCGTGCGCCCACCCCCACAGCACGCTCGAGACCAGCCCCCAGTCCGGGGCCGCGCCCCCGCCCAGCACGTCCGCGATGGCGGCGTCCAGCGCGTCCGGCAGGCGCGCCCCCGCCCTCCCGGCCGCCGCCGCGACGCGCGTCCAGTCGCGCGCGCCGTAGTCGGCCGCCCGCCTGACCCCGTGCTCCGCCAGCGCCGCCACCACGTCGTCCGACGGCACATGGCGCAGGCCGGCGAGGCCGGCGGCGAGGGCGGCGGCGGCGGCGGGCGGGGCGCGGGGCGAGGCGAGGCCGGCCGCGGCGCGCGCCGCCAGCGCGTCTACAACGTCGGGGCCGGGGTACCGCTTGATGGACGCCAACCCCACCAACAGCCGCGGCGCCGCGTCCGCGGGCACGCCGGGCGCGGCGGCCGCCACCGCGGCGGCCAACGCGTCGAGCTCGGCGGGCGGCAGCGACCGGCCGCGCCGCGCGGCGGCCGCGAGCGCGGCCAGCATGGCGCCCACCTCGCGCGCCGCGCCGCCGCGGGCGGGGCGCGGGGTGACGGTGGAGGAGGGGGGGGAAGAGGGGGAGGTGGTAGGCGGAGACGGAAGCGCGACCGCGCCGGGCGCCGCCGCGTCTGCGACGCTGCGCGCGCGCGCCTGGGGTGCGGCCGCGGCCGCGAGCGCCGCCAGCACCGCGGCGTGCGTCGACCCGCCCAGCGTCGCCAGCGCCCACGAGGTCGCGGCCGCGTCGCGCGCGGTCCAGCGTTCGCCGGCGGCGAGGCCGGCGCCGACGCGCGCGGCGAGCGCGGCCGCCGCCTCGCGCCCCGCGGGGCCGGCTGCGACGGCCGCCGCGTCGGCCGCGGCCGCGGTGAGCGTGCCGCCGTAGCCGGATTCGTCAGCAGCACCCCCTGCCCCTCCATCGTCGTCGGCAGACGCGAGCGCGGCGCCCGCCGCCGCAGCGCGGCGCCCCGCGTCGCGCCGCGCGAGCCGCGCCGCGCGCCGCCCGGGGTCGGCCGCGCGCGCCAGCGCCCACAGCGTGTCGGCCACGTCGCGCGGCGCGAATTCCGACGGGCGGGCGGAGGCGGCGGCCGCCGCGGCGGCCAGCAGGGCCGCGCACGGGTCGCCCGCCGTTTCGGCCGCCCACAGAAACCCCGCCACCGCGCGCGGCGACGCGGCCGCCGCCGTCGCCGCCCCGCGCTCGCACAGCGCGCGCATGACGCCGGCGGGGGCGCGGCCCGCGGTGGCGGCGCCGACGGCGATCGACGCGGCGTCGCGCGGCGCGAGCGTCTCGGCGCGCGCGGCCGAGGCCAGCAACAGCGCGCCGAGCGCCGGGCACCCGCCCGCGGGCGCCAGGCGGGCCGCGCCCCACACGCCCAGGGCGAGGGCGCGCCCGTCGCACGCCTCGGCGGCGCGCGCGAGCGCGGCGACGGCCGCGGCGGGGCCCGCCGCGCCGCGCGCGCGGTCGGCGCCGACGCGCGCCAGCGCCCAGATCATGGTGGCCAGGCGGTCCGGGGGCAGGTCTCGCCCTGCGTCCCCGACATAGTCGCAACCGGCGTCGACGAGGCGGGGGGGGGCCGCGACGCGCAAAGCGGCGAGCGCGGCGAGCGCGGACTCGAGCTCAGAGGGGGCGAGGGCTGTCGCGCCGTCGACGGCGGCGGCCAGGGCCGCGCCGGCTGCCGCCGCGGTCGCTCGGTCGGCGCGCGCGAGGGAGGCCAGCGCCCGGGCCGACGCGCGCGGCGGGAGCGCGGCGGGCGGCGCGGCCGCGAGCGCCGCCAGCGCCACCGTCGGCGGCGCGGTGCCGGCGCCGCCCGCGGCCGACACGACGTCCAACGCGTCGCGCGGCGTGAGCAGGCCCGGGGCTGCCGCCGCGGCGGCGACGGCCGACCGCGTGGCGCGCCGCGCCGCCGGGCCGCCCGCTGCCGCGGCGGCCGCCACGCGCGGCCACGCGCTGGACAAAGCGGTCGCGGGCGCGGCCACCAGGCTCGCCGCTAGCGCGGGCAGCAGGCCGGGCGCGGCGGCACGCAGCGCGGGCGAGTGCGCGGCGGCCGTGAGCAGGTGCGCGGCCGCCGGCGCGGCCAGCCCGCGCGCCTCGGCCACCGCCGCGGGCGCGGCCAGCGCGGCGGCCAGGGACGCCGCGCTCGCGTCGGCGCCGGCGTCGGCGGCGCGCGACGCGGCGGCGAGCGCGCGGGCGAGGGCGCGGTCACCGGCGGCCGCCGCGGCGGCGAGCGCGCGCGGCGCGGCCGCCGCGGCCAGCTCCAGCGCGTCGGCGCGGGCGGGGGAGCCGGGGGGGGAGCGCAGGGCGGCCGCGACGCAGGCGCGCAGGGTGCGGAGCGAGGGCTGGAGAGGCAGGGGGGTCGGGTCGGCCGAGCGGGCGCGTCGCCGCCGGCGGCGCTGCGGCGGCGAGGCGGCGCCCGGCCCGCCTGCCCGCCCCCCGTTCCCCGCGCGCGCCGCATTCGACCGGGCCCCGATGGCGGCCCCCGCGCAGCCCGCCCGCCGCCCGCGCCCCCCGCACCTCGTCCGTGGCGTCGGCGCCGGCCCTCGCCGCGGTCGCTGGCTCGGCGCCCGCGGCGCCGACCGATTGCACGCGACCGAGTGTCACTCGTCGGGGCGCGGCGGGCCAGGGCGGCCGGGGCGGGCGCCCGGCGCGGGCGCCGGGCGGCCCGCCGCCGCCGCACGCCGCCCGCATTGCGGGGAGGCGAGGCCCCGTGGGCTGGGCCGCCTCGACGCGCCGGGCGTGGAGCGTGGGGGCGGGGTGGCTCGGGGCGGGAGAGTGGTCGAGGGGCGACGGCCCCGACGCGCGCTCCTCCCCCGCTTTTTGTTCGCCAGCGCGCCGCCGGGTGTCACACGGTTCAAAGCAGGACGCGGCTCACGGAGCGCGCGCGCGTGTGGGGGGGTGGGGGTGGGGGTTGGGGTGGGCGGAGAAAAGAAGAGCGGCTGCGCGCGCGCAGGCGCGCAGCCGCTCTGGCCGGGCGCCGCGACGCCTGTGCCAGCGCCGTCGAGGCACGACGGCGCGGTCGTGTCGCGGCGCACGGGGCCAGGGGGGATCGGGCGGGGAGGGGCGGCGCGGGCTGGGGCTGGGGTCGGTGGGGCGGTGGTTGGGGGGAGCCGGGCGCAGGCGGCGGCGCGCGCCGCGCCCGGCTCCGTCGTTGTCGAGGCAATCACGATTCGGTGATGGGACGGTGAGGCAGTGCGGGTGTGGCGAGGGAGGGGGGGGACGGGGCGGGAGGGTCGGTGCTTCGGGCCGGGGTCGGGGGGCGCGGGTGGTGGTTGCGGGCCGGCGCGGGTGGGTCGGTGTTCGGGTGCGCGGTTCAAGTCGTCGTGGCCGGCTCGTCCCCGCCTCTAGCAGCGACGAGCGCGCGCGCCGCGGCGACGGCACCCGGCGCGGTCGCCCCTGGGTCGCCCGCGAGCGACGCCAGTGCGGCCGGCCACGGCGGCCACACGCCGGCCGCCGCGCGGCACGCGGCCAGGATGGCGGCCGCCGCGAAGGTCGGTGGGAGCGACGCGAGCGCCACGTCGGCCAGCGCGCGGCGCGCCGCGCCGCGCAGGCCGCCGGCGGCCGCCGCCACCGCGGCCTCGTCGCGCGCATCCACACCCAGGCGCTCCAAGAAGACGTGCAGGATGCGAACGGTGGAGATGACGCCGGTGTCGCGGTCCAGGAGGGTGGAGAGAGACGCGGCGGCCGCGGCCGCGGCGCCGGCGTCGCACCCCGCCGCCGCCGCGGCCGCGGCCGCGGCCGGAGGTGGCGCGCCGGGCGCGTCGGCGGCGACCAGGGCGAGGCCGGCCAAGTACGGGGGCGTGGCCAGGGTGAGAGGGGCGAGGGGGGTGTCGGCGTCGGCTCCGCCGCCGCCGCCCGCCCGCTGTTCCGCCGCCGCAGCGACCGCCCGGTCAAAGAGGGCCACCGCGTCGGCAGCCCCCACGTCGGCCGCGCCCAGGCCGTCGCAGACAGCCAGCAGGGCGGCGACGGCGGCCGCGCGCGCGGGGCCGCCGCCGAGCGCGGCCGCCGCCGCGCCTGCTGCTGGCGGGTGCGCCGCCTCGTGGTCGGCGGCCGCGGCCAGGGCAGACCCGCACCGGGCCGAAACGACGGCCTCGCGATGGGCGGCGTCTTCGTGGCCGGGCGGCGGGGCCGTCGCCGCCACGGCGGCGACCGGCGCGAGCGCCGCGTCGCCCGCGCCGCCGGCCGCCCACCCGGGCGCCGCGCCGGCGTCGACCTCCAGGAGCAAACCGGACGACGTGGCCCGCAGGAGGACGGGAGCGCGGGTGGCGACGATGGCGGCCGACACAGCCGCCGCGAGTTCAGCGGCCGCGCCGTCGGCGGGGCGGCCGCCGCGCGCGCAGGCGCCCGCGCCCACTAGCACCAGGCCCTCGACTGGGGGGCGGGACGAGCCGGCTAGGGCGTCCCGGGCGGCGTCGCGGGCGGAAGAGAGCCAGTCGAGGGCGAGCAAGAGGCCGACGCCGGGCGTCGGCGCGGCGCGCTCACGGCGGGGAGGCACCGCGGCCACCGTCGACGCCTCGCCGGCCAGCAGGCCACCGCCGCACAACCCGCCCAATGCGCACGGCGACTCGTACGACGCCGGCCGCGGCGGCGGCGTGCGCGAGGGCGTGCCAGGGCCGGCCGCTGCGCCGCCGGCCGCGCCGGCTGCCCACAGCGACAGGGCGGCCGACCGGCCGGCGGCCGTGCCGGCGCGCAGGCAGGCGTCGATGGCGGCGGCGCCGACGAGGGACAGGTCGGAGTCGGGGAGGCGGGAGTCCACAGCGTCGGCGAGCGCGGCGAGCGCGGCGGGCCAGTCGCCGGCGCGGCCGGCGGCGGCGGCGGCCGCGGCGCGCGCACTGCCGGCCGGCGCGAACGCGGCCGCGGCGCCGTCGCCGCAGGCGGCGAGCAGGGCGGCGACACCGTCGGCAGCCGAGAGCGCGGGGAGGGGGGGGAGGTCGGCGCGCGGGGCCCCGCGTTCCACCGCGAGCCCGGCGTGCGCCGCGCTCGGCCGGTGCGCGCCCCGCGCGCACGCGTCGGCAAAGGCGGCGGCCGCGCGGGCGAGGCCCGCGCGCGGCGGCGGGCCGCCGCCGAGCAGCGCGCCGGCGCCCGCCCCGGCCCCCGCGGCCAGCGCGCGCGCGTGCACCGCGGCCGCGACATCAGGGCGACCCGCGCGGGCCGCGGCGGCGATGACGGCGTTGTACGTGCGCGGCTCCGCAGCGACGCGGTGCGCCGCCGCGTCGTCGAGCGCGGCCACCGCGTCCCGCCACCGCCCCGCGCGGGCGTGCACGTCGATAAGCGTGTTGAAGGTGACCAGGTTGGGGGAGCATCCCTGAAGAGAGGGAAGGGGGGTGGGTGGGAACGTGGCTGCCGCCCGCGCGTGCGCGCGCGCGGTCGCCCCGCCCCACCCCTCGACCCTCTCCCCCCCTCCCTTCCACCTCTCGCAACAGTTGGTCGTACACCTCCAGCGCCAGCCCCGTCTCCCCGGCCTTGGCGCAGACGGCCATGAGGGCGGACCAGGTGTGGACGTTGAGCGGCACGCCGCGCGCGCGCATCGCGCGCGCGAGCGTCAGCGCGCGGGCCAGGTCGGGCGCCGGCGGCCCCCCGCACGCCGCCAGCGCGGTCGTGTACGTGTAGACGTCGGCCAGGTGGGCGAGGGGGGAGCCGGGAGGGGCGGCGAGGATGAAGTCGGCGACGGCCGCCGCGACGCGCGGCGACGGCGGCGCGCGGTCGCCGGGCGGCCCGCCGCCTCTGTGTAGCTCCTTCAACAGCGCCGCCGCCGCGCGCGAGTCGAGCCGCGCGAGCGCGGGCGCGAGGGCGGGGCCGGGGGGGGCGTTGGGGGGGAGGGTCCGCGCGGCGGCCGCGAGCGCGGCGACGCCGGGGGCGGCGGCGCACGCGCGGGGGCGGCAGGGGGGGGGGCGGGGCAGCGGGGGGGGGGAGGAGACGACCGCGTGCCACAGGCGGCGGTGTTGGGCCGAGGCGCCGGGCTGGGGTGCGAGGTGAGATGTCGGCGCTCGCTCGCCGCCGCCCGCCCGCCGGCAGCGCGGCCCGCCCGGACGCCGCCGCCGCGCCCTCGCGCGCCGCCCGCCCCCGCCTTCAGGCCCAGCGTGTCGCCGGATGACTCGCTCGCCCCCCACCAGCCCCGATCACGCACCGACGGCCGCGCCGCGCCGGCGCCGGGCGGGGTCGGCCCGATGGAGCGCCCGCCCCCGGGCGTCCCCTTGCCGCCCCGCCCCGCCTCCACCCCCACGCCCAGGCCCAAGCCCAGGTTGGACAGCACGCTGTTGAGCTGCAGGGGGTCCATGGGAGGCGGGCGGGGGCGGGGGCGAGGGGCGAGCGGGGCGGCGCGCGGTCGCCGCGGCGCGCGGCGGCGGCGCGCCCGCGATGCGCGGCCGACCGCCGCGCGCAGCGGCGACCGGGGGCGGCCCGAAGGCGGCGTGTGGCGAGAGGGGCGGGAGGGGCGCGTGCGGCGCGCGCCGATGCTAGCCACTCTCTGTCTCGCCGGCGGAGAGGCGCCCGATGCTGCCCTCGACCCAGCGCGCGCCGCGCTCCATCGCGCCGCCGCTGGTGGTCCCCCGCGCCGGCTGGCGGCAGGCGGGCCCTGACAGGCGGCCGCGCCGGCCGCTGCCCCGCCCATCCGCGCCCCCGCCGGCCGCCGCTCCCGGCCAGGCCGATGGGACGGCTCCCGCGGCCGCCTCGTTTGCCGCGGGCGCCGCGATGGCGCGCCTGCCGGCGCCCGCGCTCGTGGTGCAATTGGCGGCGGGCGCCGACGCGGGCGCCGCCGCCGCGGCCGCGGTGGCCGACGGCGCGACCGCGGTCTGGCTGACGCCGGGCGACGGTGAGAGGAGAGAAAGAGGGGGCGGGCGGGGGGTGCGCCAAGCTTGCCGCCCCCACCCCTCGACCTCCTCCTCCAGGCGACGACGCCCAGCTGTACGCCGCCGCGGTCGCCGTGCGCGCCGCGCTGACCGGGCGGGCCCTGCTCCTGGTGCAGGACAGAGCGGACGTGGCGGCCGCCGCGCGCGCCGACGGGGTGGTGCTCACCGCCGGCGGCGTCCCCCCCGCCGTCGCGGCGGCGGGGCTGACGGCGGGTTATGGGCGCGGCGGCCTGGTCGCGGCGGTCGCGGGCGGCGCGGGCGCCGCGCGGCGCGCAGCGGCCGCGGGGGCGGGGGCGCTCTTGCTCCAGCCGCCCGCCACCGGCGCGACCGCCGACGCCGTCGACGCCGCGCGAAATGCCGTAATCTCCGGCGGCTCCGTGCCGCTCGTGCTCGACCTGTCCGCGCCCGGCGCGTGGCGCCGCGCGGCCGCGGCGCGCGGGGGCGCGGTCGCGGGCGCCGACGGCGTCGCGGTCGGCCCGGGCGACGTCGTCGCTGCCGCAGCCGCTCTGTTTGAAGCCATCGCCGAGGCGGAGGCGCCGCTGGAGCCGGCGGCGACCGTCGCAGCGCCCGCCCCCGCCCCCCCCCCGCTCCCTCTCCTCGCCGACGCCCTCGCCCCCGCCGCCGCGCCCGACGTCGCCGCCCTGCGCGCCGACGAGGCGGCGACGCTGGCGGCCGCGCTCGCGTTTCTGCGGGCGGCGGTGCCGGACATGGCGGAAACCGACCTGCTCGCCGACGCGGCAGCCGCGCTCGCCAACCCCTTTCTGCTCGTCGTCGCCGGCGAGTTCAACGCGGGCAAATCCACGCTCATCAACGCGTTGCTGGGGGGGCGGTTCCTGGACGCGGGCGTGCTGCCGACGACGAATGAGGTGGCGCTGCTGGTGTATGGAGAGGGGGGCGACGGCGGCGAGCGCGCCGGCGGCGGCGACGCCGCGCCGCCCCTCCCGTCCGGCGGCGCCACCGTGCGCCGCCTGCCCGCCCCCCTGCTCCGCGCCCTGCACGTCGTCGACACGCCGGGCACGAACGCGGTCGTCGGGCGCCAGGCCGCGCTCGCGCAAGAGTTCGTGCCGCGCGCGGACCTCGTCCTCTTCACGCTGTCCGCTGACCGGCCGCTCTGCGCGTCGGAAGCGACCTTTTTGCGCTACATCGCGTCGTGGGGGAAGAAGGTCGCGTTCGTCGTCAACAAAATCGATGCCCTGCCGGACGCCGACTCGGTCGCCGCAGTCTGCGCGTTCGTCGCGGCGTCCGCGCGGGACGCGGCCGGCATCGACGCCGTCGCCGTCCTGCCTGTGTCGGCGCGGGGCGCGCTGGCGGCCAAAGAGGAAGCCGCGGCGGCGGGCGGCGCGCCGCTCGCGGCGTCGCCCGCGTGGGCCGCGTCGCGGTTTGCCCCCCTCGAAGCGTTCGTCGCCTCGTTCGTCGCCGCCGGCGCCGGCGCCGCCGCGGACGGCGACGCGGTGACCGCGGCGGCCGCCCTCGCGCCGGCGGTCGACGCGCCGGACGCGCCCGGCGCGGGCGCGCGCGCCGGCGAGGGCGCGCGGCTCAAACTCGACACCCCGCTCTACGTCGCGTCCGCCCTGCTGGCCGCCGCCGCGACGTCTCTCGACGCCCGCGTCGCGTCCGCCGACGCCGACGCGGGCGCGGTCGCGGCCGTCGCCGCCCAGGTCGCGGCTTTTGGCGACGGGATGCGCCGCGACGGCGGCGCGCAGCGCGCGGCCGCCGCGCGCGTCGTCGGCGACGGCCTGGCGGCCGCTTTGACCGTCGTCGACGGCGCCTTGACCCTGAGCAACATCGAGGGCCTGCTCGGCTACGCGCTGGGGCGGGGCGAGGGGCCGGCGAAGCGCGCGGCGGGCGACGGGCTCGCGCGCGCCGCTGCGTCCCTCTCCCGCGCCGCGGCCGACCACCGCGCCTGGCTCGACGCCAACGCCGCCGCCCAGCTGGACAACTATTGCGCTTTTGCGCGGCGGCGGGGGGCGGCGCTCGGGGTGGGGGAGGGCGAGCTGGGCGCGGCGGAAGCCGCGGCGCGCGCGGCGCTCGAGGCAGGGGTCGCCGCCGGCGCCGGCGCGCCGGCCGGCGAGCCCGAGAGCCGCGAGAGCGCCGCCCTCGCGCCGACCGCGCCGCCGCCGACCGCGCTCGCCGCCTCCACCTCCCCCGCCCGGCGCGGCGCCGCGGCCGCCGCGGTCGCCGCCTTCGACCCCGCCGCCGCCGCCCTCCTCCTGGACGCCGACCTGCGCGAGTCCGCCGCCGGCACCGCGGCCGGCGTGGGCGGGGCGGCGCTGCTCGGCGCGTGCCTGACCGCGATTCTGCCCACGTTCGCGGAAGACGCGCTCGCGCTCGCGCTCGCGGCGGCCGCCGCGTACCTCGCCCTCATCAACCTCCCGCTGCGCCGGGGCGACGCCAAGGCCAAGGCGCGGCGGGCGGCGGCCAACTTCGGGGCGGCGGTCGACGGCGCGCTGGCGGGCGAGTTGGAGGGCGAGGTGCGGGCGGTCGCCGCGGCCGTCGCGGCGCTCACCGCGCCGCTCGCCGCCGCGGCGTCCGCCCGCGCGGCCGCCGCCCGGGCCGCCCGGGACCGGTGCGCCGCGCTGGCGGCTGAGGTCGCGGCCCTGCGCCGGAGGGCCGCGGCGGTCGGGCGGTAGGGGGGGGG
>Ga0315284_10002704_pt1 | contig 25336 bp, 27 predicted proteins | sample YL17G09_16_MG_FD_203696 | JGI IMG/M metagenome (GOLD analysis project Ga0315284, IMG submission 203696) | Sediment microbial communities from Yellowstone Lake, YNP, Wyoming, USA - YL17G09_16 | ecosystem: Environmental > Aquatic > Freshwater > Lake > Sediment | place: USA: Wyoming | collected...
TTTTCAAAAGCTTCTTTACTATTGACTCTGAAAAGCCAACCTTGGTGGCCATCTTTGCGGCTTCCTTTTCAAAATCATCTACGATATAGTCAATCCATGCGATAGAGGCCGCATCTACTAAGGGAAGGAATTCCTCCAAATTCTTGGAATGTATGCCCTGCGTGCCACTTTTTGAACGAGTGGCGCAAAAACCGGGGACCTTCTCAGCGCATGGGGCGTCAGTGTGGTTATTTTGAACGTTCATCATGCCGTTTCCTTCCAACTGTGGAACTTATAAGACTTTTTACACTTCGCGTTTTGAAACTGCGTTCGCTAACTATTGTTTCAAAGAAAGGTTAAGTTACTACGAGCATTGGGTAGGCAGATGGTGTGCATCCAAAAAGCAGATAAACCCAAACCACAACATAGAATATTCAGTCAAGATTTTTCGAGGTTCTGATTATGGCAAAATACAGGTGTACCGTGTGCAACTACGTTTATGATGAAGCAAGAGAGGAAAAAAAATTCACTGACCTGCCCAAAAAGTGGGTATGTCCAGTCTGCGGAGCCCCTCAGAGCGTTTTCGTATTGTTAACGGAAAAAACTGAAGAAATCAAGAAGGGCAAAACAGTCTCAGAAATATTAATCGACCAAATCGCAGAATGGGGAGTAACCTACGTTTTCGGAGTCCCCGGCACCTCAACCCTAGGCGTAGTTGACGCCATAAGAAAAAACAGCAGAGTAAAGTACATCCAAGTGAGGCATGAAGAGGTTGCCGCGTTCATGGCTTCGGCATACGGCAAACTCACAGGCCACGTCGCCGCTTGCTTGGGCGTTTCAGGACCAGGAGCAACCAACCTCGCCACAGGACTCTACGACGCCAGCTTAGACCACTCGCCAGTCTTAGCGTTAACAGGGCTCGTTGCTCGGCAACTCATCGGACCTGGCGCCATTCAAGAAATTGACCAGTACAGCTTCTTCGAACCCATATGCGTGTTCAACAAAATCCTCATGTCCGAAGACCAAACCACCATGCTGGCAACATTAGCCTTAAAGCACGCGCTGCTTGACCGTGGCGTCAGCCACATTGGAATACCCAACGACGTGCAGAAGCTGCCTTACGACACGAAGATTCAGCCGCTTGAAGGAAGAATGCCTAACCTCGCCTTCGGTGTGGAAGACACAGTCATCGAGAAAGCAGCACGAGTTATAGACCAAGCCGAGCGACCAGTGATAATCGCGGGTTTCGGCGCCAATGGACAAGGAAACAAACTGCTTAAACTAGCCACGAAGATTTCCGCGCCGATAGTAACCACTTTCAGGGCAAAAGGCATAATCGACGAAGACCACCCGCTATACGCGGGCAGCCACGGAGGCATCGGTTCCACAGCCGCTGCAGAACTCGTTCGAAAAGCCGACTTACTCGTAGTAATTGGGTCCTCATTCAGTGAGATGACGCAGATTCCCGAAAAGAAGACTGTGCAAATCGACATCAACATGAAGATTATCGCCAAAACTTACCCAGTTGAGGTGGGCTTGCTGGGCAACAGCGCTGTGCTCATCCCAAAACTAACCGATAAAGTGCAGCCCAAACAAAACACGTCATACCTAAGTGAAATTTCAAGGCTAAAACAAGAATGGATTAAGCAGTTGCAGCGGGAAGCAGATCCAACCCTGAAGCCGATCAGGCCTCCATACATCATGAAGGTTTTGAATGAGAAAATCGCATCCGACGCTGTAATATCCTTAGACGTTGGCGAGAACTGTTGGTGGTTTGGAAGAAACTTTCAGATGAAGAAAACGCAGAAGATGGTTATGAGCGGCCAATTAGGCTCGATGGGTTTCGGTTTGCCGGGAGCTATGGCAGCAGCCCTCGTGTACCCTCAAAGGCAGATAGTGTGCATATCTGGGGACGGCGGCTTCACCATGGTCATGGGAGATTTCCTGACAGCGCTGAAGTACCAATTGCCCGTCAAAGTCTTCATCATGAACAACAAGCGCTTGGGCATGATTATGCAGGAGCAGAAGGTAGAGGGCTACGTGAGCTCGCAAACTGACCTTTATGACTTCAACTTTGCAGATTTCGCTGAGCACTCAGGAGGCATTGGAATTAAAGTGACGGAACCAACTCAGCTTGAAGAGGCAGTTGACAAGGCACTCGCAACAAAGAAAGCCACGATAGTCGACATCGACACTGACCCAAAGCGGTTCCTTTAGCATGAATGATTTATATCCATGAAGAAGTATACCTTTATGTAAGGTGATTTTTATGGCAACAAATCAAGGTCCAACAACCGCGTATATTCTTTCACTTGTCGGCGGAATAATCATACTCGCAGTAGGCATTGTCGGCTTAGCATGGTTCGGGCTAAACGGACCATACTGGGGTGGATTCGGCGGTTTCATGAGCTGAATGATGGGTGGCTACCACGGCTTCATGGGAGGCTACGGAGGTTCCTACGGCTCCTTCAGCATACTTTCAATAGTAGGTTTAGTTTCCGGCGCTATCGTAGTAATCGGCGCTGTAATGCTGAGAATGCAGCCCCAAGAGCATTTAACGTGGGGTATACTGATACTTGTCTTCTCTATAATCAGCTTCGCAGGCATGGGCGGCTACTTCATAGGCGCCTTACTTGGCATAATCGGCGGCGCACTCGCCCTCAGCTACCGTCCACGGATGACCCAAACAGAAAAAGCAAGTCCTCAAAGTTAAAGCAACAAGCGGAACGAGAACATAAAAAAGCTGTGGTTATGGTTTAGCACTATTAATCTGCCAAGCCACATAGTACCTCATCACTGCGTCGTTGCAGAAAGACAAGGCTTCATTTTTTTCAGAAGCCCCAAATATCTCGAAATGAGAATAAGAAATGCAAGAATCACTTTTTTAACTTCGGCATACGTGCCGTGCATCGTACACAAGTCTTAATCTATGATGCATCCGTAAACAATAAAAGCGGTTTAGAGAATATCGTGAACGCTGGCTCCGAAACATGAACCTGAACAAGAAACAACTAATTGTAAGTGCCCTAGCCATTTCAGTCTTAGCTTCATTGGTGTTGGCACCAAGCGCGAAAGCACTCAGTTTCAACTACAGCGATAGTTTCTTAAGCTACCTTACAGTCTCGGGCAGTCCAGACGTAACAAAACCTGGAAGTATCACAACAGCCAACGTCACAGGGAAACTGGTGGCAGCTAACCAGTCAGCCATTTTCCACATAACATTCTATATGGACACTGTCACGCAACCTTCAACGGTTCTTGTTGAAGCAGACATAGCGCTTCCCATCAACAATGGCGTGGGAACTGTGCAGTATGCAGTTCCTATTCCCTTAGATGCCCTAAACAACACTTACCTTTACGCAAACATAAGCGATAACACCAGATTCTTCTCAAAAATTCCAATCTCACTGATTCAGAACCCAACTTACACTGAACTCCAATCACAAGCAAGCAGTCTCACCGCTCAACTGAACAGCCTGCAAGCTCAGCTGAGCATATTACAAGTTAACAATGCAGACCTTCAGAGCCAAGTAACTGAATTACATAGGCAAGTTAACACTCTGCAATTAAACAGCACAAACCTGCAAACCATAGTGGATAACTTTAGCGCTCAAATCACCAGTTTAAAGTCACAAGTCAAAGAGTTACAGTCGCAGAACGGCACCACAAGCATCCTGATGTATATAGCAGCGTTCGTTGCAGCAGTCTTCATAGCGACCACAGGTTACTTCCTCTCCGTGATATTGAAGAAAAAAACCTGAGGCAGCACAACCTCTTTACTAGCTTCTATCGTAACTATCGGAAAGCACCTTTGATTTCTGCCCATATCTGCCTAACCAGTTTTCTTGCGTCCCTATCTATCATCGACAACAATGCCGCATAGGTTACTGCTCCAACGAGCACTTTACCGAAGGTCGTTGTCAACGTAGTCGTAGACGGGAGAAGATACAACACTATACCAGTAGCCAGAGAAGCCAGAACGTATTTTCCGATGCCCTTCCAAGCCACCCCAATCCTGATCTCCCTATGCATGAGCCCGTACAACGCAACGAAAGTGACTATGTGGACAGCAATGTTGATTGCAATAACGTACATTACCGCCTGCACTGAATCGGCGAAGCCCACCTGTGTAAGAACGTAATAAGTTGCGGGGAGAGCGAGCGCAGCCTGAATGTAAGGCAGCGTGAAGACTTTGAATATCTTGCTCCTCGCAAGCTGCCTGAGCGATATTTTTCCTTCCAGGTCAAATGTTTCCGCTCCAAGCAGGTATGAAGTGAAAAACTGAGAAATTAGTACCACAAGCGTGTCCACCGTGAGCAGAATCAGTATTGGCGAGGCTGCGCTGTAAGACACGTTCAAAATGGTGAGGAACGACTGGGATAGGGTTATGGCTATAGCTGCCATGGGAAAAGCAAGCATCAGCATCGTCTTGAACGACGTCGCCACGTCTTTTGGGAAGTCTCCAGCCAACATCTTCGGGTACAAAGCGTACGCTAACGAGGAAGAATAACCGATAACTGTGGCAAACGTAGCTGCAGCCAGATACTCACCTCTAGCTGCTTGGCCGCCGTAGTAGAAGAGCAACCAGAAGACCAAAGCGACCAGCTGGTTCCCCACCGCGTTATAAATGAACACTGTTGAACCCTTAAGCCACTCTCTCAAGTAATTCCACCGAATTGTTTGCTGCAGTTGACCCCTCAGAAGTAAAATGTAAAACAAGGCTTGGACCGAGGCGCCTACGATTAGGCTAATCATTGCGCCCAAGAAAAGCTGCTTGAAACCAACAATCAGCACGTAGGCTAAAGCGATTTTGCACACTTCCTCGATGAGCAAGCCGTAACCGATTACTTGAGGCTTCACTGCTCGCAAACAGCCTTCCAATATGGCGATTAGGAAAGTGTTTATCACTTGAAGGGAAGCAACGACGTAAATAATCGTGTAGGCTTCGGTGTGAAATACGCTTGTCAATGGGAAGATTATGGGGATGTAGACTGCTGCAGCAATCAACCCTACGACAATGTTCGCTGAGAACGCCGTCTTGATTGCGCCCTCTTTTCCGCGGGCGACAAAACGCGTAGCCCAAAACGGAAACACTCCGCTGAGAAGAGTGAAGGGTCCGATTACATCGTAAATGTTCCCCCATACGCCATACTGGTCATTGGTCATGTTTCTTGTGAGCAAAAGCGTGAAAACCACACCAGTTACCAAGCTGAGTATCTGCGCTGCAAAGATGATGAAGCCTGAGTACTGAACTCTTATCTCGTTTTTAGACAGCAAAGTCACCTTCAAGATTCATTGCTTGCAATTTTGAATGTGCTGTTTCTTAGATTCTGGCTTGCGTGTTCTGGCAAATTAAGATATGCCCAAATCTAACCTGTTCAAGGCGGGGCTAGGCCTAAACAGCGAAAATCATTCGCCGACAGCAGAAACTCAAAGGCACCCTAAGCGCGTGAAGCGCAATCTTGATTTTTGCTAGGCTCTTTTGCGCATGCGAGTGATTGGACCCAAGCTCTCTTTTCCCATAGAGCACAGCCATGAGTCTCTTCCAGCTGCCCATGGTTTTCCCTGATTGTCCGCAGCATATTAGACTGCAACGCATCTTTGAGCGATATGTTCTTGAGATTCGTGTCTGAATACGGAACGAAAGGACAGGGTTCAACGTTGCCTTCAGAACTTACGTGGACAAAGCCGCGTCCTGCTGATAGGCAGCCTCCTATCTCCTCTTCATCCCACGGAAGCGCAATGAACAGGGCGGAATACTTGGCGCGAAACGCATTCCTCACTTTAACCACTTCTTCTCTCTGCTTGGGGGTTAGCACCCAATCTTCAGTTCCCTTTTCAACTGGAGTGTATTCGACCATCATGAAGAGTTTGCATCCTGAGTTGACAAGTTCTTTGATGAAGTTGTCGCCCGTTACTTCGTTGAAGTTACTTCTCGTCATGGTCAAGGAGGTACCCCAGAACATTCCCTTTTCTTTCAGCTTGGCAATTGATTTTAGAACTTGCTCGTAAACTCCCTTTCCTCGTCTAGCATCCGTGTCATTCTGGTAACCTTCCAAGCTGACTAATGGGACAACATTTCGTTTCTCAGCCATTCTCTGAAGAACATCGTCATTGAGCAGCAAGCCGTTTGTGAAAATGAGGAACATAATCTCAGGATATTCATTAGTTATGTCTAGAATGCCAGGTCTGGTTAAGGGTTCTCCACCCGCAAAAACTATAAAGGAGACACCTAGTTCCTTTGCTTCGGCAATTGCCCTGTTAAGCCGCTCATCGCTCAGCTCGGTTTCGGGAGAAGGACGCAAAGCATGATGGTAGCAGCCGTCACAGTGGAGATTGCACTTGTTTGTCACACTAAAAATCAGAATAGGCGGAACGTGAACACCTACGTCTTTCCATTTTGACCTGAGTTTTGCTGCCTTCTTTTGCCAGTTTAGAGTGCGCAGAAAAAAAGCAGCTTGAGACGGGTGAATGAAGACTATCCGCAACGCGTCCTTGAAGAATACGCCTAAAGCGTTTGTGACTATCTTGTTGAAGTCAAGTTCAGCTGTTCTTTTCGAGTTCGGAATCAAGTATCATCCTCAAGTAGGTATGTAAGCGCTTCTTAAAAAAACTGCTACTGCTGAAGCTATCCACCCGCTGAATTAAGAAATCTAAACTTAAAAGAAGAAGGGGGTTTACGGATGCTCTCCAAGTTCGACAATCCGCATCTGAACCGTCTTAAGAAGCTCCTTTCTCAAGTTTTCATCCGAAGACCAAGAAGGCCACTCTTTGACCCGGTCAAACCGCTGGGCTAACTCTTCGTCGCCGATAACGTTTCTGAGCCATTTTTGAAAATCGTCGCGTTGAAAATGAAAAGTGATGGATTCAACAGGTATGGTTTGCAGCTTCTCACCAAATTCTACTACGCTGGTTGCAGTTACTCCAGTGTATTTTCCGTATTCCGTGAAGAAGTGGAATCCTTTTTCATCGGGAACTGTGTTGAGTAACTCTTGGCTTCTCGTTTTTTTAGAAGCTTGGTTTTTGCCTGCGTTTACAATTTTAGACATTATGAAAACCTCAGCTAAAACAGTGGCATGTAGTTCTGAGTTCTTTATATTTTTTTGTTGTTGTGCAAGTGCAGCCACAGTTCCATAACTATTGGTTCACGTTTTATTGTCTACATAAAACTCGAGTGCCAACATGAAGAAACATGGCAGTATTACTTGTAACGCCACTGAAATAGCATTTGGGAACAAGAGCAAACCCTCAGCTAATATAAATAAAGTCGCGGTGCTTTTTCGCTTTTTGATGCAAAAGCAGCACTGCAGAACAGACTGGATTTATCGTTACATAAGCAAAACTTGGCTCTACCATCGCCGAAAGTGCGGACAACAACATTGTTTCGCCAGCCAAAAGCTTTTACCAATAACTACCATTAGCCTTTTGAGGAGAAGCCACTATGGGATTAGAACAAGTTAAATCGGCAGCTAAAGCTTTGGCTGAGCTAAGCGAGGATCAAAAGGATTTAGCTAACGCGTTAAAGGGCACCGCGCAACAGGCTGCGGCTACCAAAAAACTGTGGCGTGAAGGCAACAAGTCTAAGCTTATAAAAATCGGGATGGCACTGATTGTTTTTCCAGAACCCACGCCAATAAGCGAAATTGTTGGGGCAGGTTTCGTGGCGGCAGGAGTCATCCAGAAAGGGATTCAAAACCAGTCTATTTTCATGGAAGACATAGGGAAAACCTTCCAAAGCACGCTCAAGGAGATTGTCGCCACAAAACACAATCTGCAACTCTGATAGATTGGTTGACGTCAGGTCCAGATTTCATTTATGTCTCTACACTACTTTTAAGGAGAAGACATCACAGTTGAAAGGACATCAGATATCTTCTGAACCTCTTTCGTCACCGCTGACAAGAACCTGATCCTGTTCTCAACTTTCCGTTTCTGCGCGCTTGTTAAACTTTTGAATTTCGGCATTACGTCTTTGACAACCGCAATCATGAGTTCGCGGTTTCTTTCATCTCCAAGATTCTTGAGCTCCATGTGCCCATCCCTGTGCATCAAGGCTAAGTGACCTGTAGGGTCAATGTATGCTTGTGCGGCAAGTCCGGCTTCGGCTGGGAGCGCGGAAATGGAAACTGGTATGGTGGGTGCTAGTGGCCGCATCAGTTTGAGAAGTGATGTGAAGAACTGTGCTACTAGGAGTTTTTCTTCTCCGGATAGTTCGCTTATTTGGCCTATGTCGTCTGCCACGCTTTTGAGTGATTCAACTAGTTCTTGGAGGGAGTCTTGTTTCTTCTCGTGTGGGGGTTCTTCTCGAAGTGTAATTTGTGCTACGGCTTCTTTGGTTACGATTTCCTGAGTCAAAGTGGGTCAACTCGTAAATAGCGCATTTTATGGAGAAAAGTGCTTGCATGTCTCAGAATTTACGCACATAATTTCAAACGGTTTGCTGTTGGGTTCTTCCTCTGTTGTGCTCGGCAAGACCTATCCCCCTCTATTTATAGATTCAACTTCAGAGTAGACCTAAGCGTTGACTAACTGGGGCTAGCTGCTCGCAAAAGACTACCCCCTCCCTTACATAAAGCGTGAAGTTGATGTTGACTGTGAGGTTCTTCTCCTGCGGTGAATGGTGTGATGTGGCGCTTGGTGCTTTGCTTAGGTGATTCCGTATCCGCCTGTGACTGCATCCTTGAAGATTGGCAGGTGCGACGGGTAGAATGTGAACAGCGCGAAAGCAAGCCCTAAACGCGCTTTATTGGTTCAATGGAGTTCAGTTTAAATTCCCGCCCGAACTTTCTTTCAAAAGGGTTGAACTTGGCTTTTCGAGGAATCACTCAAAATGACTGAAAAGCTTACAAAAGTCAGCTTCTCCAATCTCGATAAAATACTGTACCCCAAACTGAAAATCACCAAAGCCCAGTTCATCGAATACTACATCAAAATCGCCCCAAAATTGCTGCCATTCCTCGCTGAAAGACCACTCGTCCTGACACGATACCCTAACGGCGTAGACAAGGAAGGCTTCTACGAGAAAGACGCCCCTCAAGGCATGCCAAACTGGGTAAAAACGGTGAAGCTGTACTCGGAAACGGCAAAACGCAACGTAAACTACATCCTATGCAATGACCTGGACACGCTCATCTGGCTGGCTAACTTGGTGGCAATCGAAATCCACATGCCCCTCTCCAGACTGGACGCACGTGAAAAACCTGACTTTGCCTTTTTCGACATCGACCCTGAGCCGCCAGCAACCTACGAAGACGCCTCCACAGTTGCACTTTCGGTAAAGGAAAAACTCGACCAGTTAGGACTCAAATCGTACGTGAAGACATCAGGCAAAAAAGGGCTCCACGTTCTCATTCCAATACTACGGGAACCTACTTTCAAAGAGACAAGGGCTTTTGTTCACCAAATCGGGCAGCAATTAGCCAAAGAACTGGAAATTGTGGTTTCAGAGTTTATAGACACCAAGAAGCCAAACAAAGTCTTCGTGGATTACACGCAAAACTCTCACGGAAGAACCATGGTGTGCCCCTACAGCCTTAGAGTGACGCCTGAAGCCACGGTTTCAACCCCGCTTGACTGGAGTGACGTAAAGAAAAAGATAAAGCCAGCCGAGTTCACTATTTTCAGTGTGCCGAGTCTGAAGAAAGACCCGTGGAAAGACATTTTTGAAAACCGCCAAAAACTGGAGGTAAAGTAAACGTGGAGAAGAAAACAAACAGGGCAAAGAAGCAAGAAGTTGTCGAAACCGAAAAAACAGTTGAGAATGAAGAAAAGGCTTCCGCTCCAAGAAGGCCAATCTGGACGGGAAGCATAACCATCGGCTTAATCAACGTTCCAGTCAAACTGTACGCTATGATTTACGACCGAGGCGTACGATTTCATTTCCTGCACAAACTCGACAACCAGCCCTTACGATACCAGAAGGTATGCACAAAAGACGAAAAAATAGTGCCGTGGCCAGAAGTGGTCAAAGGCTACGAAGTCAGCAAAAACGAATTTGTGATTTTCGGCAAAGAAGAACTTGAAGCCGCAAAGCCCGAGTCGGATAAACGGATTCGCATCGACAAATTCGTGGACTACTTCAGCGTTGACCCCGTTTACTTCTCCAGCTCCTACGTCTTGATGCCTGACAAGAACAACGACGCCTACAGTCTATTGTTGCAGTCGCTTGAGAAAATGGGCAAAGCAGGAGCGGGAAGAATAACACTGCGCACGAAAGAGTACCCCGTTCTGGTGCACGCATACAAAGGCGCGCTAGTGCTTACCACGCTGCGATACTCATACGATGTGGCGGACCTAAGCGGCTTCGAAGAACTCAAAGAATTGAAAGCTCCAGAGAAAGCTGAGTTGGAACTTGCCAAGAAAATCATCACCGACCTATCAGGCGAATTCGACATAACAGCGTACAAAGACACCTACCGACAGAAAGTTGAAAAAACCATCAAGAAGAGACTGAAAGGCGAAGCCATAATAGTCGAGAAGCCGCCGAAAGAAGAAGTCAAAGGATTAATGGTGGCGCTCAGGGAAACGCTCAAGCAGCTGGAAAAGAAATGACACGCAGCTACAAGCCCATGCTTGCACGGCTTGCAGACAAGCCTTTTTCGGACAAAGACTGGATTTTCGAGGTCAAATGGGACGGTTTCAGAGCCATCGCCTACATCAACGAAGACCTGAGCATCCGCAGCCGCAACGGCAAGGAGCTACGCTACAATTTTCCAGAACTCGAAGAGCTGAAACAGCAAGCGCACGATGTCGTTCTTGACGGTGAAATAGTCATCTTGAACGAGGGCAAAGTGAATTTCCAAGCTTTGCTGAAACGAGGGAGAGTTGTTTCGCCCCCGGAGATAGAATTTCGAAGCAGCCGCTTACCCGCCGTGTACGTTGTCTTCGATATCCTTGAGAAAGATGGCAAGCCGCTGGTTGATTTGCCCTTGATGGAAAGGAAAGAAATTCTGAAGACCACAGTTAAGGAAGGCGCACATGTCTTGTTAGCGGATTATGTGGAGGAGAAAGGCGAAGACTACTACAATGTAGCCTTAGAAAAGGGGCTGGAGGGAATCATGGCGAAGAAAAAAGACAGCCCCTACGAGCCAAGCATCAGAAGCGGCAACTGGCTGAAAATCAAGGAACTACGCTCATGCGACTGCGTAATCTTCGGCTACACAAAAGGCACTGGGGCAAGGGGCAAAACGTTCGGCGCGCTCCTCCTTGGACTCTACAACAACGAAGGCAAACCCGTTTACGTGGGCAAAGTTGGAACAGGCTTCTCACAAGACACGCTGAAAGCATTATCGGAAGCGTTTCAGAAGCTGAAGACTGACGCTGCACCGTTCAGTGCGGACGTTTCCGAGGAGGTAACGTGGCTGAAGCCTGAACTCGTGTGCGAAGTAGGATACCAAGTCGTCACTGAAGATGGGAGGCTCCGAATGCCACGGTTCCAGCGACTTAGAAACGACAAATCGTCTTCTGAATGCTCGGTAGACCAACTCAACGGAGACCAAACACTCAAAGATTACCATTCTAAACGCAACTTCAAAACCACTAAGGAACCCGAAGGCGGCATCGAAAAGAAGAAAGGCGACGGCAAAATCTTTGTCATCCAAGAACACCACGCACGGCGGCTCCACTACGACTTCAGGCTGGAACGTGACGGAGTCCTCAAAAGCTGGGCTGTACCAAAAGGCATACCAGAAAGCACCAACGAGAAACGGTTAGCCGTGGAGACCGAAGATCACCCGATTGAATACGCCAAGTTCGAAGGCAACATCCCTGAAGGGCAGTATGGCGCGGGAACAGTCACGATCTGGGACAAAGGCACATACGAAACAAAAGTATGGGACGAGAAAATGATTGAATTCACCCTGAACGGCAAGAGACTCAGGGGACGCTACGTGCTGGTGCGGCTGAAAAGGGCAGGCGAGAAAAATTGGCTGATGCTCAAGGGAAAAGAGTAGCCGCTAATGTGCACGTTGGCACGATGGGCTGGAGCTACGACTTCTGGAAAGGCAACTTTTACCCAGAAAACCTCACGTCAAAAGAGTTTCTGGCTTACTACGCAAAGCAGTTCGGCTCGGTGGAGGTTGACAGCACCTTCTACAGGATTCCCCGAGCACAAACCGTCACCGAGTGGAAACAGCAGACGCCTGAAGACTTCATGTTCTCACTAAAGTTTCCACAGGTCATAACGCATGTGAAAATGCTGAAGGACTGCCGAGAAGAAACGAAGGTATTCTTGGAGCATGTTGGGTTGCTGGGGGAGAAGCTTGGGGCGTTGCTGCTTCAGTTTCCACCCATGTTCAGGCAACAGCACGTGCCGCTGTTGAAGGATTTTCTCGAGTTGCTCCCAAAGGGATACCGTTACGCTGTGGAAGTGAGAAACAAATCCTTGTTGAACGCTGACTTCTATCGCCTTTTGAGGGATAACAACGTGGCTTTAGCTTGGGCGGACAGTCCCTCGATGCCTTTAACGGATGAGGTTACTGCCGATTTTGTTTATGTGCGGTGGGAAGGCGACAGAAAAAAGGTGACGGGAACGCTCGGCAAAACCGAAGGGGACAAGATAGTGCAGATACAGGAGTGGGCAGACAGGTTAAAGCCGCTTTTGGTTAAGGGGACTGAGTTTTTTGGGTACTTCAGCAAGCATTATTCGGGTTATCCGCCTTCGGACGCGAACGAGTTTTTGAATCAAGTGAAAATTGCGTAATTATTGCTCCACTTTCTTTCAGTCATTTGTCTCTCAGAATGATGAATACTTAATCAAGAGGCTGTGTTCGCAAGTCTTAACATACTCGAAGCCTTTAAAGGAGGATGGCTTAGAATCGGGTATTAACAATGGAAAAACGCTCGGTTGAGGCTTCAAAAATCGAGATTGACGCAGTTGACTCAATGTGTCGAGAGCCGCTCAACGCCAGCATCAGCAAAAAGCAACTTATTGCCTTACTAAATAAAAATGGCATCGATGAAACGAAGATTTTGGAGACTCCTGAGGTTAAGGCGGAAGATGTCATCTTAACATTAAGGAAGGCAAAGGTAAAAGTTCCTGAAGCCTTCTTCAAGGACTTAGCATGTGCAGTCGGGTTGCCCTTTCTCAGCCAACCAAGAATCAAGAAATTCAGCCACCACGGGGACAAATGCAAGTCCGTCACGGTCTTGCCCTACCGCGTCATACAAGAGTACCTCATCATCCCCCTAGAGATTACCAAATCAACGGCGAAGTTAGCGTTGGCGAACCCTTTTAACCATAAAGCCATGATGGTTTTACAGATCTTGCTGGGTGATAGGCAAATCAGCTGGCACGTGGCTTCTTCGGAATCAATCGACATGGCCGTAGAGAAAGTTTACCGTGAAATCTACAAGCAGAACGCCCTGTTTGACCTTTATTACCGAAGTCCTGATGAATCAGCGCATAAAGTGCTTTTCCAAAACCAAAAATATTGGATAATCGGAATACTCATAGCAGTTATCGTAGCGGGCATAATCAATTCTGCTTGGACTTTTGCTTTTCTCTTTGCTGCCGTGAACTTTGCTTACTTTGTTATTAATCCTTTGAAGATTTACATTTCCTTAAAAGGTTTTCAAAAGGGGAACATAACCTGTATCACGCCCGAACAAGTAGCGGCAGCCCAAGATGAAGACATGCCCGTTTACACCGTTCTGGTTCCAGTTTACCACGAAGCCAGAGTTCTGCCTCAAGTAATGATGAACCTGTACCAGATGGACTATCCCAAGAACAAGCTTGACATAAAAATCCTCATCGAAGAAAAAGACGAAGAAACTCTTGAAGAAGCCAAAAGTCTAGGACTGTTTGGAGAACCAAAAGAAATGGCAAAAGGCATACCTGCCGAGGAATACCGCGAGTTCCTCAAAGTCTTTGACCCCGTCGTCATACCCCAAGCGGACATCACCACGAAGCCCAGAGCTTGCAACTACGGTTTACTAAGAGCTAAGGGCAAATACTGCGTAATTTACGACGCGGATGATAACCCTGACAAGGAACAGTTGAAGACAGCCGCCATCGCTTTTTCCCAAGCAAGCGAAAACATTGCGTGCCTGCAGTCGAAACTGAATTTCTACAATGCGAGCGAGAATTTGCTGTCCAGGTGGTTTAGCATAGAGTACTCGTACTGGTACGATTTCTACTTGGAGGGTCTTGACAGGGTTGATGCTCCCATACCGTTAGGGGGCACAAGCAATCACTTCAGAATTGACCAGTTACGTGAACTGGGCGGTTGGGACCCTTACAACGTTACTGAAGACGCGGATTTGGGTTTAAGGATTTCAAGGAGAAAACTGAAAACCGCGATGCTTGAGTGCTACACGTACGAAGAGGCTACGCTTAATGTTTGGAGCTGGATTAAGCAGAGGTCACGATGGTACAAAGGACACGCCCAAACCTACCTCGTCCACATGAGGCACCCTGTGAAGCTGCTGGCGGACCTTGGCTGGAAAAAGTTTCTGCTGTTCCAATTCACTTTCGGGGGCTCCATATTCATGCCCATCATCAACCCGTTCCTATGGATTATGACTGGAGTAAGCTTGTTTGCTCCGTGGCTTTTCAACAGCCTCTACTTGCTGCCGATACAGTCTATCTGCATATTCAATTTGATTGTGGGTAACTCTGCTTACCTGCTGCTCTATGCTGCGGCTTGCATAAAGACGAAAAAGTACCGGTCCTTACCTTACGCTTTGACTATGCCAGCGTACTGGCTGCTGATTAGTGTGGCAGCTTTGCGAGGGTTAAAACAGCTGATAACAAATCCATTCTACTGGGAAAAGACGGTGCACGGGGTCTCAAAAACCAAAAAATAAGCCTACTAAACAGGTTTATTTCTTATTTCTGTAAAATTTTGTATTTTGTTCTGACACGGGCTTTTGACAAGTAAAACAGAATTAGAACGCTATAGGTTATCTCGCCAAACCCAGCTGACTTGGGAATTCCCGGGATGCTTGGCAAATTCAGAAGCGTTAAAGAATCAACAATTATGACGAAGATGGAAACTGCAACTGTGCCAATCCAGCCCCAACTTCTGCCGTTCCACAGGGCATAAGCAAAAACGAAGACGAGCACGCTGAACACTAATGTGTACAAGCTGTAAATGTCGGGACTGGCATATAGAAGCAGTAGCCCTGAGGAAACGTGGATAGCCCCGATGAGGTACTGGGCAACAACCAAGACAGCTATTCCCAGAATTCTGCCTCTGAAGGTAACAGGTGGAGGAACTCGCGAGTTGTTCATTTGGAATTGCCGTCGCTTCGCACTGTATATGGTGCGTGTACTTATTTTTTTCCCAAATAAAAGGGGATGAAAATGGATTGGCTGGTAACTCAGTTCTCACTTGAAGTTCAATTCGAAGCTAATGGGAACGCCTTCGCCCCATGACTGCCTAATTGGACAAATCTTCTGCGCCATTTGGTATACTGTGTTGGCTTTTTTCCGTTCGCGTTCATTGTCCGTTTCCAGTCTCACGTCCATGGCGAAGTGTACGTGAGTGAAAATTAGCTTCTCCATACCCTCAACGTTCATTTTGACTTCTGCTTTTGTGGCAAGGTTTTTGAGCCCTAGCTGGGAGTTTTTGGCAATCAGCAGATACAGCGTGTTGATGCATGAAGCCAAAGCCGCGGCAAAAATATCTTCAGGAACGCAGTAGCCTTCTTTTCCGCCGAATGATGGCGGAGGGCTAACGGTTACGATGTGTTTGCCTTTAACGGTTAGGTCGCATTCAGTTCCGCTTTTCCATGTTGCAGTACCTTCAAAATTCATTTCTGGCATAAAAATCGTCTCTACTATTGAGCAGCGCACGGTGAAATTTAACATTTACGGATAGAACCAACTCGGGAACGGCAACTGATTTATTTCACCGCTTTCATAAAGTTCATTTAGTTTTTGGAGGTGAAATGTACAATGGCTCTTCTTAAACTGGCTTCTGCAGAAGACTTGAAACCTAACCAAATGAAAGCCGCAGATGCAGCGGGCAAATCTGTCTTGCTTGTGAACCTTGAAGGCACATTTTATGCCATCGGAAACAAATGCACGCACATGAGCTGTTCCCTATCCAACGGCAGGCTAAAGGGGGAAACGGTCCAGTGTCCCTGTCACGGTTCAATCTTCAACGTAAAAACAGGCAATGTCGTTGGGGGACCAGCAGCGAAGCCTGAACCCAAATACGACGTGAAAGTAGAAAACGGGCAAGTAATGATAAGCATCTGAAAAGCCTTATCAATAAAAAGTATGCTCAGATGCCCTATTTTCTTTCAATCAGCTCAATCAAGGTTCCATCAGGATCTTCTATGAAAGCTATCAGCAAACCGCCTGGGCTAATCCTGAAAGGCTCATCAGTTATCGTTACTTTCTTCTTCCGCATTACGCTGATGGTCTTTTCCATATCTTTAACTTCGAAGGCAAGGTGATCAAACAGGCGGTCCTCGTAGTCAGCCTGCGCGAACTTCTTTTGCGTACTGTAAAAAGTTAGTTCAAGGACGGCGCCCTTCGCTTCGGGGTCCTGAAGGAAAGCGAGTTCAGCGTTATTTTTCGGTATCTGTCGCTTGCTCAGAAGTTTAAGTCCTAAGAGTTTCGTGTAGAAGTTGATTGATTTTTCCATGTTGCTGGTTCGGACGCTGGCGTGAGTAAACATAAGTCATCTTCACCTACGTTTTGATGGTTCTATCTCCTTAAAGAAGTTGCGATTTTCAGGGAGAACATGAAGTTTCGACTGGTATTTGGGATTGCGTTTTCGCCTTTGCTGTTTTTGATGCGAGAAAGATTAAGCCTGATGTTAGCATGCTCGGTTGTGTTTCGTTTTCTGTGGCAAAAACTGGAAATATCCTTAAATCTGCCTTTCGACCCAATTGCTGGAAGAGAATCAGAATCGATGACGCACATTATTGAAACTAACCAATTAACCAGGTCATTCAACGGTCTCATGGCAGTTGACAAATTAGACATAACCGTGGAGTCAGGCGAAATCTTTGGGCTGCTCGGTCCAAACGGAGCGGGAAAAACCACCACTATATCCATGCTATGCACCATGCTTAAGCCCACTTCAGGCTCTGCGAAAGTCAACGGGTTCGACATCGTTAAAGAAGCCACGCAGGTGCGAAAATCAATAGGAATCGTCTTCCAAGACCCTAGCATCGATGATAGGCTCACTGGAAGGGAGAACTTGTACATGCACGCCAATCTCTACGGTGTTCCTGCAAGTGAACAGAAAGACCGAATTGACCGAATCCTGAAGCTGGTCGAGTTAGATGACCGCGCAAACGACCTCATGCGAACCTACTCTGGCGGGATGAGACGCAGGCTGGAACTCGGCAGAGGCTTAATTCATTATCCTAAGGTGCTTTTTTTGGATGAGCCAACGCTTGGGCTTGACCCGCAAACCCGTGACCACATCTGGACCTACATTAGGGAGCTGAAAAAGACCCACGACATAACCATAGTCTTGACAACGCACTACATGGATGAGGCTGACAGGCTCAGCGACCGCATAGGCATAATGGACCACGGCAAAATCATCGCCTTAGACACTCCGCCAAAGCTGAAAGAGACGCTGGAAGGCGACGTAATAATGATCAAGGCAAACAGTCTGGACGCGCTTTCAGCTTTGGTTGCTGAGAAAATGGGCTTAACGAAGACCAGCATAATCGACGGCACACTTGAAATCACGGTGCACCAGGGTAAAACGGTCATGCCCCGAATAATGGAATTGGCGACGCAGAACAAAATATTCATCGACTCAATCCTTCTTCGTGAACCAAACTTGGAAGACGTTTTCCTTCACTATACGGGTAAAATGATTCGCGCCGACAGTGGGAGAGAACTTCACGGCATGTCAGCCATTCAAAGGAGAAAAATACGATGACGGAGCTTAGAGGTTTCTACACGCTGTGGCTTCGCGAAGTCAAACGTTACCTGCGGGACAGAACCAGAATTGTCAGCAGTTTCTTTCAGCCCTTGCTGTGGCTGGTAGTGTTCGGCCTTGGTCTGGGCTCGATTGTTAGAGTTGCAGTCCCAGGGCTAAGCTATCAACAGTTGATTTTCCCAGGCATAATTGGGCAAACTCTCCTGTTCACTTCCATGTTCATGGGCATATCCGTTATCTGGGACAGAGACTTTGGCTTCCTCAAAGAAGTGCTGGTCGCGCCTGTCTCGCGTTTTACTCTTTTCCTAGGCAAAATGATCGGCGACAGCACTGACGCCCTCATTCAAGGAATAATCGTGTTCGTTCTAGGCATAGTCTTAGGGATAGGTATTGACCCAGTGACGTTTCTCGCGGCTTTGCCCGTAATGTTGCTAATCACTTTTGGCTTGGTCAGCATAGGCTTGACGATAGCAAGTTTTATGGGAAGCTTGGAGAGTTTCGGCGCTATCCAGAGTTTCATTAATTTGCCACTGTTCTTCTTGAGCGGCGCTTTGTTCCCAATCCCGAACCTTCCAGACTGGCTACAAGTGGCGGCGAAGGTAAACCCGATGAGTTATGGAGTTGACGCTCTGAAAACTATCATTCTGGGTGGAGCGTGGCAGCCTCTTCAACTTCAACCATTATTCGTGGACCTCGCTGTCGTGGGTGTTTTCGATTTGATAATGATAGTTATTGGTACGTGGGCGTTCACCAGAATGAAATAGAAACACGCGCGTTTCTACGATTGCAGAAATGAGTGGCTACTTTGCCTTGCTGAAAAATAGCTAAAAGAAACTAGAAAAAACTCTTTGCAGAGTTACTTGTTTGTCATTTCGTTGATTTGCTGTTCCATCATGTGCCCGCGGCAGTAAACCAAAGCCTTCGTGACTCCTGGAACCTTCATCGCTGCTGCTTTTATGTCGCTTGCAAGCTTGAACGCTATGGGGCAGAACGGGCTCGTCGGGATAAACTCTACTTTAACCGTGCCAGACTCTTCCTCTTTCACGGTGGTGATCATTTGCATTTCAGCGAAGCTCTGTCCAGTTTCAGGGTCCAGCACTTTGCCAACTTCTTCGCGGACTTTATCTTCAAGTTCTGTCAAACAATTTCGCCTTTTCAGAGCTGTTCTGTGAGAAAACAAGGCAGGGCATAAGATATAAACTGTTGCGTACGCATTTGAAAACACAGCTTTCACGGTGACACTTCATGAGCGAAAACTGCATCTTCTGCAAAATAGTGCGAAAAGAAGCAGCATCCAGCATAGTTTACGAGGACGCGCAAGTCGTGGCTTTCATGGACATTAGACCCGTAAGCGAAGGGCATACGCTCGTAATTCCTAAGCAACACTATGAAGACATTTTCGACACTCCTGAGGAACTCGTCGCTTACACTCACAAGATTGCCAAACGAATCGCCATCGCCGTAAAGAAAGTCACAAACGCCGACGGCATAAGCGTAGTCCAGCAGAACGGAAGAGCCGCAGGCCAAGACATATTTCACCTGCACGTTCACGTAATTCCCAGAGTCGAGGGACAGAAGCTGCCAAGGTTCGGAGAGCTGACTGTGGCAAGCAGAGAGATACTGGATGATGCGGCTGCAAAAATTAAGCTGCACCTTTAGAAACTACATCTTTTTGGGTGTCAGTACATTCACAGATGATTTCGACGTCTCTCAAATGCGACGGCGGCTATTACTACGAGTATTATTGCCGTTACTGCTACTGCATAAACGTAATCCATAAACAGGGATGGAGTTCTAACTCTGGTTCATTCAAGGCTTTAACCTATTTATAGAGGAGGGGGGGTCGAAAAGAGCACAAGAGTTCTCGGGACAAGCGAAAAAGTCACGCGTAACTGCAATAGAGGACTTATGAAAAATGGAAAGAAAGGAAAGGCAGGAAAACTGCCAATTACGCGAGCTGCATATGGCCGGGTTAGTTTTCGTTTTCACGTTTCTTCTTTTCTGTGCCGAACGCTGCGAACTCTGAAAGTTTTTCAGCCATTTCCCTGAACCGATTGTCAACTCTTGCGTTAACTGTTCCTTCTTCAAATTTGCCGTCATTGCCTCTGGTGCCAGCTTTCACGCCAGTCAGAACTTCGATTCCTTCGTCAATTGTTTTAGTTGAGTAAATGTGGAACTTGCCTGCTTTCACTGCGTCGACTATTTCCTCTTTCAGCATCAGGTTCTGCACGTTGCTTTCAGGAATCATCACGCCCTGCTTGCCCGTTAAACCCTTAGCCTTGCACACTTCAAAGAAGCCTTCAATCTTCTCGTTGACTCCGCCGATGGCTTGAACTTCGCCTTTCTGGTTCACTGAACCCGTCACTGCTAAGCTCTGCTTTATGGGCAAGCCGGAAAGATTCGACAAAATCGAGTACAACTCCGTGCTTGAAGCGCTGTCGCCTTCCACGCCTTCGTAGTTCTGCTCGAACACCAATCTCGCGCTGAGGCTGAGAGGTTTATCCTTTGCGTACTTCTCGTTCAGGTAACCGCTCAAAATCAAAACGCCTTTCGTGTGGATTGGCCCACCCATCTTGGCTTCGCGTTCAATGTCAACCACGCCTTCCCTGCCTAAGCCTATGCTGACGGTTACGCGCGAAGGCATGCCGAAGGCGAAGTCTCCCAGAGATGCCACGGAAAGCCCGTTCACTTGACCTACCTTTTCTGTTTCTGTGTCGATGAGCAGGAAGTTGCGGTTGATCATTTCCTGAATCTTCTCCTGAATCATCTTGGAACGGTAAATCTTCTCTTCGATGGCTTTCTTCACGTGCTCGCCAGTGACGTAATCGGAGTTCTCCTGTGCAGCGTAAAAGTTCGCTTCCCGCGCGATGTCCGCAACCTCTGAAAACCTTGTGGACAGCTTCATTTGATCCCCGGCTAGCCTGCTGCTGTGCTCGATGAGTTTAGCTAAGCCTGAACCGACAAGGTGCTTCAGGTTCTCTTTCTGGCAAAGAGCGCACACGAAAGCTGCGTACTGCTCCATGCACTCGTCTGTCCTGGGCATGGTGGTGTCGAAGTCCGCTTTAACTTTGAATAATTCGTTGAATTCCTTGTCCAGCAGGTACAGCTGCTGGTAAAGGTACGGATCACCGATGAGTATTACTTTAACGGCAAGCAGAATCGGTTCGGGCTTGAGACTTTTTGTGCTTAATAATCCGTAGCGCTCTTCTACCTCTTCTATGTTGATGTGTTCGCTCCTTAACGCTCGTTTTAAACCTTCGTAAGCGAATGGATTACGCAGTAACTCCTCTACTGGGATAATTAGGTATCCGCCGTTGGCTTTGTGCAGGAATCCACCGCGAATCATGGTGAAGTCCGTGACTAGAGCGCCGAACTGGGCTTCTTTCTCTATTCTGCCGAACAGGTTCGGGTAAGTGGGGTTAGACGCCATCACAACTGGTGCACCTTTGACTACGGAGTTGTCCACGACCACGGTTACCTCGTACTTCTTGAACGAAGGCTCTCGCACCCAAGACAGCGGAAACGGAATCTGCGCCTGCTGAGATTCTTCAGGGTTTTTTATGAACTGGGCAACGTTGTTAAGGATATCATCCTGCACGTTTTTCAAGTAAGAGGCAACATCGGGGAAACCCTTGTATTTCTCCGTGAGTTCAGTGACCAGATTTCCGATGGCGAACAGCGCGACGTCTCGGTTCATCTTGTCAAGTTCTTCGTGTGCTTTTCTGTCTAGGCCCATGAACTGTCTCATGGCACTTCTCAATTGTGATTCCAGATGATCTCGTTTTTCTTGGATTTCGCTTCTGGTTTTCTGAGGCAGAGACAATGATTCTTCTTCGCTGACTGGCTTGCCCTTGATAATTGGGATAAGCAGGAATCCTATGGGTGTGCTTTGGATAACGAAACTTTCCTTTTGGGCTTCAGTGTTAAGCTGGTCGATAAGCTGTTTCCTCTGCGCTTCAACCGTTTTGATGGTGTTTTCTTTTCTTACGCCATAATCTTCGCTTTCAAAAGCCTTCCTCAACGCGCGTTTGGCATCGTCTATGAAGGTTTTCATGTCCTTTTGGAACTCTTTCGCCTTGCCAGGAGGCAGCTTTATGGCTTTAGGCGTGTACTCATCAGCAAAGTTGTTCACGTAGCACCAGTCAGGCGGAACAGGCTGGTTCTTGGCTGTTTCTTCTAGGAAATTCTGGACGGCTGTTTTTCTGCCTGTTCCAGGGTAGCCTGCCACGTAGATGTTGAATCCTCGGTCTTTGATGCCTAAGCCGAATTTCAGTGCTCTAATGGCTCTTTCTTGACCGATTATTTCTTGAAGTGGAGCGATTTCCTCGGTAGTTTTGCATTGCATGAAATTTGGGTCGCAGGTTCTCCTTAGTTTTTCTGGAGTTAACTCGTTAACCATTTTGACAGTTCACCTTACGCTTAATTTAGCAATAAAATCCTTTCAAGAAAGGTTGTTTGAGGCATAATAAAAATTTTCCTATTCTGACAATGAGCCGTTGCACTCATCTCCCAAGACGGAGGGCAGTTTTGCTTTTGCGAAAAGTTCACCTAAGACTTTAGCTTAGAAAACCAGTATGCAAATGCTTAGTATGGTTCTCAGTACGGGGTCCAAGGTCACTTTTTTCACGTCCCTTCAGCAATTTTAACATGTTATGATGCCAATTAGCCGCCTATTCAAAAAACACATCGAAATTTGCTCCTTAACCGACATCCACTAAGAGTTGGAGCTTTAAGCAACTGTGTGACTATAAGAAAAATTAATAATCCCAGTTCTAAACTGCCATTTCAAAATCAGGCTTTTGAAGACTTTTTTAGCAGTCGACCTTCGCGGTCCATTTCACCTTTCCGTATCCTCGTAGTAGAAATCGGAGTGCAATTCTGGGATGGAACCATGTTGACAGTAACTATCATGAGTTGCGGCAACCCTGCTTTCTCGCGGCGTTCATTAATCTTAAGAGCCACTGGCTTGGTCTCTTCGCTCACTACAAGCGCTTGTATGAGGCGGTCCTTAATCGAAGCGCCATATGGGTCATCCAAAACCACAACTTCAGCCCTATTCCACAGGCCCAAATCGTTCAGAAACGCCTCAAGCCAATTCAACCTTTCCGCGTAGGACGCTGTCACGTGAGGCTTACTCATCTTCTCAACAAGCGCATCGGAGCTTAAGCCGATTAGGACGCGCTCACCAATCTCGAACGCTTTCGTAAGCAAGACTTTGTGGCCTCTGTGGAGCTCATCGAATGTTCCGCCGACCGCCACTTTCTTAAATTCTTTCATGCCTCACTTACCAGCCTGGCGCCTTGAAAGTCAATCTTGCTCACGAGAATGCTGTCTGTTGGTAAAGCTTGCTTAAAAGCTTCCGCAACATCAGCAGCGTTTTCCTCTAATGTAACTGCGTGAACTGCCTCGCCAACCATGTTCTGCGCCGCGCCAACCGCCCCAGCCCTCGCCGCTAGCTTCACCAGCCGCCTAACTCGGTCGGTCGCGAAATCCGTCTTCTCCGCGAATTCCCAGCAACACGCCAAAAAATTCTCTAGGCTCGGCTCAGCCAGAATAGTTTCCAGCGTTTCCCGTCCATAACGGTTGATCTCGCGTCGCTTCTCAGGCGAGGACAGCACTCGTTTCGTGGGAGTGGGACCAAAAACGCCCGCTACAACAACGTAGTCTGGGGTTAACGGGATGCGGTCGATGACGCTTACGCCTGGCGCTCCCGGCTCAACCGTGAGTACGCAACCGCCAATCATTAACGGACCAACCGTGCCCAGTCCTGTTTTGCATTGGACCTCAGCAACGTGCGCTGCTCTGCCAATTTGATTATACGTCAACGGCAAATCCAAAGCCTTCGAAAGTGCTAAGCCCGCTGTTAAGGCGCCTCCTGCGCTGGTGCCAAAGCCCGCTCCGATGGGTACTTCGACTTTATGGTGGGCAACCACATCGTAAGCTCTTTCAGCTTTGCCAAGTAACATCTGCAAGACAGTTTTTGTCGTTTCGGCTTCAGGCGCAAGCTGCCCGTTCACGAAAACGCGAATGCTGTTTACTTTTGCTTCGGAAACGGAGACTTCAGTCAGGACGCCCTTCTGAAGGCCGAAGCCGCCACCTCTGGCGCCTACCCGCTCCAAGTCCGTTATGGGTACTCCGTCGTCGGTTTGGTCGCAGATTTCAAAGAAACTTGAGATTCCCGCAGGGGAAAAAGCCTTGAAGACCTTTAAGGGCAATTACTTCGCCTTTTCTCCAGTTTTTTGCGATGCTTTGAGGTGTGGAAAAGCTTTGTAACATGCTTTTATGATGGGTGGACCAAGAAGAAGCACAAATGGGATTTCAGTGGCGATTGTCCAGACAAATATTAATGGAATAAATGAAGCTTGTATTGGTGCTTTGAAGTAGCCGTTTGAGGAGAAGAAAAGGTTACTGTAAACCCAAACTGCAATTGCAACTATTGCCGCACCTGTGACTTGCCCAATTACGGTGCCTACGCTGAAATTTCTCCATTCCTTCTTGAACGCGAACATCGTTACAACTGCAAGTATGCTTGCGACGGCAATTACTGCGAATAGGGCAATAATCTCTAAAGTTGTTAATCCCGTAAAAATCAGGGATTCATTCGGCAACAGGAATGTCGGTAACAACAGACCAGCAACAATGATTATTCCGCCAATAATTACGCTTATGCCCAGTTTTTTGCGGTTGAGATTTATTCGCGAAATATACCCGAGCAGAAAGCACATGGCAAAGTTGCTTGTAACTCCAGCGGCTAGACTCAGTAAAGGGTCGCCGTGGTAAAGCATGTCACGGATGAATATGCCTATGGCTGCTCCGATTCCGCCTACCCAAGGTCCAAACAGGACGGCGAAAATGGCAGGTATCACCACAGCGGGCCAAAATGCTACTCCGCCTAAATTTAGGCCGAAACTCGTTAGGAGACCTACAACCGCGTAAAGGGCGGCGCATATTCCAATGACGGCGACATCGAAAGCTTTCATCTTATTTTTTCTCCGATTATTACATGTGTTGCCCTCTTCAAATAGGCTTTTTGTAAATAAAACTTGCCTATGAACTGTTTAAACATGTTTAAACTTTTTACGCTTCAAGATACATTGCGACACTCAAATCTTTTCATGGAACCTCACAACAATTACACGCCAAGATAGCCCTATGGTAAACTGGCAGGACCAGAAGCCATCGACCGAGTGGATCTTTGACCTGTGGGTTCAGTTAAAAGAATAAGTCGCGCAGGAAAACAATGCCCAAAAATACGTTAAATGTAAAAAAAGAAAAATTGGTGTTGAGAAACGAAGTAAAGATGTTAGCTAAAACAGCTTAGTATCTTCGTGGTGGTCTTCGTTTCGCGTAGCACTCTCGGCAGTAAACTGGCCTGGTACCGTCTGGCTTGAATGGAACTTCACATTCCTTTCCGCAGTCAGCACAGGTTGCCTTGTGCGATTCTTTATTATACATACTCTTTTTCAACTCCTGTTACATTTCGCGCAAAACTAATTTTGCAC
>Ga0315284_10002706_pt1 | contig 25329 bp, 17 predicted proteins | sample YL17G09_16_MG_FD_203696 | JGI IMG/M metagenome (GOLD analysis project Ga0315284, IMG submission 203696) | Sediment microbial communities from Yellowstone Lake, YNP, Wyoming, USA - YL17G09_16 | ecosystem: Environmental > Aquatic > Freshwater > Lake > Sediment | place: USA: Wyoming | collected...
TTTCACTGTAGTTGAAGCAGCTTGTCCATTAGCGTAATCTATAGAAATAACCCCTGAAGAAGCATTAAAGTCATTTGCAGAAAATGTAGCAGCCCCTTTCGTTGAACCATCAGCAACAGCATCTGCAATTGTCAAAGCCACTCCTGTTCCCACAATAGCACCAGTACCACCAGTTTGAGAAATTGGTAAACTCGCAGTCAAATTTCCTAAAGTTAATGCATTTTGTTTTGCAGTGAAAGTTACAAATCCAGCACTTGTTAAAAAACCTTTTGCTGTTGTTGATGCTGCCTGTCCGTTTGCATAATCAATAGAAATAACCCCTGAAGAATCATTGAAATCATTTGCAGTAAAAGTAGCTGCTCCCTTAGTACTCCCATTTGCTTGTGCATCTGCAATTGTAAGTGCTACTCCTGTTCCTACAATAGCACCAGTACCACCTGTTTGAGAAATAGGCAACGAAGCTGTAAGATTTCCTAGAGTCAATGCTGCTTGCTTGTTATTAAAAGTTACAAATCCTGCTGAAGTTAAAAAACCCTTTGCTGTAGTTGAAGCAGCTTGTCCGTTTGCATAATCTATAGAAATGACACCTGAAGAATCATTAAAATCATTAGCAGTAAAAGCACATGCCCCTTTCGTACTCCCATTTGCTTGTGCATCTGCAATTGTAATTGCTACTCCCGTACCAATGATGGATCCAGTTCCACCAGTTTGAGAAATAGGCAACGAAGCTGTAAGATTTCCTATAGTCAATGCTGCCTGTTTATTATTAAAAGTTACAAACCCAGAACTTGTTAAATACCCCGGTAAACTTGTTGAAGCAGCTTGTGTCGCTATTGTATGCTGTGCTGTCGTAAGATGAAAATATTCTTCCGTGGGAACAGATCCTACGCCCCCCTGAAGACCTGCGAGATTTCCGTGAAGCGTGATCAACGGCGTTTCTATATGCGAGTACCTCGTAGTCCCACCGTACACAAAATATATATTAGAGGTATCAGTAGGATTTTGAGAAAACCTATACGCTGCAATTTTGTCAGTTGTCAAAATTATATATTCTGGTTGCACCGTTTCCACCAAGTATAATTGCAATGCATACGGGGCAGCACCCACTAAATTATTGATTTCCCCCGTCGTAACCTGAAACAATCTTTTATGAATACTAAATGACGATGTTGCATTGACATGAGTTGTGGGAACCAAAATTATCAAGTGCGTATTATCCGTCCTTGTTGTAATCCTGTACACACCAGACGATGTTTGCAAAAAAGAATCTGTATCAATAGTCCCACCGACATCCAGATTTGCTGCTAAAAACGGAGTGCCCTCAGATGCCGTGACAACCTTATGAGTTGCATCAGCTCCGTTACTCGTTGTAATAGTCCCTGCATAACTCCTTACCCTCATTATATTAGTCAGGATTGCAGATACACCCTGGTTCCTGCTCACCCCGGCATAACTACGAAATGCCCACACCCCAGACGATAACGATGTCCTCCCTATAGCAGTATTGTATAAATATATATCAGACAAAACCGTGTTATTATTTACTGGTGTAATTTCTATCTCCTCTGCATGGTTCCACGGATTCTTTGACAGCGTTTCAAGATTATTAACATTGTTCGTATTAACAGTTGTTATTGTAACCTTACAGCCAGACCGCCCCGCTGAAGGAACACTTGTCGTTGCTAGCCCCGCAGCCGGTGTATAAAGTGCTCCCCCTGTCAGCAGTTCAAAAGTCTTTACAGCTCCTGCCGCTACAGTCAAAACTTTTAGTGTGCAGCCTGAAGCCCCTGCCTGTACCACTGTCAAAACATCATCAACAGAATACCCCGTACCCTCCGCTGCCGGTGTTGGATTCATAACCATTACAGAGCCTATGGTCCCTGATAGAATTTCAGTGCCATCTAAAAAAAACGCTATACCTTTAGACGCCGACACACTCGCTGCCGCTCCATTGACCCATTCTGATCCGTTATATCTTAAAATTTCATCGACCGCTGGAGTCGTTGTTGTCACGTTTGCAAGATCACCCAGACGATATGCCTGTCTAATCCGTATATTGACCCTTCCGTTTGTTGCATGCTTTGTTATAAGCCTGCCAACCCTGATTTCTAAATTTGGAGCTTCTGGAATTGTATTTGTGAACATGCCGGAACTTGTCGCTGACAGATATAAAACATCTCCAGCAGTCCATGATAATCCCGTTGATGTATCAAGACCATTGATATTACCACGCACTGTTATAAATCCATAGTTATTTGACGGTATGTCCTGTGTAGCAACCCCAAGAACAAACGCGGTAACATCACTATCAGCCCGGGCAAGAGCTACTGTAGTTACATCTCTAGGCCAGTCTGCAAATACTCCCGTTGTATACACAGCCCTGCCGTTTAAAATGGTTTGTGCAGTATTATTATATACCCTTCTTAGATCCTCCTGACCTATTTGTAATGTAACATCCCTTCCAATCTCGGCAGATAAAGTTTTCCAGGTCTCATCATAATATACCTTGCCCTCTTCATATGTTCCAACGACCGGTGTCCGATTAAAATGCAGCTTGTCTGTTGTGGCATCTCCTATGTTAGGAGTAACTAAAGTAGGATTGGTAGCAAATACAGCAAGACCTGTTCCAGTCTCATCTGATAGAGCGGCTGCCAGTCCTGCAGAATTAACAAGAGCCCCTTGCTTATTATTAAAAGTTACAAATCCTGCTGAAGTTAAAAATCCTTTTGCTGTTGTTGATGCTGCCTGTCCGTTTGCATAATCAATAGAAATAACCCCTGAAGAATCATTAAAATCATTAGCTGTAAAAGTAGCTGCCCCTTTTGTAGAACCATCAGCAATAGCATCTGCTATCGTTAGCGCAACCCCTGTTCCTACAATGGCTCCAGTTCCACCAGTCTGAGAAATTGGAAGTGACGCTGTTAAATTTCCTAGAGTTAATGCTGCCTGCTTATTATTAAAAGTTACATATCCCGCTGAAGTTAAAAAACCCTTTGCTGTAGTTGAAGCTGCTTGTCCATTTGCATAGTCTATAGAAATGACCCCTGAAGAATCATTAAAATCATTAGCTGTAAAAGTAGCTGCACCCTTAGTACTCCCATTTGCTTGTGCATCTGCAATTGTAATTGCTACTCCTGTTCCTACAACGGCTCCAGTTCCTCCTGTTTGGGAAATTGGAAGTGACGCAGTCAAATTTCCTATAGTCAATGCTGCTTGTTTATTATTAAAAGTTACAAATCCTGCTGAAGTTAAAAATCCTTTCACTGTAGTTGAAGCGGCTTGCCCGTTTGCATAGTCTATAGAAATGACCCCTGAAGAATCATTAAAATCATTAGCTGTAAAAGTAGCTGCACCTTTTGTACTCCCATTAGCCTGGGCGTCCGCAATTGTAATTGCCACCCCTGTTCCTACAACGGCTCCTGTACCACCTGTTTGAGAAATTGGAAGTGAAGCTGTTAAATTACCAAGTGTTAATCCACTTGCTGCCAGGGTTGCCCATCCCGCTGATGTAAGATATCCTTCTGCTACAGCACTGGCAGTTCCTAGTTTTGTTTTTATAGTCGCTGTAGTCTCATCACCTGTGTTAGATCCTGATTGTGCTGCCAGGGTTGTAAAACCCGCTGATGTAAAAAATCCAGGTACAGTCGTAGATGCTTTTTGCCCATTAGCATAATCAAGTGAGATAATTCCATTAGAAGAATTAAAATCATTAGTTGCAAACGCCGCTATTCCCTTTGTACTCCCATCTGCCACAGCATTTACTCCCGATAAAACAACACCACTTCCTATAATAGCCCCCGTCCCCCCTGTCACAGAAAGACCCGTCGATGTCGTTAAGTCTCCTGGTACAAAACCACTTGCTGCCAGGATTGCCCATCCAGCAGAAGTTAAATATCCAGAAGCATTCGCCGCTGCTATTCCCAATTTATTCTGTATCGTCGTCTGAGTTTCATCACCAGTATTCGTTCCTGATTGCGCTGCAAGAACTCTATACCCAGAAGATGTAAGATATCCATCGTGTGAAGCATCTGCCGCAGGAATAGAAACAGCACCACCCGCTAATTCCAGAGGACTGGAAAAGGTTAAAGAACCAACGTTTATAGATTCCCAATCTGCATTTGTTAAACCCGTAGCAACCCACATAGTACCTAATACAGTATCTGTATAAAGTTGACCTATAACTGTAGGAAGTTGTGTACCCACCGGAGAAACAAGACCCGTGCTTGTTTTTGCTACATGAAGATTGTTTCCATCCAAACGTGAGTGTAACATATTTTATCCCCTTACCACAAAATTTCCATCTTCATCTACAACAGGTAAATACAACAAATCACCCTCATAACCAAAACCAATAAATGTTAATGAAGATATAGCCGCAGTCAAAATTGTATTTACATCAAATGCCCCACCAGAATTAGTAGTAAATTCCAACCCCAATTCGTTTGCCTTAACAGATACTACTTTTCCGGACTGACCTGCATAACTCGATGGAGTATCCGTTAACTCTAAAAAACTTTCTGCACCAGAACCACCCAATAAAGTTGCCCAACCTGCAGATGTCAGGTATCCCCCTGATGTAGCTGATGCAGTTCCTAGTTTTGTTTTTATAGTCGCTGTCGTTTCATCACCAGTGTTAGTGCCCGATTGAGCAGCTAGATTTATAAATCCAGCAGAAGTTAAAAAACCTTTCACTGTAGTTGATGCAGCCTGCCCATTTGCATAATCAATAGATATAATTCCATTAGAAGAATTAAAATCATTAGTTGCAAACGCAGCTACCCCTTTTGTTGAACCATCAGCAACAGCATTTACCCCCGACAAAACAACACCACTTCCTATAATTGCCCCCGTCCCTCCTGTCACAGAAAGACCCGTCGATGTCGTTAAGTCCCCCGCAATAACACTACCACCACCAGAATTCCGTGTAACAACTATCTTGGGAGCATTTATATAGTTTTGTTTCATAATAAAAATTAAGTCCGTGCTGAAAAAATACCAATCTCATAAAATATTATTGCCTTTAAAACAGCAGCCCCTACAGTCCCTTCACACATCGCTACAAACCTGACTGTCTTCGTATCATCTGGATTGTGAAGCCATGTGTTTACATTTGTCTGAAGATCAGAAGCACTCGTTCCTGTTATAACAATACATTCCATACTATTTCTCCTTATCATTAATTTTCAAGGGTTCGATGCCCCCTGCTACGAAGCTGCAATAGCCTTGTTCGTTTCAAGACCCTTTGCCTTTCCAAACATCCACATTATTGTCTCCTTCGGTATTCCCGTAAATTGAGAAAATCCAGCAACATCCCCCTTAACATAGTACTCATTAAAAGAATGCTTCGGATCTATAAGATTATATACAAGAGGTGGCAAAGATTCCTTTCCTGAAGAAACACTTTCCATAGATGTCTTAAACTTTATAAGTCCTGCAACTTTTCCTAAAGTCACCAGAACTTCTTCAACATTATTAATCTTTCCCTCTTCAGCTACTTTCTTGATAACAGATTCTAAAGAAATAAACTCCTGAGAATCTTTGCTTAAAGATATTTTACTCATAACACTTCCTCTATGTATTGACAATATTCTTTGAGATGTTTGCTTCCACAAATGGAATTACTTCGTTTTTCCTACTAACGAATATTATATCTCCAGGCTCCAGTCGCAGTAGCTCAAACTTCCTTCTGCTCCCCAACGATGCCTTTTGAATAGTTACACCACCTATTATAATCGGCTGAAAAATAGCTATAGGAGTTATCTTGCCAGTTCTCCCCTGCCGCCAATCAACCCGAATCAAACGAGTCTGCTTGCCCTCTGCCACAAACTTATATGCCATCATGAAATTAGGATGGTGCCGTGTCTCCCTCTCAAACCTGTTCTGATCCTCTATCCTATTCACACGATACACAACACCATCAATCTCATACGGAAGATCCTTTCGCTTCTGTGTTGTATACTGCTGATAAATGTTCTGTATATCCCCCAGAGATTGTATCTTCTCATACGAAATAACATTTGGCATCAATGTTGTAAGAACTTTCATCTTGTCTTCCTCAGACCGCACATCCGGAAGACCTATAATATCATATGCTATAAACCTCAAATGAGCCAGCTCCTCCTTCCCCTCTTTCCTCGCCAGTAAACCCGCAGCCATGTTCCTCAAAGACTTTCCCTTTCTAAATTGAGTCTCCTTCTCAAGATAAGCTTCTCCCCGAATATCCACAGGACTGTCTATAGGAATAGTCTTCGAAATGTCTCTTATGTAATCCTTTATATATGTAACATCCCTTCCATATACACCATCTCCCCGCGTGGCTATAGACTCCACAGAACCATTGCGATACTTTATAGAAATAGAAACACCATCTACCTTAGGCTGAGATATAATATCTACCTGCTCCCCTGGAAAATATTTACGAGCCCACCGCGCCATGTCTTTCACGTTCCGAGTATTGTTAAGAGAAAGCATTCTCGGACTATGATAAATTTTGTTTCCTCCAAGGACCGGAGATCCTACTTGCTTGAAATAAGAATTACCAGGATCCAGACGACGAAGCTCCTGCTCTAATTGAGTAAACTGCTCATCTGTAGTTGTTGCTCTTCCCTCGTAATAATCCTTACGAATCTTCTGAAGGAGATTTACTAATTCTTGTATTCTCACGATAGTTTGCTTTTTAAAACCTCTTTCCAATCTGGATCATTCAAATAAGAAAGTATTTTATTTATTTTAATTGTATCTACAAAACCGGAATACCCCCGAACTTTAATCAGAGTTTCTTTTCCCTTGATAGGATCTTCAACCATCTCTTTAATATTCATTCCAAACCTAGCTTCAAAGGACCATCCAAGTTTCTCTGTAGCTATCTTTTCCATTCTCACATAATCAGAATCTGTAAATGTTATATCCATATCATTCCTCCTTTTTAATTAGTAAAAGATCCTCTATAGAATATATTCCAATAAATGAGGCTTCTTTTTCAATATCTGTAAGAAGGCTTTTCAATTTGTTGATAGCAGCAGATGCAGAAGTATATAAAATCCCAATTCCTCCCGCATCTTTCCAGGCATCAATATTTTTCTTCATATCATCTATCAGTACGGCATCCTTAGAAGCATACTTTTCTTTATGATGAGAAAATATTGTTTTATAATCTCCAAGTTCTCGCTTTGCCCAGATTCTTTTTTGTTCTTTACAACTTTCAATATCTCCAGCAGGCCTTGAAAGTATCGTAGGATTGTAATCCTTAATAAATTTCCAGAGATCCTTTCCTTCCGGCATCCATTCCATACTCTCCCAAAATTTATCTCGTTTGGTTACATCCCAAAATTCTTCAGATCCATGCTTTTCTTTATACGTATCTGGATCCTCTCCAGTAAATTTTATAAATTGTTTGTCAAAATTGGAGAGCACTCCGTCAAGATCGCAAAAAATCCTGTATGCCATTTTTACTTATCCCAAATGTTATCTAAGATATCATATATAAGGTATTCTTGGTCTTTAGTGAATTTCCATCTTTTATTTATATTCTTACCGGCCCATCCTTGAGGAGTGTTAGTTCCTTTTTCCTCGCTCATTGCTGCCCAGTCCGCACAATTATGCACAAATATCCAGATCAGTCATAGCAGTAGCATCAATCATCTTATCAGGTATGGCATCTCTATCTTCTCTATTAATCGTAGAGTCTTCTTTAGAATTACTATGGTACTCAGGATGATGAGAATTGTTTTTAACATGATGCTCAGAAGCTTCATTCATCTTATCTCGAGTTTCTTCAGAAAGATCACACTTCTCTCCAGTATCTTTGCAATGATAATCCCAGGAAATAAGAATATAAGGATCAACCTCAGGATCCTTATATTTACTCTGATCGTGTATCTCCCCTCGTTCTAAAATTCCTTCAAATTTTCCTGGATCATATTCCTGAAGTCTTTTGCAATACTTCTTAACTAAATCAATATGCTTTTTGGTACGTTTCTTAAAGAAGTCTCGCATTTCATCCGTAATTTCTGAATTAGAAGCTATCCTAAGAAGATCATCAATATTTTTAATTCCTGAAAAATTAATCTTATTCATATATAATTCCTACGCACTAAACAAACTCTTCTGGACTATTGGTTTCAGCAGCTAGTTCCTCATCTTCATCCTGATATGCCTCAATAGTATCAGGATCAATTATAAAATAATTTTTTCCATCATTTAATGATGTAAACGGCATTCCTGGTCCTGCTGTTGTTGTATAAAAAGTTCTTAGATTTCCATCTTCCGTTGCCTCAAGCATAGTACCCTCACCTAAATAACTTCTAGGTTCAAAATAAGCTAACTCTTCTTTTGTAATAGGAGTTCCAACAAAACCTCGTGCATCGTTGTCTATCCAATACAAATCTTGTGTTACAATATACTTTTTACCTCTCTCTATATAAGTATCTTGAACAGCCACTTTCTTAATCAACTCATCAATACTTTTTACATTTTTAAAATTTTTTAAAGAGGATTCTTTTTGTTCTAAAGATCCTTTTTCATATACTTGTCCTACTGTTCCTGTTTGTTTTTCATATTCTTGTTTAAAAAATTGCCTTAGATTAACAGGAGCGAAATAAACATCACGATCAGATACTAATGCTCCATTTTGAATAAGAGTTTTTATTAATTCCATAGTATCTATATCCCCAGAACCCGTGTTTCCAGAACTTGCATGATATAAAACTGAATAGCCAGCACCATCAGCAGCATTTACATTAGCTCCTTTCTGTATAAGAAAATTAACTAAATTCTTATCCTTTTTTCGACATGCTAACATTAAAGAAGTCATAGATATGCTCGTTTCCTCACCAGCAAATACACTTCCTCTGGTATCTACATCAGCGCCTTCCTCAATGTAATATTTAATTAATTTTAAATTTTCATCCTGAATGGCTCTTTGTAATCTTCCTTCTGATGAACTTGTTTTAATCATCTCATCAATACTTTTTACATTTTTAAATTCCATTATAGTTTCTCCATTTTTATGAATGTGCATTTGCTGTAGATGTTTTTCCGCCTCACCACGGGTCTTGTGAGAGGACAAAATTTTATTTGTTGTGTGTGATTTAATTACGTAAGGAGCACTTTCCCCAGATGAATTCTTATGTCCTTTCATATGTACAATAAAACTTACTTTATTAAAAGAACTTTCTTTTTGAATAGTTTCTATTCCTGTATTCATGCTGTTCCCAGGTTCATCATCATTACCACCCTCTTCTTTTCTCTCTTCATACAAAGTAAGAGGCATTGAAGCTCCTGGTTTATCGGGTAGCCTTCTTATAGTATCCTCAACACTGTTGGCTATTTCATGAGAGTCATCATAGTCTTTATGAAAATATTTCATAAATATATATTCTATTATCTCGTGAATAAGTATCTCTTTATTATCCACAGGATCTCTTACAAGCTCAGACCAAATCTCGTCCTTTGAAATATAATTATCCTGATATCCATGACCTCCACCAATAAACTCATCATTCATATTATTACGAATCCAACTACCATCTACCAAAAATACTTTAGTTCCATCCCAGAGTTTATGAATAAACTGCTTATGATCTTTCTCAAGATCTTGTAAATTAGCTGTTCTTAAAGTATATTCTATGGAAGACATTAAATCTGGATGATGATAACTCACTCTATCTATATAGGATTCCGCTGTTTCATCTTTTACCTCAGTCATAAGACTTAACAGTTCCTTTAATTCCTTTAAATCTATATCTCTCTTTCCTATTGGAATAAGTTCTTTAATAGTATTAAAAATGTGATTTTTTATTCCTCGTATTTCACTTAATATTATTTCAATCTCTTCACGAAGATATTCCTTTTCTTCTGCACTGAGATGTGTAGTATCAATTTCTTTTAAACTCAAAGCACGATTTTTAGCACTGTGTATCCATTGATGATACGTTTCTATAAAATGAGTATTGTCCCCTCCTTTGTGAGGAATACTATCTATAAAACTTTCCAATCTATCAAGATTTGTAATTAATTCATCTATCATATACATCTCTCCCCAGTTCTATATAAAAACAAAAATCATTCTTCTTTTTTAAGCGCATCCTCAACATCTAACAACTTATTATAATATTCTTTATTAAAACCAGGCCCTTCACTCAAATGATCATTATTAACCTTTTCTGAGAGAAGATCTATAATTTCTTGAGGAATATCCGCTCCTTCGAAATGTTCTTGCTCAACCTCAACACCCTTCTCTGTCTGATCCTTATCAAATTCCTTATCTTTATTTTCAGGAAGATTTGATCGTCCCTTACCCAAGAAAGCACCTAAAAGACTGTAGACTTCTTCTTCCAAGTCATCTGGTTCTATCTTGTTGCTTTCTGCAAAATTATGAATCTCATCATCGGCAGGTGCTGGATTTTCCTTAAAGAAATTTATTATCTTCTCAAGAATCGGAACTTTATTCTCTTCTGCTAATTTAATCCAGGTCGTATTTAAAGAGCTCTCAACAACAGGATGTGGCTGCTCTACACTTCTTGTAAGATCCCTTCCAGGAACTTCCTTCTCTTTCAGACCTTCCGCATAGATTAAATCAGACGCTATAAGATTAGCAACCTCATCTGCAGATCCCTGTCCGTCTATTATCAAATTTTTAAGAGCCTCTTTTGCTTTTGAACTCAACATCAATACTTTAGATGTAATATCTATTTTCTCATCTTCTGGAACGTGAGACAAAGTATTTAACTCTTTTCGTATCGTTTCATAAGAATTTGAACTCAAAGAACCTTCCTTATCCTCTATTTGAAAGGGCTTCTGAACCTTATACTTATCATTAATATTTTGTAAAATCTGATCTATTTTCTCTTGCCGATTAGCTATATTTAAATCTTCAGATGCTCTCCTGAGAAGATCATCTAATGAAGCAATCCCTTTAAACATCATATCCCATACCCCCCAGATTTATCAGACTTCAATACCAACTCTACTACAGAAGGAGTTATATAATAAATTCGAACATGCCACACATCTTCCTCAATATAAATACTATCACCAGAACCTAATGTTTTGGATCCTGCAACACCCGTAGTTAAACTATATCCAGGCCTGTTATAACAAATACGAATAGAGCCAGCTCCCCTGTTATCAATAAGAGTGTATTGAAACGTCTGTCGTAATAGTACACCTAGATAATTTATAGTCCCATCTTCAAAATTGAAATCAGCATAGGTCCCTGCCAGTCCGGTTGCAGGAACCAGTAAAGCCAACGAGACTAATGAATTACTTGAAGACGGTGATTGACTTGGATAGGGCATAAAATTCCCTTTTTGATATTCTCTTTGCGTGTCTATATAATAATATTATAAAATTCCCTAAAATTAAGGCAAATTAGACGGAACATTTAAAAAAAAAGGCTCCAATAAAGGAGCCTAAAATTGAAGGTTTTTGAATACTACCGCCCCACGTTCGGTATTACATTTCCTCGTACTATGAAATCTTTTCCAAAAATATCATCACTTCCCGGTGAAGCTGTACCAAATATAGTTGAATCATATCCTGACATTTCAGAATCTTGCAAAGATTTAAAATATATACCCGCTGATCGGACCGTAGAAAATTTTTGAACTATAGGAAGTATAAAATTATCCTTCATACCCTGACTGATAGAATCATTATAAACTGACCACACAACGCGCACAACAGCATCTGCAAGGTCTTTTCCACCACTGCTCGGGTGTTCCGTTTTTTCCCTACCGCTCCCTGTTCTGATCCTGTTCAATTGTCGTAACTCTGATATAAGCTTCTGATTTTCAGGAAGTTCTACCATACCTGAATAGATAAGCAGTTTCAATGTCTCATACATTTCCATAGTAGCACCAATTCTTTCCGTATAAAGACCTTCTGAAAATAACCTCTGAATACTCTCTACGGAGTTCCATTGATCGAATAACACGCGCGTAACATAAAACTGCTGCCCCAAAACCCGTATGGCTTCCTCCACATTCTGAAACGATACTGTGATTCGATCTGCCTTGTTAGGCTTCCACTCTTCAACCAAATCTATAATTATCTTGTACCGCTTAGTCCTTTCCAATACTCCTGCAGAATTAATAGAATCTATTACCACATCTTCACCATGACCCATAGCAACAACAAAGGAATCCTTAACCTCTCCCTGGTCACAACAGATAACATATCTCTTTATCTTATTTGCTACCTGTGGAAATATCCTCTTTCCAATATATTTCCTGACCTCAAACTTATCCTGAGTATTAAATGTCTCTTCAAAATAAACATCTTCAAATAATACCAAAACTTCCTGATTGGGATTAATACAAGACTCTATCTTTTCAGGATATTCAAAAAATGGAGATAGTGCATTTGGTGGTATAGCCCAGAAATCCCTCATAGCCGCCGTAGGATTGGATATCTTCTCCATCTGAAAACTCTGATCAGTAAATCCTGAAGGATTCTCAGAGGTCCTGGGATTGGCTTCAAACGAAGTAAAGTTATAAGCGATCATTCGATCCGCCTTATTCGGATATTTAATCCGCAAAGAATCCATTATGGATTTATTTATACCACACTTGAATTCCTTGGATACATATAATAACTGCATGCCAAAATCATTCTCATACATCGGAGATGTCGTAACAACAATCTTGCTAAAAGGATATAATGACTTGGTTGCCCGGGACGCTGTGTAATAAACAGCTTGGGCCGTCCTCTTCTCTGATTGGTCCTGAATAGCCCCCGTTACAATATCCGCTCGGGATATCTCCTCAAATGATACAAAGAACGCAGTCAAGCCTGCTATGGATTGAGAATTGGAATGAAGACTCAATATCTCCAGATTCTTCTCCGGAAAATATATTCTTCTCTGAGTCTGAATAAATAAAGTCTCCCTTCCCTCAGTATCCTCTCTCTCCTTAAGCCATAAAATATAACGCTTCCACCAAGGGCTACTCGATAAAATATTCTCAAATGAAGAATAGGCTGTCTGCCTGCTCTGCTGCTCAGAATTGGCAACAAAGCTTCCTGATAGCTTATAATGAGGCACTTGCCCCAATTCTTTAGCAGGATCATCCATCGACAAAAGCCTGTGAAGAAGAAAAGATGCTATAACAGAGTTAATAAAACTTTTACCAGAATTATGAGTAACGGTGTAATCAGATAAACAAAAAAGATTATCATTATTTACTTCTATCCCCGCATACTCTCCAATACCCATAGATTTTACTTTTAATGAAGACAAAACTCTCTTATTACAAAATTTAGCTTTATATCCTTTATAATGCTTTCTCCATTTTTCGGGTTTTTTCAAATATTCTTTTATGGATATATTTAAAATACTTGATACTAGTTTTGTTCTTTTTAAGGATAAAATATGATTTTCATTTACTATATAAGTCATAGCATGCGATTGCTGAATCTCATATAGTTCAGATTTTCCTCTTGAAACATTAAGTACTTTTCTTGATTTTGAATCGGGACCCATTACCAATTCACCAATTCCAATATCCTCTATTTTTTTCAATGTACCATCATACATCAATACTTCTGTCCCCAAACCTAAGCATCGCATTCCAATTATAAGAGTAGCTACATCAAATCGAGGAATCCCCTCTGCATCAACTGAAAATATATCCTGAATAACCTCTCTTTGAAAGGGCCTTAAATTATATTGAAGATATCCCTCAATGTATTCTATAGGATCTGCCGTAAAAGAAACAGGACACCTTTTTGTTTTGTTAAAATAAAAATTATCCGGATTGAAATTCTCTCCATCCGGCTTATAAGAATTATCTCGAAGCTTATCCCCTATACCCACTTAACGACCTCTTATCTTACCCAGAGCTGTTGATGCTGTACTAATAATAGTATTCATAATACCACCATCATCAGGAGATTGCTTTGATGATCTCTTCTGAAATAAATACGTAACAGCACCGGACAATACTATAATCACATACCAGAAAGAATCAGTAAAACCTTTCATACCCTCTGATATCAAATTTCCCGTAGCAGGATCGTAGACCTTTAATGTTGACGTTGCAACAGCAAGCTCAGTCACTATAGACATCCCCGTAAAAACCATGACAACTACAGCAAGCGTTACTGTCCACGAAGGATTCCCCTTTGAATCCGACAAAATAAACTGACGTATGGCCCACTGAACTGCACTCTCTTTTGGATTAGGCTGAGATATAAGAAAACCCCACATTTTCTTGATACCCGTCTTTACCTTAGAACCAAAAGAAATTTTAACCGGACTGCTTTGAATATCTTTTTTCATAAAAAACCTCATATATATGTATTTAATATTTTATCCATTTTTTCATCTATTGCCATTATTTTCACTTTATTATCCAAACTTAATTTTCTTGCGCTATCAAATACATCAACAACAATCTCTTTCAATTTTGGAACTATCTCCAAATTTTTAGTATAGAGCTCTTCCCTGTTTATATCATTATGAAAAAAATAAAGATTGTTCAAAAGATCCGTTCCAAAACTTAAAAGATACTCTACTTTATCCGTTACAAAATTTGAAAACTCTTTCTCACTCATCTCATCAAAATGATCCTCTCGAAAAGATTGCCTCAGTAACCGCAATACTTCAAAAGAAGCATTTTTAAGTATCATCTGATATACTAAAAAACTAGGACTGGAAACAACCTGAGAAATTTCTTTTTTTGAAAGTATTTCTAAATATTTTCTTTGGAGAACTGCCTTCGCCTGTTCCATCTTCTGTTCCGCATAGTTCATCTGATCTCTTGTCTTTTCTATATATAGAGAATGCCACCTCTCATACCGGAACTTATCCAAATCATTCAGAAGTATCAAAATATCCCGTGAATAAGGACAATTCTTATGAGGAGACTCTCCCTTACTACTATGTCCTTTTCCGATGCGTATATTAAAATTTCCTCTACTGATATCCAAACCGTTCTTTATTATTAAAAATAGAAATAAGATCAATATACCTATAGAAAATATCTGTACCCACAAAGGCCATGCTAAAATAAAATCCCAGAAACTCATGACCACCCCCTAAATATACTCAATCTGAAGAACGTGTATAAGACCATACATTATAAGAACCTCTTCTACATAACTATCCTTCTTTATCTTAATAATCACGCTCTTACCTTTTTTTCTTATAGTAAGAATTGTACCTATGATAGTAGAATCTATGTAATCAGAATTTACAAAATTTAATATAACTTTATTAATAACAGTATTTTCTAAAGCAGATTTCATTTCATAAGAAATCTTAAATGATAACTCCGAACTTGGAGTAAACTCCAATACATCACTAAGAATTTCTATTGTAGAATTGCTCATGCGATATTGTATTCTCCAACACCTTTTTTACTGAACTGTATATTGTTTTTTATAAACTCTTTCTCAAGACGAAGCCAATCAAAACCAGCACCCGGGCATCCCTTTGGAGGAAGACCAGAATACTTTTCCATATTATGATCGTGAGATACAATGCTAGTTATCGTAGGATAAGTCGGAATAAGATTCTTAAATATTAAATTAAAAAGAAGTGTGTATTGATTCTCTGTAGGCGCTTCCCTGTTACCTTTACTCGGATTAACCATCTCTATACCAATAGTTTCCTTATCATGAGACCTGGAACTGGAATGATATACCCAATACTCAGGACTGATAATTTCTATAATATTAGGATTTTTTCTATCCAATAAGTAATGAAATAAGGCTTCTCCTTTATAATATTCTGCAGCACGTTCGCCTAACATCATCCAGTAAAGGAGGCCTTCCGCCGACGTTCCGCCGCCGGTTGAGTGAAGTACAATTTCCTTTATTGCAGTATCTCGTTTTTTATTTATCCACCCTTTTTGATACTTGGTTCGTATCTGCCTATCTACAATAATATCAACAAGCTTTCTTTCCTCTAAAGGCTGAATTGTAATTGTATCCGGTGTGTCTATAACAACACCCTTTCTAGAACCCATATCTTTCATCTTATCTATTATACCTGTTATACCCATTTCAAAATCCTCTTTAGTTTATAGAATAATCAAAGCCTCCCTTTGACAGAGAGGCTTTCAAATTTTTGTTATACAGGTGTTGTTGGCGGTACTACTACTTTATATTTGTTATAAAGAACTTTTGCCACAACAGCCCCCACGAGAACTATTGCACACCCGAGGATAATCCAGACAATATTCTGAATAGCAAAAACTACCAGAATAATAGTAAGAATTGCAAGGAAAACCAGCATTCCCAAAAAAACCCATTTGGAAATATTACCAAAAAAATCTTGTATTTGTTTTAACATAATACAGTTCCTCCATAATAAATTTTAAGCAACAATAGGTGCTTTTTTATCCAGTTTTATCTCACCAAGCATAGCCAGTGAGTCCAATTGTCGATTATCACATCGTGCAATAAGTTTATGAAAAATCCCAGCCTCTTTAGCTTGTTTAACACCAAACCGAGCAAGAGAAATAAGATTATTAGCTTCAGCGCCATCGGTAGAATTTTTAAGACCTTGAAGATTAGTAAGAAACATGAAAAACATCGATTCAAGCTCTCCAGCATTCTTGCTCCAAATGGACTCATCATCCATTCCTTCCGCTCTCATTTTTTCGAGAAGCTCTTCTTCCAGAACTTGCCATCCCATTACCTCAGACATGCGATAGTTCATTGCAATTTGAATCTGCTTTAATTCGTAATTTTTAAACTGAGCATTGATCTCAGCTTTCTTTCTGTTAATAATATCTCGTTTAGAATCTGATTTACTCAGTTCTTCAATATCACACATCAATTCTTCTATATCAAGTTTCTTGAGTTCGAAATCCTTCGCTAAGTAAAAGGCCTGGTCACACTGTACCTTCTGCTCACACATAGCCTGATGAAACTTGCTATGAAGCGTAGGATGATAATCATCTGAAATAATAGAACGTTTCTGGGAATTAGTTCTCCACATATGAACATTCGCAAATACCTTTGCAAGATGCTCCTTATGCTCAACCAAAAACATAACCTCTTCCGGCTTGAATACCTGAATACCTTTCATCGTATCCAGTATACCATTCAAGCTTTCCTTTACCACAACATCATACAAACCGGCTTTTTGTTCATCTTCGTTCATATCTACCTCTTAATATAATTTATATAAAATTTGTTTTTTACGCTGTATAATCTATTACATAATCAACTGTAAATTTTTCTGTCCCTGGAAGAAATATATTATAATCAACAGAACTTCCTGATATAAATTTTTCTGTTGTTGCCCAATATCCAAGATCACTAAATCCTCCAAAACCTAATGCAGAACTTTGCATTCCTGCTCCCGCTAAACTATATCGTGCTATATTCAAATTCCACAAAGCATTAGAAGACCATAAAATCCCATTAAATTTTTCTACTGTTGCTAAAATAGCAGATCCTGAGTTTCCTCCAAATGCTAATGCAACACCTTGAATACCACATCCTGCTAAATCATTCCTTACTGTATTTAAATTTCCTGTAACAGTCCATACGTTTCCATTAAATTTTTCCACTACCTCTGGTGATGCGTATCCAACATTACCACCAAAACTCAATGCTGCATTTTGTACTCCACATCCCGCTGCATAAGATTTTATTGTAGTTAAATTTCCAGAAGTAGACCAAGCTACTCCATTAAATTTTTCTGTTGTCGATAAGAGGTCTACAGAATCCTCTCCTCCAAAACTCAATGCTGCATTTTGAATACCACATCCCGCCAGGTAACTTCTTGCTGTCATTAACGGTGTTGCTGTTATATTTGTCCACGTTGATCCATTAAACTTCTCCGTTACTTGTGAATTAGATCCAGTAGTTCCTCCAAAACTTAATGCTGCATTCTGTACTCCACATCCCGCTAATGCATATCGAGCGGTGTTTAAATCTCCTGTAACAAACCATTCCAATCCATTAAATATCTCTGTTACTTCTGTTGGATCTCCAGAAATAATATATCCTCCAAAGCATAATGCTGCATTTTGTGTTCCACATCCAGCTATCCGAAGTTTTGCTGTATTCAAGTCTCCTGAAATAAACCAGGTATCAACTTGCTTAACATCAAATGTTGTTGTTGAAGAATTAAATTTTTCAGTAGCACCTAAAGCAGTAGATGCTCCACCAAAACTTAATGCTGCAGCTTGTGTTCCTGCTCCCGCTAATGAAGTTCTATCTGTGTTTAAATTCCAGGAAGCACTTGTTATCCAATAAGATCCATTAAATGATTCTGTGGTAACACCTGAAAGTAATACATCATCACCACCAAAACTCAATGCAGCATTTTGTATACCAGACCCCGCTGCCGTATTTCGAGGTATGTTTAAACTTCCCAGCATTGCCCACGTAGATCCATTAAATAATTCTGTTACTATCGAATAAATAACATCCTCACTCACTCCAGTATATCCTCCAAAACTCACGGCTGCATTTTGCAGTCCTATTCCTGCTAAATCGGTGCAACCGGTATTTAAACCTCCCGTAGCAGCCCAACTTGTTCCATCAAATTTTTCTGTTGTTGTTAAATATCCAGAACCCCCAAAACTTAATGCTGCAGATTGTATTCCACATCCAGCCAATCTACGCCGCGCTGTCATTAATGGAGCTGTTGTTATATTTGTCCACGTTAAGCCATTAAACTTCTCCGTTACTTGTGAATTAGATCCATCATATCCACCAAAGCACAATGCTGCATTCTGTACTCCACATCCTGCTAATTGTGTTCGTGCTGGAGTAATATTCCAGGAACCTGAAGACCAGGTACTTCCATTAAATTTTTCTGTTGTTGCTGAATAAGTACTACCATCACGACCACCAAAACTTAATGCCGCTGATTGAATTCCCGCCCCTGCCAATCCATAAACTCCCACATTTAAACCACTCGAAACAGACCATGCCTCGCTATTTATAAAAGTAGTATATTCCGTAACAGCATTAAATTTTTCTGTAACTCCAGACGTTGCTACAGCATATCCTCCAAAAAGCAACGCAGAACCCGGTGTTCCACAACTTGCTGCTCCATAACGAGCTACAGATATACTCCAAATAGGACTCATGCTCCATATATATCCATTAAACTTTTCCGTATCTGCCGAATTTATTCCAGAGCCAATATCTCCTCCAAAACATATAGCTGTATTTTGCAAACCACACCCTGCTATTTTATCCCGGGATCTATTCAAATTTCCAGAAGCAGACCAATCCACTCCATTAAACTTTTCTGTTACTGCTGATAAGGATCCTGTATTTCCTCCAAAACTAAGTGCAGCCCCATGAACACCACATCCCGCTAAATCCTGTCGAGGTGTAAGAGCATCTCCAGAAACGACATACCAAACACTCCCATTAAAAGATTCTGTTTCGGTTATATACCCTGTACTGGTATTGCCTCCAAAACTCATTGCAGTACTTTGTATTCCACATCCTGCTGCACTCTCTCTAAAGATATTCAAATTCCAACCAGGACTGGTAGTCCATGTATCCACATTAAATTTTTCGGTTACCCCACTATAATTAAGACCTGAAGATGTCCACCCACAAAAACTTAATGCCGCTAATTGCGTTCCGCATCCAGATAAGGAATGCCGCTCTGTAATTATATCTCCCGTAGTTGACCAAGCCAATCCATTAAATGATTCAGTCGTGTCTATATATGTATAACCATCTTCAACATCCCAACCACCAAAACATAATGCCGCACTTTGAACTCCCGCTCCTGCCATATCCTGTCGAGGTATGCTTAAATCAGAAGAAGTATATAAAACACCAGAATAGGTAGTGTTATTTATTTTATTAAATTTTTCTGTTATGGTCACCAGAGCCCCATTACTATAGCCTCCAAAACTAAGTGCTGCAGATTGTGTTCCACAACCACCCATTCCATATCGAGCTGTGTTTAAATCTCCTGAAGTCAACCACGTCCACCCATTAAATATTTCTGTTATTCCTGAACAAATACTACCAGCAATAGCCGTCTCTCCTCCAAAATTTAATGCTGAATTTTGTGTTCCACATCCTGCTAGTGCCAATCGTGCTACATTTAGACTTTCTGCAACAGCCCATGTTGACCCATTGAAATTTTCTATAGAATCTAGAATTACACTTGATCCATCAAATCCACCAAGACTTTTAGCTGCATTTTGTATTCCACATCCTGACGAGTAACATCGAGCAGTATTTAAATTTCCAGTTGTAGACCAGGAACTTCCATCAAAAGATTCTGTTATGTTGGTAATACCAGTACTGCTCCCACCAAAATTTAAGGCTGCATTTTGAATACCACATCCCGATAATGTATTTCTTCCTATAATTAAATTCCAATCAGCATCTGTAGACCATGAAGACCCATCAAATTTTTCTGTTACAAGCGCAGTCGCTCCAGTACCCCCTCCAAAACCTAATGCCGCTGATTGTATTCCACACCCAGCCAGCCACGTTCGAGGTGTTCCTAAATTCCAGTAAATACCTGTAGTCCAGGAAATTCCATCAAATTTTTCCGTTGTTACTCCGGTAGCACTTTCTCCAAAACTCAATGCTGCAGCTTGTGTTCCACATCCAATAGCATAACTTGCTGTATTTAAATTCCAGGAAAAATCTGTAGACCATACTAAACCAGTAGCAAGATTATCTCTTCCCAGAATTTTCAGTTCTGTATATTCATTCTGAGTTTGCCATACCTGAGGTACTGTTCCAATTTCAAAAGTTGCTGGAGGATATGTTAATATAGTATAAGCAGTATCTTTACATATTAAATTGTCATTCAATACATATGCCGCTCCTGTACTTGATTGTACATATAAAGAAATTTGCTGTTGTATTACACCTATAAATTTTTCCGTTACTGCTGATTCCAAGGGTCCTGAAGTAGCTCCACCAACACTTAAAGCAGCTTCTGAAGATCCACAACCACTATGACTATACCGAGGTACATTACAATTGGATCCAAAAATTCTCCATACAAACCCATCAAATTTTTCTGTAAGGCTATATGCATCTGAAACAAACCCATCAAATGCTAAAGCTGAATTTTGAATCCCACAACCACCTAATCGTGCCCTAGCCACATTAGGAGTTCCTGTTATTAACCAACCTACCCCATTTATATGTTTCTCTGTTATTTTTGTAAGACCCGTACTAGATCCACCAAAACATAACGCAGCATGCTGAGTTCCACACCCTGCTAGTTCATATCGTCCTGCTATAAGATAAGAGTCTAAAGCCCAAGCTGCCCCATCAAAACGCTCAACCGTATCAACAGCAGTAGGACCTCCCGAATCACCACCTATAGCCATAGCTGCATTTTGAATACCCGATCCGGTTAATAGATACCTAGCATCTTCACTAAGACTCCCAGAAACCTTCCAAGAATTTCCATTAAACATATGATTTGTCTTACTTACTGCTGCTATGAATCCACCAAAACATAATGCAGCATTCTGGATTCCACAACCCCCAACACCCTGCTTCTGATCAAGCATATTCCAACCAGGAGTAGTTGTCCACGAATACCCAGTAAACTTTTCAGTTGTCGCATAATTACCAATAGAATCTACTCCTGTATAAAAAAGCGCAGCATTTATAGTTCCCGCTCCTCCAGAAGCCGCACTATACCGAGCTATATTTACATTCCATGTTGAATTTGTAGTCCACGTATACTGTACTATCTGGGAATGTAAATTATTAACACATAAAGTAGCCGGAATAGTTCCCGGTATGCTCACTATGAATGAATCCTCATTATAAATATTGTTTTCTTTTATAGAGTATTCAAGAACCCGATCATCAATCCATGTTTTTGTTGCTTTTTGTGTTGAAATAAGTACATCACTATTAGCAAAAAACGTACCATCAGTTGAATACTCTGCCCCATCTAATTTATCAACATTTATCAAATGTACCGTACTTTCATTACTTGAAAGCAATCCTGTTATATACAAATCATGAGTTTTAAGATTGGTTGATCTGAAATCTTCTGTATTAAAATTAGAATTATCTTTATTATAATAGGTATCCAACTTTCCTATTATAAATTTTCTAAAGTCAAAATTTGTTACTGAAGATATTTTTACTTTGTGATATCCTAATAAAAAACCCTTCTCAAGTAAAAATACCTGTGGTGCATATCCAATAAAATCTATTTTAGGAAGAGTTACATATACGGTCTTATCATATAATCCTGTACTGGTAGCATAATCTACTTTAACAACCGTAGACCCTGTAGACGTAGCAAAATATTCTATATATAATTCATCATCATCTTGTGTATGAATTATTGTTTGTAATGTCCCTGTACTTGTTAATGTAAATACATTGCTGTAGCCATTCTTAGTTGTAACATTCCAGGTAGTTCCTTTTTGAACCAACAAACCTGAAATAGTATTAACAACCGCCAACTTGTATAACGCATAATAATGAAGAGGATGAAAATTTCCAAGACTATCGTAAGATGTAAGATCTGTAGATTGTATCTCAGTTACTTCTCGTATAGGTACTCGATATTGTCGTATATCTACTATATCAGATGCTACTATGTAACTATTAGTATAGAGAGTATATTTTTCTGTCGCTGTGTGTGGGCTATCCCCTCCAAAACATAATGCTGCACCCTGCATTCCACACCCAGCCAAATCAAATCGAGGGACATTTAGATCCGTTGAAGCTGACCAAACACTTCCATTAAATTCTTGTGTTATTTCTATAACAACTCCATCTTGATTACAACCCCCCATAGCTACGGCTGCTGCTTGTATTCCACATCCAGCTAACTGCTCTTGAGCTGTATTTAAATTCCATGAAGAATTTGTAGACCACACAGATCCATTAAATTTTTCTGTTGTAGATACTGCAGATGCATCGTCATTACCACCTAAACTCAATGCGGCACTTTGTATACCACATCCTGCTAGATTATATCGAGGAGCATTTAAGTCCCAGGAACCATCGGTAGTCCATACTGCTCCATTATATTTTTCTGTAATTCCAGAAGGACTTGTATTATATCCCCCAAACATTAACGCTGCACTTACTATTCCAGATCCTGCTAAATACCTAGTTGCTGCATGTAAATTCATACTAGATGCTGTTACCCATAATGTTCCATTAAATGATTCAGTTACTGCAGAAATACCGCTGGCACCCCTTCCACCAAAACTTAATGCTGCATTTTGAATACCACATCCCGCTAAATGACTTTTTGCTGTATTTAAATTTCCAGAAATAGTCCAAGTATCTATATTAAATTTTTCTGTTGTTGCTGAATAAGCAGGATCAAGTCCTCCAAAACTTAATGCTGTATTTTGAATTCCACATCCCGCTAACCACCCTCTTTCTGTCTGTAAATTCCAAGCAGCATCAGTAGTCCATACTGAAAAACTTTCATAACTATCCTGCGAACTTAAATGTTTTAATTTTATATCATATATTGGGAATGTATTTTTTTCTGTAATTAAATAGGATTCTTGTTTTGAAGTAATAATAAATTTTTCTGTTGTTGAAGAAAATAATCCAGTATCCCCTCCAAAACTCAATGCTAAAGATTGTGTTCCACAACCAGCTAAACTATTTCTACCCGTATTTAAATTCCAATTAGAATTAGTTCTCCACGTTAAGCTATTAAACATCTCAGTAACGGCACTTACAGACTCACCTCCAAAACTTAATGCAATATAACCCGTTCCAGCTCCTGCTAATGCTCTACTTATTACTGATAATACTGCAGCAGAATTTACCCAGGAACTACCATTAAATGTTTCTGTACTATCTACAGAAACTGAACCATCAAAACCACCAAAACATATAGCCGCATTTACAGAACCACAGCCTCCTGGTAAATATCTAATTATATTTAGATCTCCTTCAGTTTTCCAAAAAAACCCATTAAAAGATTCTGTTGTTGCTACAAAAGATCCAATATTTCCACCAAAACTCAATGCTGCATTTTTTATACCACATCCCCCTAATCCACCCCTCGCTGTTATTAAGGGTACTTCTGTCTTATTTTTCCATGTTGATCCATCAAAAGATTCAGTCACTTGTGAAACGGAACCAGTATCACCACCAAAACTCAAAGCTGCATTTTGTATTCCACAACCCGCTATTAAATATCGAGCTGTATTCAAACTCCAACCAGCACTGGCAGTCCAATCCAATCCATCAAACTTTTCTGTTACTGAAGAAAAACTAGTACTACCATTTCCACCAAAACTCAATGCTGCATTTTGAATACCAGCTCCGGCTAATCCATATCGAGCTGTATTTAAATTCCATCCAGCATTAGTAGTCCATGCAGCACTGCCTACTAACGATCCTGTATACCCAGTCACTCCAGAAGATGTTACAACTACTGTATACATCACATCACGATAATCTGTATTAACGGGTAAGACGATTCCTGTACTTGTAAGTATTTCTTTTACAGCATTCCCTAATAAAGCAAATCCGCTTTGCACAGAAACTGCTGTTCCAGAACTTGTTATTACAATATCAAACTCATTTAAGTAGTCTGGAAATATACCCTGTTTAAATAAACTATCTATCTCAGGAGTGGATTCTTTTACATTTATTAAAGTATCATCCCAATTTGTTGTTTCCTTGATATCTCGAATCATTGTTCTTATATAATTAAGATCATCTTTAACATCTACCCCAGTAGAACTTCCATAATAATGATCATCAATATCCCCAGTGCTGGTATTATATATCATATCCTGAGGTATCTGTACGGAAGGATTTATCTTATTAATAGATATACTATTATCAGCAATACCTATTGTTATGTAATCAACAGCAGATCGATCTACAGATAATAATGGTTGACCAACCCCTTGTGCTATTGTCGATCCAAGAAAAACAAGCTCATCTTTCTGATCCTGTGTCAAAGCAGCATACTCAGAATTCGTATATACAACTATAGAAGACTTATCTATATTTCTATCATAAACAACAGTATTGTTACTCTCATCAATAACCCGAGCCTGCTCTACAATTAGTTCTGTAAGCCTGTTGTAAGATGCTAGTGCTTTATAACACCTGCAATAAATATTATTAACCATTCCAAGAGTATAACTGGATAATGCTACAGCATCTATATTTGATGTACTCTCTACAATAAGCCTCGTTGCAGATACAACTGTACCCACCAACCCTTCATGATTGATAAGAATTTTTGTTCTATCTGAACTGCTTACTTCTGCAACAAAACCATAAGCAACACTTGATTGTGTACCTACAGATATAAGCATCTTGATAAGATTTTTCATTTCTGTCGTTAGAGAATCTTGAAGATACTGATAATCTACAGAATAAAGATTGGTTATTGTACCTTCAAAATAT
>Ga0315284_10002707_pt1 | contig 25322 bp, 25 predicted proteins | sample YL17G09_16_MG_FD_203696 | JGI IMG/M metagenome (GOLD analysis project Ga0315284, IMG submission 203696) | Sediment microbial communities from Yellowstone Lake, YNP, Wyoming, USA - YL17G09_16 | ecosystem: Environmental > Aquatic > Freshwater > Lake > Sediment | place: USA: Wyoming | collected...
GCGTACAACACGATGGGGCGCCTCGTGAGAGGCGCCCCTTCTTCTTCTGCGGCGACGTATGACCTTGTAGGCGCACGGCAATCCACGAAGCTGCACTCGACAATCGGACACACACACCTGCGTTCCCGCCGACGCGGGGCACGTGCGCATGCCGTGCGCGCGCGATCAACCGTAAGGCGTGTTATGCCCTCGTCCGGATCGGCTGCCTGACCCCGCGGTCTGGGCTGCTCGCGACGTCCAAGCGTCTGGCTTGACTACCGGGCTGCGATGCCCAAGAAGTATGGCCAGACCACCACGCCCAAGAGCGCCTGCCACCAGACAAGCTTGGCAAAGGCGATCGTGAATAGCCAGCCGATGAACCAGAAGACACCGATGCCGGCGTCGACGCGCATGGGAGCGGACTTTCCTTCGGTGGACATGAGATTCTCCTTTCGCGATGCCATAAGGCAGAGTTGAGGGTTTGCACGGAGGAGGGATAATCCTCGACTCCTGTATCTGTCCTCGAACCTGTGTCAAATCCAACGGAAACGCGCCATCGGTTCCCCCCAAAGCGGCACCCGTGCGCATGCCGTGCGCGCGCGGGCAAAGGTAACGCGTGCTGTGCACTCGCCCGGATCGGCTCCGTAACCCCGCGCGTTCAGCTTGTGGCAACGACCGCGGCGGGCTTGGCCTCGCTCGCGGCGAGATACGCTTGCCCGGTGAGATGGCCGACGACCACGCCCGAGTAAGCCGCGGTAACGATCGCGCCGATGCCGCAGGCGATCGACCCCAGGCCGCCGATGATGCCGGCAAGGATCGAACCCAGGATAGCCAGCACGTACGGGCCCGGCGCGGCGCGCACCAGAGCGAAGACTTCGCCCAGGCGGAAAGCATCGCCCAGGTTGCCCGTGGCAGCCAGCTTGCCGAGGGCCGCCGGAAGCAAGAAGGCCATGAGGATGCTGTAGATCAGCATCAGGCAGCCGAGCGCAGAGGCCACCACGATTATTGCGATGCTGGCCGCATCGCCGTTCGAGTCCTGGCCGGCGATGAGAGTCGTCGCGCCAATCATCCCCACTTGCAGACAGCCCGCCAGGACGAGCACCGGCAGCGAATAGACCAGGTAGACGAGCGCCACTTTAAGCCCGCGCACCAGGTGCCCGCCGAAGTCCGACCAATCCGGAAGCGGATGCGGGTCGCGGGCAATCACGCGCCGGGTGACCTCAAAGCCCCAGCCGATGAGGAAGACCTGACCGACCAGCGGGATAAGCGAGACGAGCGCGGCGATGCCGATCTTCTTCAACCACTCCTGGTCTTCAAACGCAAACGAAAAAGCGCGACCGAATTGCATGATGCCTCCTCCGAGAGATGTGATGCCTGTGTGACGCGGATGATGACCGGCCCATTATACGGCGGGGCGGGCGAGGGCTCAATTCGGTGGCCACTGGGATTAGGTCAGGCGCGCATTGCCGCCGGCGGAGAAGCCGCGTCGGCATCCGGAAGTGCATAGGCACTCCGAGGAAGCCAGGAGACTCCACAAGTAGTCAGAGAGGCAAGAGGAGTTGCTCGATTCCGGGATCGGAGAGGCACTCTAGGCGGGATAGATGTTTCCGGTGGGACCGGCTCGATCGCGACGGACTACCCTTTGGCCTTGCCACGATGGATCCTTGACAAGGGTGGCGCTTTCACAGATGTTAGGCGGCGGATTGCATCTTCGATTAGGTCGAAATCAGGCAACCTTCGGCGTGAGAAGAATTACCGGAATCTGGCGTGTCCCGGCCCGCCGCTTGTAGGCCTCGTACCCGGGGTAGACCTCCACGGCTCTTCCCCAGCAAGCCGCTCGAAGGTCTCCCTCGGTCTCCTGAGCGGTGTACTCAGCGGTCTGACCACGATGGGACATAGTGACAATGGGATGTTTCCTCAGGTTGAGATACCACGCGGGATGGAAGGCGCGGCCCCAATTGGAGGCAATGAGGATGATGTCTCTCCCCATGGGGACGCCGATCAGGGGCACGGCGCGTGGCTTTCCGGTCTTGGCACCTTGAGTAGTGATAGTGAGAACCGGCAGCCGTGAAAGGATAGTCGTGAGTGAGGTCTGGTTCCTTGTCAGACGGACTACCATACGATCAAGATGATGGAGGGTGTAAGAGAAGAACCACGAGCCAGGGCGCGACGCCGCAAGTTTCTTCACAGTCTTGTTGAGCCAACTGGGTCTTACCTCTTGGCTGTTCATTGCACCTCTCCTCATCTTGGCCGCTTCTCGCGGTCATGGCGAATCGCGCCCGGGCTGGGATTTCAGTCGCACCACCTAACTGCTCGCGCATCATCCGCGCGGGTGAAGGATGACCCGCCCGAATCACACGCTACTTCGCGATGCCCGAGTGCTGGTGTTGGCGAGGTGCAGCCCGCGTCGGCGGCATGCGCTTGTTGGGCGCTAGCCTTTCTTCTATCGCTTTGCTTCTGTGCAATTGCCTCCTAAGGCCCAAGCGGCTGCAAGGCAGCCGGTAACGGCTGGCCAGTGATCCATGCACGCACGGTCTGTGTGAACAAATCCGGTGCAGTCAGGTTCCAGTTGTGTTCTTGGGCCAGCGACATCTTCCGCGCGTGTACCACTTCATAAGCCTGTGCCCCAGGGATGGCAACCTCGAGGTCGCGGGCTGATTGGCGCATGGCCATATACTCGCGTCTTCCCACAGTAATCAGTGTGGGAGCCTTGACTCGGTCTAGTCCTTTCGGCAGGCGGAACCGTTGATTCTCGATCATGACATTTGTGAATCCGGACTCCGTCAATTCCCTGAAAACTCGCCTGAAATGCGGATAGTACTTATCGGGAACGCCAGCAGCGTATTTCATGTTCAAACGTATCCACCATGCAATGTTCTTGAATGGCGGGACCGACCAACGATATGCAAGTGCAATTAGTCCCGGCGTCAGGAGACCTCCGCCGGGAAAAGGTCGCACCAACGCACTACTGACGATGGCATGATCCACTCGCTCGGGTGCAATCTTCAACAATGCTACGGTGATTTGTGCGCCTTCAGAAAGGCCGACTACATGTGCCTTTCCATCGTGTGCCCTGAATGGTGAAAGGCTTTTCGTTCAGGCTCTGGCCTTGTTCGGGCAGATCTGGGACAAGGCAGTGATAATTGCCAAGTTCTTCAATTTGGGGTTGCCACATCCACCCAGCACCGCCGCCACCGTGCAGAAAGACAACCGTAGGCGCGGTGGCCGGGCCGGATTCTTGAATGTAAAGAGCCATGGAGTTGCTTCTTTCCTGATTCTTACTTTACCGAAGTTTCGTTAGTTCGAAGCAGGCGCCTAGCCAAGTATTATACGGCGCGCCGGATCCACGTTCGCCCACCCTCCCACGTCCGAGTTAGAATCCCCGCACCGAGGACCCCATGCGCGTAGACCTGCTCATCCATTCCGCCGATGAGGTTGTCTGCCTGACCGAGGCGCCGCAGCGCGGTGCGGCGCTGGGCACGCTGAACGTGGTGGCCCAGGGCGCGCTCGCCGTGCGCGACGGGCGGATCGTCGACGTGGGCCCCAGCACCGCGCTCCGCCGGCGGCACCGCGCCTCGGAGCAGATCGACGCCAGCGGCTGCGTGCTACTGCCCGGGTTCGTCGACCCTCACACGCACGCCATGTGGATCGGCGACCGCGCGCTCGAGTTCGAGCAGCGCATTGCCGGCCGAACCTATTCGGAAATCCTCGCCGCCGGCAGCGGCATCCTTTCCACTGTCGAGCACACGCGTGCGGCAAGCGTGGCCCAACTGGTGGGCGCCACGCGGCCGCGGCTGCGGCGCATGCTGGCCCACGGCACGACCACCTGCGAAATCAAGACCGGCTACGGACTGGATGCAGGGTCGGAACTGCGCATGCTGGAGGCCATTGCCCGCCTGCGGCGAAGTATGCCGATGACCATCCAGGCCACCTTCCTTCCGGCGCATGCCGTTCCCCGCGAGTACGCCGCGAGGCCTGATGCCTATGTCGATGAGATTATCGAGCGCATGCTGCCGCGCGCCCTGGCCCGCTGGCGCGAGCTGTGCGGCGAGCAGGCGCCGCTCTTCGTGGATGTGTTTTGCGAGAAGGGCGCCTTCTCGCTGGCCCAGTCGCGGCGCATCTTCGAACGCGCGCGCGCGCTCGGCTACCGACTGAAGATCCATGCCGATGAATTCGAGAACCTGGGCGGGACGGCACTCGCCGTCGAGCTGGGAGCCGCCTCCGCCGATCATCTGGTGGCTACCTCCAAAGCGGAGATCGCCGCACTCGGCGCAAGCGCCACGGTGGCTGTGGCCCTCCCGGGAACGCCCTTTGGGCTGGCGCAGCCGGCGTATACCCCGGCGCGCGCGCTCATCGAAGCGGGGGCCACGTTGGCGCTGGCTTCCGACTTCAACCCCGGCACTTCCCCGTGCGAGAGCATGCAGATGGTCATCGCACTCGCCTGCCGCTACATGCGCCTCACTCCGGCCGAGGCCATCGCGGCCGCCACGATCAACGCGGCCGCAGCGCTGGGCCTCGCCGATCGCGTGGGCAGCCTGACCCCGGGCAAAGAGGCGGACTTGATCGCCCTCGAGATTCCCAGCTATCGCCACCTCGGCTACCGCTACGGGACCAATTGGGTGAAGTGGGTGATGCGCGGAGGGAAGCGCGTCGAGCGAGGCTAGCTGCGATCCTCGTGCAGTTCTTGCGGCGAATCGGATTGCATCAAACTGGCCAAGGAGGCCTCGGCCTGCTCGGCCAGCTGCGGAGGCGGTTCCTCTGCCGCGTAGCGCGCCGGGTGATAGGCCTCCGTCAGCGCGCGGCCTGGTAGGCGCGGCGGATGCGCACGCGGGCCGCATTGGCCTCACCGCTAAGCTGCAAGTAGGCGGAGAGTTCCTTCGCCCCCCTCCCACGCCGGCCGCCGAAGAGTTTCTGCAATTGGCGCCACAACAGGTCGCCCGAGAGGATGCTCTCGCGCACCTCTTCGGCCGTCTCGGTGCGAGCCAACGCCTGGGATCGCAAACGCAGCCAGAAGACCATCAGGATGAGGGCAACGACGATAGCGGCCGCCACCACCCAGCCGGCGGCCTCAAAGATCGCTGACGGCGCGGCGGCCGTCGGGGGCACCGCGGCCTGCGCGGTGGCAAGAGCCGGCGAGGTCGGAGCTGGAGTGAGCAATAGCATCTGGGTCGAGATGCTTTGGAAGAGACCGCGCAATGGATACAGCAGGAGGAAGATCAGGACTCCGAAAGCCACTAGGATCCACGAGAGGCCAATGGCGACTGCCGCCAGCGCCACCAGGAGGATGCCCCCGAACTGAGTGAAGGCGCGCGTATTGGCCAAGCCGGTGATGAGTAATCCGGCGAGGAGCAACACCGCGGTCAGCCCAGCAACGGTTTGCAGCCAGTAGCGGTCGAGCACCAGCGCGACGGGAGCGCCTTCCTGCTGCACACGCAGCCGCTCAAGGTTGGAGGCGGCCAGCGCCAACACCCCGGCCACGAACACGAGAACGATCGGCCCGAGCGCCTCGCCTACCGTGAGCACCGGTGCCGAATTGTAGAAGAGGTATAGCAGCAAGATAGTCATCACGATGCGGCTGAGGGCCAGGCGCACGTCGCGCTGGCCGATTGTGCCGTGGCCCACCCATTCCCCCCATAGCCAGAGCGCAAGGCAGGCCAGGGGAATCGGGATGAAGCTGATGCGCCAGAGAAGCAATGCGCCGGGCTCAGGCACCGGGCCGGCCGAGAGCCAGTCCACTCTCAGCGCTGCCGCAGCGATCCACAGCCCGAGGAACCCCACGACCAGGCTGAAGGCGAGGCGCAATCCGGCCGCCTTAAGGCGCGGACGAATGAGGACCACGCTCAGGCTCGAGACGACCGGCAACAGTGCAAGCGTCCACACCAGCCAACTCGCGCCAGCTGGCGCGCCGCGCAGGAGACGCGCGCCCCACACCGCCCACAGGAAGGCGCTGCCCGCGGGCATGCATGCCATCGCCACGCTGAGCAGCACAGAGTCAGTTAGTCACCGCTAGCCCTCCCCAGGGGCTGCCAGGCCGGGTCCACGAAATAGGTCGGGGTGCCCGCGGCCGTCTCGATCACCGCGCGATCCTCAACCAGGCTCACAACCGCCACCGGGTGCCCGGCCGATTTGAGATTCAGAATTTCGGCGGCGATGCGCGGATTGAAGAGCGTGGTGAGAATCACAACCGTGGCGCCGTACGGAAGGCGCCGCCGTTCGAGGGTCAACATCTGGTCGAAGGGGGTGGCGATGTAGGGTGTGAGCAGCGCCATCGCCTCCAGGATGCGCGCCAGCTGCGCCGGGTGGCGTGAGCTGGGCAAGCGCACCTGGGCGTGAGAATCGCGCATGACGGCATTGGTGTGCACGCCCACCGGGCTGCCGGCCTCCAGGGCAGCGCGCGCCAGCGAGGCGGCCACCACCAGCAGCGCCTCGAACTTATCACGCAGCGTGCCGGCGTAGGCGGGTTCGATCGTCTGCCCGTTGACCATGATCATTAGGTGCGGGTCGGCACTCGCATCGAAGGTGCGCGTTTGCAGTCGGGCATGGCGGGCAGTGGCCTTCCAGTGGATGTGCCGCAAGCTATCGCCGGGGCGGTACTCGCGCGCGCCGGCGAGCAGCAACGGATCCTCGAGCAGCCAGCGCCGGGCGCGCTTCTCGCCGTATGGGCGAGCCGCGAGAAGTGGGATCTCACGCATTGGCACCACGCGCGGATAGACGAGGACCATTTGCACGCGCTGCTCCTCGATCGACCGCGTGCGAAAACCGAACAGGTCGCCCGAGGAGAGCACGACCGGGCCCACATCGAACGCGCCGCGGGCGCGCGCCACAAGGCGGTAGCGCCGGCGTACGCGTTCGTATCCGCGCAGGGTGAAGGAATGGTCGAGCACCTGACGCGCGACGCGGTTGCCCGGCACGAGATCCCGCCCGGAGAGCGCCAGTTCAACCGGCAATTCATCTTCGGCGCGCAGCCAGGCCAGGGGCAGCGGCTTGGCGTTGACCACTTCGATCCACAAGTCGGTCTGCTCGCCGAAGCCCAGGCGGTTGGAGGCCAGGCGGCGGGTGTAACTCACCGCACGCAGGCAGTACTTGCCCCACAGCCAGGCGGTGAGGACGACCAGCGCCAGCAAGATGCCGAGGAAGACGAGCAGATTGTTGCGCAGCGCCACTCCGACGATCACGACCAGAGCGGCGAGGGAACCGCGCGCCGGGTCGGTCAATGGGCTTTCTCCGACCAGGATTCTTCCACCGGCACCGGGACAGGCTCAACGATCGAACGCAGGACCTCTTCGAGCGTGCGTTCCCGCAAGCGCGCCTGGCTTGAGAGGATCAGGCGGTGCGCCAGAACCGGGACGAGCAATTCCTGGAAATCGTCGGGCAGGACGTATGCACGCCCGCGCAACGCGGCCAGGCACTGGGCCGTGCGATACAACGCCAGCGATCCGCGCGGGCTGACGCCCAGCGACAGTGCCTCACTACGGCGCGTGGCCTCCGTGATGTCGAGTAGGTAGTTCTCGAGCGAACGGCTCACGTGGACGGCACGTGTGGTACGGCTTAGGGCGGTCAGGTCCGCCCCCTGGACGACGGCCGCCAGGTCGAGCAGCGGGTCGCTCTCTACGAAGCGATGCAAAATGGTGCGTTCCTCCTCGCGCGAGGGGTAGCCGACGGCCAGGCGCATCAGGAATCGATCGACCTGGGCCTCGGGCAGCGGAAAGGTGCCTTCCAATTCGATCGGGTTTTGGGTGGCAAGGACCAGGAAGGGTTCGGGCAAGCGATGGGTCACGCCGTCCACCGTCACTTGCCGTTCCTCCATCGCTTCCAAGAGGGCCGACTGCGTGCGCGGCCCCGCGCGATTGATCTCATCCGCGAGGACAATCTGTGCCAGCACCAGCCCGGGACGGAATTCGAAGTCGGCCGTCTTCTGGTTGAAGACGTTGGTGCCCGTAATGTCGGCCGGCAAGAGATCCGGAGTGAATTGGATTCGTTGGAATGAGCAGCGCAGCGAGCGCGCCAGCGTCTTGGCCAGCATCGTCTTGCCGATGCCCGGCACATCCTCGATGAGCACGTGGCCGGGCACAAGCAGCGCCGCCACCAGGAGTTCGGTGACCTTCTCCTTGCCGACGATCACACGAGCAACGTTTTCCTGGATGGCACGACCGACGGTGTGGACGCGATCGACATCAAGCTGAGGCATAGCAACTCCGGGGAGGGACTCCGCCGCGGCGACCGCGCGGCACTTGGATGATTGTAACATCCGCGATTCGCCCAGGGGGATTGCACGCGCGACGCACATCGCTATAATCCTTCCGCAGCGCAGCGTCGAACTCCCATCAACCGACAACGCTGAGGTTCCCCGCCCGATGACCCTGCAATTGCACAAGCTGGCCGAGGCGATTCACAAAGTGGGCCGCGCGCTCGCCGACCGTTTGCGTGAACGCGAGGCCCGCCTGCCTCAGGTGGTCGAAGCGCTGCGCCTGGCCTCCCAACAGGGCGACCTGGTCGAGCGAGTCGACCGGGCACAGAGACGCGGGTGGTTCGGCGCGGCGCCTGCAGGCGAAGCCCTCGATCGCATACATCCTGCTCCGCCGGCGCGCACCGGCCTGACGGTTGTGGCCACCGACGGCTCGCAAATCTACCCCGACCGCCACTCCGCCATGCCCTACTACGCCGTCAATATCGGATACTTCATCGTGCGCCTGGGCACCGGCCAGACCCAAGCCGACTCGCACCCCGAGATTGTCACCGACCCCGCGCGCCTCTTTCACCGCGGCGAGCCGATCAACGCACCCACCCTCAACGCCCGGCGCAAAGTGGACGAACTGCACCTCCTCGCCCAACTGTGCCTGCAGGAGGCGGCTGAGGCGCGGCCGGTGGTCGGGCTGATCGACGGCAGCCTGGCCTTGCGCGTTCGCAATGAGGCCATCCCCGCCGCCGAGCAGCCCGATCTGGAGGGAGAGTACCTCACGGCGCTGCACGCACTCGGCAGCGCGCACCTTCCCGTGGCAGGTTACATCGCCCGTCCGGGTGGGTCGCCGCTGCTTTCGCTGCTCGCGCTGGCGCTGCAACCCGCATCCGAAGTGGAGGCCTACCTGGCGCGAGTGGCGGGGCCGTCCCGGCCGTTTGATCTGCCGCCACCCTTCCGCGATCTGACCGACAGCGAGATGTTCGCCCAGGTGTTGCCCTCCGGCGCGCGGTCTGCCGTTTATGAGTTCGTGGCCGAATGGAATCAGGTCTACCGGCGGGCGTCTGTGCCCGACAGTCCAGGGCACACGCAGAGCGCGCATTTCTTCTACCTTAACGTCGGGCGGTCGTATCCGGTAGTGGCACGGGTCGAAGTGCCGCAGTGGGTCGCGGCGCAGCCGGCGTGGCTCGACATGGTGCATGGCGTGTTGGTGGAACAGGCCTGGGTGACGCTTGACGATCCGTATCCGTACGCTCTGGCGCGGGCCGATGAAGAGGCCGTGATCCGGGCGCCGGAGAAGGTGCAGGTGGAGCGCATGCTTGTCCAGTCGCTCCTGTCCGCCGGGCTGCGGGCCATGCCTTCCGAGAAGCAAGCCCACAAGCAACGCGCGCGCTATCGCCGCTGAGGCCGGGGCGCCGCCCTGGCCGGGCGCCCGCCGTACTCGCCGGAGGGAACCAACCGATGTCGACAAATGGTACGGCCGCTATCACCGGCGCCTCGAGCGGCATTGGCGCCGAGTTCGCACGCCAACTGGCTGCTCGCGGTTACGACTTGCTGCTCATCGCGCGCCGGCGGCCCAATCTCGAAAGGTTGGCCTCCGACCTTACCGCACGCCACGCCTCGCGGGTGGAGATTCTTCCGGTGAATCTGGCCGACCCCGAACAGGTTGAGCGCGTGGCCGCGCGCCTGGCTGAACTGCGTGATCCGACGATGCTCGTCAACAGCGCGGGGTTTGGGACCACGGGCCGCTTTCAGCGCGTGGATGTCCGCAAGCATCTCGACATGATCCAGGTGCACCTGGCGGCCAGCGTTCGCCTCACTCACGCCGTGCTGCCCGCAATGGTGGAGCGCAAGCGCGGCGCGATTATCAGCGTGGCCTCGATTGGCGCCTTTGTGGCGCTGCCCGGCAACGTCACTTATTGCGCCACCAAGGCGTTCCTGGCCGCGTTCAGCGAAGCGCTGGAAGCCGAGGTGCGACCGGCAGGCGTGCGAGTCCAGGTCTTGTGTCCGGGGTTCACCCGCACCGAGTTTCACGACACGCCGGAATACGCACGATTCGATCCGGCGAGCCTGCCATCCTCTCTCTGGCAATCGTCTGCGCAGGTTGTCTCGGCCTCGCTGCGTGGGCTCGAGCGCGGGCAGCGGGTGGTCATCCCCGGCGGGTTTTACCGCCTGCTGGTTGGCCTGGGCGATCTGCCGATCGTCGGGCGGAGGTTGCGTGCAAATGTCGTCCGCCGTTTGATGTTCTCACGCAAGCCCGAGGCGCGTGGCGCACGATAGTGGTGCCCGCAGGCGGCTTGAGCGAACCGTTCGTTCGGGAAGGGCCCTCATGCATCGGGCTCCACACGCGCCCCCCGTCTCGATTATGATGGTCATCGGCGGGGGATTCTTCCATCCGGGGATGAACCTGACTTCCGGCCAACCCCCCGCACGGTGATGCCCTCAATGCGGACGCTCCTGATCCGCACACGAGACCCATCCATCCGCCGGAGGTGAAGGGTGCGCAATTATCTGATCGATATGGATGGAGTCATCGTTCGCGGCGACGAGCTCATCTCCGGGGCCGATGCCTTCGTCGATCGCCTGCATCAGCGCCAGATCAAGTTCATCATTTTCACCAACAATCCGATGTACACGCCCTTCGACCTGCAGCACCAGCTGCAGCGTATCGGCCTCTGTCTCTCGGAAGACCCTATCTACACCTCGGCCATGGCCACCGCCGATTTCCTCGAGTCGCAACTGCCGCGCGGCAGCGCCTTCGTGCTGGGTGAAACGACAACCTTCAGCTTCGCGCGCATCACCCAGGCCATACGATGGGTCGCCGGCGGGGCGCGCTTCATCGCCACCAACCCGGATTCCTCGAGCCCGAACGAAAGCGGGCTGACGCCCGGCTGCGGCGCGATCGCCGCGATGATCGAGGCCGCCACGGGAGTCCATCCCTACTACATCGGCAAGCCCAACCCGCTGATGATGCGCACCGCGCTGCGCCGGCTGGGGGCGCATTCGGAGACCACCGCGCTGATCGGCGACCGGATGGATACCGACATCCGCGTCGGCCTGGAGACCGGCATGGAGACGATTCTGGTGCTCACCGGCGTGACCTCGCGCGACATGGTCTCCCACTTCCCGTACCGGCCGACGCGCATCGTCGAGTCCGTTGCGGATTTCGAGCGCGACGGGGATCCCTCATGAATCCGATGCCGAGGCCTGCATCGCCGCTCGTCGGGCGAGTGTTGCGCGCCAATGTCAGCGAATTCACGCTGGGCTGCCGCGCCCAGGGCGGCCAGCTGCCCGCCTTCGGCAGCCTTGTGCGGGTGGCCGCCGACCGGGTCGCCGATCCGCAAGCGGTCGAGATCCTGGGCGTGGTGGCCGATCTGCGCCTGGAGGACGATCCCTTCGTGCGTCAGTTGGTCACGGCCGAGGTGAGCGACGAATACATCAACGACCAGCGCGACCGCCGCCAGGTGCCGATCGAAGTGCGCGTGATACACGCCGGGTTCTTTGATGCCCGGGCTGCCGCGTGGCATGCCTTGCCCCCGCGCCCGCCGCTGGCCCTCGAACAGATCTTCGCCTGCACAGCCGATGAGGTGCGACGCTTCTGCGCCCCGGGCGGGCTCGGCGAGCGCGCCTGGAAGCTCGGCTTCCTGGCCCTGTTGGTTGAAGCCCAGGCCGGCGATGCGTTGCTCAGCGCGGTACTGGCCCACATCGCCCAGGTCTTCGACGGCGAGGCCCGCGTCGTCTTCGCGCTCGAGGCAGGGCGCGAGTTGGCCCGGCTGCTCTCGGCCGATGTGCTGCGGCTGAGCCGCCTCCTGCCTCAGATTGGCCAGACCCTGACCGGGCCGGCCGGCCGCGCCTAGGGCACGCCGCAGCCCGCCCCATCGACGAGGACCATCATGCCTGATTCGGATCTGGATGCCTTTCTCGGCCGGCCGCCGCTCACGCGCGGCGCACGCCCGCTGGGCGTTGTCGTTGGCGGGTCGCTCTCGCACGGCCTGGAGGTCATGCTCGACCCGCACACCGTGCTGGAGGGGCTGGCCGTCGGCCGCTACGTGGTCATCCACGGTCAAACCCGCAAGCGTTTCTTTGGCATGGTCACGGACCTCTCGCTCGGCGCGACGCAGGCCGACCTGGCCAGCCATCCACCCGCTTCCGAAGATGCCTACTCGGCCGAGGTCTTGCGCGGCACCGCCGCCTACGGCCTGATGCACGTGGCGCCGATGCTCGAGCTAACTGCGGAGGGCGGCGAGCCGCGCCCGATCAAGACGATCCCCGCTCACTTCGCGCAGGTGTTGGAGGCCTCCGAGGCGGAGGTCAATCTGGTGTTCGGGGCCGAAGACCGCACCCACTTCCACATCGGCGCGCCTCTGGAAATGGACGACGTGCGCGTCAATCTCGATCTGGCGCGCCTGGTCGAGCGCTCATCGGGAGTCTTCGGCAAGAGCGGCACCGGCAAGTCTTTCATCACGCGCATGCTCCTGGCCGGCGTCATACGCGCGGGGCTGGCCTCCTGCCTGGTGTTCGACATGCACAATGACTACGGCTGGTCGGTGCACGACGAATCCGGCCGCGAGTACAAGGGTCTGCGCCAGCTTTTCAGCGACGGCCGCGTCAGCGTGATCACTCTCGATCCGGAGACGTCCCGCCACCGCCAGAGCAAGACCGATCGCGAACTGCGCATCTCATTGCGGCAGATCGAGCCGGAAGATGTCGAGTTGCTGGCCGGGCTGCTCGGGCTGAGCGAAATCCAAGTGGGCGCGCTGCACTTCCTGCGCCGCCGCCTGGGCCGGGATTGGATCGTCAAGCTTCTGGCCGAAGAGGAGAGCCAGGAACTCAAGCAGCTTGTCGATGAGGAACGTCTGATGGCCGGGACGCTGGGCGCCATTCAGCGCAAGTTCGAGCTCTTCCGCCGCCTGGGTTTCCTGCAAGAGGACCCGCTGGGCGAGGACGCCGTGGAGGAGATCTTCGCCCGCCTCAACCAGGGCACCAGCGTCGTGCTCGAGTTCGGCACCTATGGCAATCAACTCGAAGCCTACTTGCTGGTGGCCAACTACCTCACCCGGCAGATCCATCGCCGTTACGTCGAACGCAAGAACCGCGCCGCGGGCGGCCAGGCCCAGGAGCCGCGCCCGCTGGTGATCGTCATCGAGGAGGCCCACAAATTCCTCGACCCGTCGGTAGCCGGGCATACCATCTTCGGCACGATCGCTCGTGAGCTGCGCAAGTACAACGTGACACTGCTGGTTGTGGATCAGCGCCCAAGCGGCATCGACGAAGAGGTGATGAGCCAGATCGGCACGCGGGTGACCTGCCTCTTGGATAACGAGGCCGATATTCGCGCGGTGTTCTCGGGCGTCTCGGGAGCGGGCGCGCTGCGGGAGGTGTTGGCACGGCTCGACACACGGCAGCAGGCGCTCATCCTGGGTCACGCGGTGCCCATGCCGGTGGTGGTGCAGACGCGCGAATACGGCGAGGCCCTGTACGCGGAGCTGACCGGGGCGGTAGACGAGAGCGATCGGCGCGCCCGGCGCGAGCGCACGCGCAAGGCTTTGTACGGCGAATAGCCCGCCTCGTGCGGCTTGTGGCCGTCGGCAGCACAGCTTTTGCACACCTCCCGTCCAAGCACGCAACCCGCACTTGGCGTAGAATTCAGCCAGCCTGCGGCCTCCCCCTCGCCACGGCCGCAGCGACGGAGTGGGCATGACGCGCATCCTGGTTGTGGATGACGAACCCGATACGACGCGCCTGGTATCGCTTACCATGGAGCGGGCTGGCTACGAGGTCATCCCCTGCTACTCCGGCAAGGAAGCCCTGACCTTGTCGGAAACCCAGACCTTTGACCTCATTCTGTTGGATGTCATGCTGCCCGACCTGGACGGCTACGAGGTTGCGCGGCGATTGCTCACGCGCGAAACCCCCACGCCGCCGATCCTGTTCTTCAGCGCGCGCGGCTCGCTCGAGGATCAACAGAAGGGGCGCGCCCTGGGCTCGGGCTATCTGGTCAAACCGGTGCGCCTGAGCACGCTGCTCGACAGCGTGCGCCGTTCGCTGGGCGAGCAAACCGGCTAGCACTGTGCCCGGCTCCACCTCGCCCCACCACACTTACACCCCCGATTCCGATCTACAGTTCGTCGAAGCCTGCGCCCCGGAACTGGAAGCCTATCTGCTGGCCTCCGCGATCTATTGGCCGCTCCCGCAGCCCAAAGGCCTCACCACGCTGCCTCGGCTGACCCTCGGCGGGTTACTGCTCGCGCTGCGGCGGCTGAGCGCGGTCGAACTCGATCTGCCGGCCCCGCAGGCAGCGCGTCTGACCCGGGCCCGCACGCACATCGAAACCGAACGCCTGCGCTGGACGGCCGCCATGGGCGCGAAGATGGCACTTGAGATGCGTGCCCGCCTCGACCTGTGGCGCGCCTACCTCGACGACCTGAGTGAATCACCCGCGTCCAACGCGGACCTGTACCCGACCGAGGTACACCAGCGAGCGATGCTGCAGCTCCTGGCCACTGCCCCCGAAACCGGCCCGCTGCCTGCCGAGGCGCGCCAGGCGATGCAGGCCCTGGACGCACGCCTGCGCAAAATGTCCGCTGCGGGGTCTTGCGTGTGGGAAGAACAACTCGCGCCCGCCTTCTCCCCGCCCGAGTACTGGTTCCTGTACAGGCGGCCCACAGAGAAGGGCGAGCGCGAGGATTGAGCGGCGCGTGCGCTCGGCTTACTTGGCGTAATCCACGGCGCGCGTCTCGCGGATAACCGTCACTTTGATCTGACCCGGGTACTGCAGGCTCTCTTCCACCTTCTTCGCCACATCGCGCGCCATGCGTACCGCCGCCAGGTCGTCCAGCTCCTCCGGGCGCACCATGATGCGCACCTCGCGCCCGGCTTGCAGCGCATAGGCTTCGGTCACGCCCTTGAAAGAGGTGGCGATATCCTCCAGGGTGCGGATGCGCTTGACGTACTGCTCGAGGTTTTCGCGGCGTGCGCCGGGGCGCGCACCCGAGATGGCGTCCGCCGACTCGACGATGACCGCCTCCACGCTCGATTGATCCACCTCATGGTGGTGCGCGGCGATCGTGTTGACCACCTCCGGCGCTACGCCATAGCGCGCAACGAAGTCCGCACCGATCTGCGCGTGCGTTCCTTCCACCTCGTGGTCCATGGCCTTGCCCAGGTCGTGCAGAAGGCCCCCGGCTTTGGCCACCGCTACGTTGGCCCCGAGCTCGGCGGCGATCACGCCAGCCAGCAGCGCGGTTTCGACGGCATGCGCATGCTGGTTCTGGCCGTAGGAGGTGCGGAACTTGAGCGTGCCCAGCTTCTTGAGGATCTCCGGGTGCAGCCCGGGCACTCCGGCCTCGAAAGCCGCCCGCTCGCCCTCCTCGATGACCACCTGGTCCACTTCCTTGCGCGAATCCTCCAGCACCTTTTCAATGTGCGCCGGATGAATGCGCCCATCCAGGATGAGCTTGGCCAGTGCGCGGCGCGCCACTTCGCGCCGCACCGGGTCGAAGGAGGAAATCGTCACGGCTTCGGGTGTGTCGTCGACGATGACGTCCACGCCCGCCGCCTGTTCGAAGGATCGGATGTTGCGCCCGTTGCGGCCGATGATGCGCCCCTTCATCTCCTCGCCGGGCAGGGGCACCACCGAAACGGACACTTCGGCTACGTGGTCGGAGGCCACCCGCTGAATGGCTTCGGCGATGACCTCGCGTGCGCGCCGGTCGCCTTCGGCGCGGGCTTCTTCTTCGATCTGGCGGATGGTGCGGGCCATGTCGTTGCGGCTCTCGCGTTCCACTTCCGCCAGGAGTTGCGTACGCGCCTGCTCCACCGACATCTGCGCCACCCGCTGCAGTTCGGCCACGCGGTCCGCGCTCATTTTCTCGATCTCGGTCGTGCGCCGGTCGAGCGCGCTCTGGCGCTTGGTGAGGGCCTGTTCGCGCTGCTCGGTGCGCTCCACCTTGTTATCGATCTCCGTGCGGCGGCGATTGAGTCGTTCGTCCTCACGCGCCAACTCCGCGCGGCGGCGCCCGGCTTCAGATTCGGCCTGGTCGCGCAGGCGGATGGCGGCATCGCGCGCTTGCAGTTCGATCTGGCGCGCGCGCGCCTGCGCCTCGCCCAGTTCCTTGTCTAATGCGGCCCGCCGCGCCGCTGCCTCACGATTGAGTTGCTGCTGGCGGTAGCCGAACCCCAGTGCGGCGCCGAGCGCAATGCCCAAAAGCGCCGCCAGACTGCCAACGATTATCGGAACAGACATCCTGCGCTCTCACTTTCCGGCTTGCCGGCGCGGCGCCGGGTCGGGGTGAGGCGCAGCGTTCCCTTCGCCCCACACCTCCTCGACGACCGGCCGAGCCACATCGTAGGTAAACCCTCTCCGTCCCAGGTAACCCAGCAAGCGCTGGGAGAATTCCTTCCGTTCGAGCCCGCGCAGCCGGCGGGCATAATTGCGTGCGGCCGATCGCGCGGCGCTCTCATCGTCCACTTCGGCCAGCGCCTGAGCGGCGCTCTCCGCGCTGACGCCTTTGCGCCAAAGTTCCGCGGCCAGGGCGCGCCGCGAGCGCGGCCGAAACGCACTGCGGTTCTCCACCCAGGTGCGCGCGAAGCCGGCGTCGTCCACCAACCCGCGCTCCACCAGCCGCGCCACGATGGCTTCGCGAACCGCCGCCTCCAGCCCGCGCCGCCGCAGGTAGTCGTCGAGCTCGCGGCGCGCGCGCGGCCGGCGGGCCAGCAGGCCCAGGCAGCGTTCCACGCCCTGCTCTACGCCGTCGTCGGCCTCCAGCCGGGCGATGTCGTGTGGGCCGAGTTGCTGCCCGCGGCGCAGCCCCGCCGCCAGCACCGTGGCCAGCGAGAAGGCCCAGGCGCCGTTGAGGTAGATGTTGACTCGCTTGCCGCCGCGGCTCAGCCGTAGCGCGGTGATTTCGCCGTCCATACCCATACGCACGCAGCCGTGCCCATCTGCATGGCACGGCTGCCGTGTCTCGTTGGGCGGCCCGCAGGCCGCGCCTTCCATTGTCGACTGCGATGGCCGGTGGACGCCGGTCAGGAAAGATCGGGCTTCAGTGAATCGGGGCTGCCCCCACACGCCGCGGGCAAGGCCGAGACACTGTTCGCCACAGGCGCATTCCGCGTGCTGTCAAACGCAACACCGGTTCCCCATCCCCGCCCGGCGCATTGCGTGCACCCGGCGGCGGTCCATCGTCGTCGTCAAGGGAGTCACTGGCAGGCCGTGCCGCGGGCGGCTCGCGCCCGCCTGCACGCTCACAATCAAGTTTCCTCGTGCGGCTCCTCTTCTTCAGGTGAGGATGCGAGATTGACGCCTTGCTGATTGGTCAGCACCTGTTCGCGAATCGTCTGGTCGATCTGGGCGGCGAGATCCGGATGCTCCTTGAGATACTGCTTGGCATTCTCGCGCCCCTGACCGATGCGCGTGTCGCCAAACGAGAAAAAGGCGCCGCGCTTCGCGATCAGGCCGAGCTGCGCACCAATATCGATGAGGTCTCCCACCTTGGAGATGCCCTCGTTGTACATGATGTCGAATTCGGCTTCGCGGAAGGGGGGCGCCACTTTGTTCTTGACCACCCGCACGCGGGTGCGGCTGCCCACCACCTCGGCCCCCACTTTGATGCTTTGGATACGGCGTACGTCCAGGCGAATCGAGGCATAGAACTTGAGGGCCATGCCGCCGGTCGTCGTCTCGGGGTTGCCGAACATCACGCCAATCTTCTGGCGCAGTTGGTTGGTAAAGATCATCGCCGTGTTGGATTGCTTGATGACGCCCGAGAGCTTGCGCAGCGCCTGGCTCATCAGCCGGGCCTGCATGCCCATCGTGGCGTCGCCCATGTCGCCTTCAATTTCCGCCCGCGGCACGAGGGCCGCCACCGAATCGACGACCACCACGTCGACTGCGCCCGAGCGCACCAATGTCTCGGCGATCTCGAGCGCTTGTTCTCCGGTATCGGGCTGGGAGATGTACAGGTTGTCGGTGTTGACGCCGCAGCGCGCGGCGTAGGGCGGGTCGAGGGCGTGCTCCATGTCGATGTAAGCGCACATCCCGCCGAGCTTTTGGGCCTCGGCCACGATGTGCTGACACAGCGTCGTTTTGCCGGAGGCCTCCGGGCCGAAGATCTCGCTCACGCGCCCGCGCGGAATACCGCCCACGCCCAGAGCCAGATCGAGCGCCAGCGATCCGGTGGGCACGACGTCCACCGCCAGTTGGGCCGCCTCGCCCAGGCGCATCACCGCGCCGTCCCCATACTGCTTGCGGATTTGCGAGAGTGCCGCTTCGAGTGCTTTTTCGCGTCCTGCGCTCATGGCCTCCCCCGATTCGCGCCCCCTGTGGGTATTTCGAGAGTCTACCTGAATCATAAAGCGAAAGCAAGCCGAGCGCCCCATACAGCCCACTCTGAAGAGGGCATAGCCTGCCTTACGTATTCCCGCCCGTGCACGGCATGCGCACGTATCTCGCACACGCGAGCCTCGAGTGAGGTACCTGCGACGGGTCGCGCGCGGCGCCCTGCAGTTGTTGACGGCGATCCTATAAGAGAAAGGGCCGGGGAGTTCCCGGCCCTTTGCTTTCGCGGGACGTTAGCTGGCGCGCCAGCCTCGCAGACGCAAGCTGTTGGAGACGACGAACACCGAGGAGAAGGCCATCGCCCCCGCGGCCAGGATGGGGTTGAGAAACCCGAGGGCCGCGGCCGGGATGAGCACCACGTTGTAGAAGAAGGCCCAGAACAGATTCTGTTGGATGGTGCGCAGCGTCCCGCGCGAGAGCGTGATGGCCTTGGCCACGCCGCGCAGGTCGCCGCTCATGAGCGTGATGGGGGCGGCGGCCATCGCCACATCGGTGCCCGTGCCAATGGCGATGCCGACTTCGGCCTGGGCCAATGCGGGGGCATCGTTGATTCCATCGCCCACCATAGCCACTCGCTCGCCCTCCGCCTGCAGGCGCTTGACCTCGGCCGCTTTGTCGCCCGGCATCACTTCGGCCAGCACCCGGTCGATGCCCACGGCGCGTGCAATGGCTTCGGCCGAGGTGCGGTTGTCGCCGGTGATCATCACCACCCGCAGCCCGAGGCGATGGAGCGCCTCAATCGCCTCGCGCGAGCCCTCTTTCACCGTGTCGGCCACGGCGATCAGCCCGGCCAGCCGGTGATCGATGGCCGCCAGCATCACCGTTTTGGCATCCGCCTGCAAGCGCTGCATCTCACCCGACAGTCCATCGGGCAAAACACCCAGCGCCTGCATGTAGCGCGCATTGCCCACATGCACCGTGTGTCCGTCAACCTGCGCTTGCACCCCTTGACCCATCTCGGCCTGGAAGGCATGCACTTCGGCCAGCTCGATCCCGCGCGCGCTGGCCGCCGCGACGATCGCTTCCCCGAGCGGGTGCTCTGAGCCGCGCTCAGCCGAGGCCACTAGGCGCAGGAATTCCGTCTCGCTGCGCTCTCCATCGCCCATGCGGATATCGGTGACCTGCGGCATGCCGCGCGTGACGGTGCCGGTCTTGTCGAGGGCCACGGTCGTCAGGCGCCCGGCCAACTCAAGGGCTTCTGCATTCTTGAAGAGGATGCCCAACTCGGCGCCCTTGCCCGTGCCCACCATAATCGCGGTCGGTGTGGCCAGGCCCATGGCACACGGGCAGGCGATGACCAGAACCGCCACGGCGTTGATCAGCGCGCGCGTGAAGGGCGTGACCTCGGCCGCCGGAGCCCCGCCGAGGAAGAACCACCCGGTGAAAGTGAGGGCGGCGATACCGATAACGATTGGAACAAACACGGCCGATACGCGATCGGCCAGGCGCTGAATCGGCGCCCGGCTGCCTTGGGCCTCTTCGACCATGCGAATGATCTGCGAGAGCACGGTGTCGCGCCCGACTTTGGTGGCCTCAAAGGTGAAGGCCCCCTGGCGGTTGATCGTCGCGCCGATGACCGCCTCGCCCATTTGCTTGGTCGCCGGCATCGCCTCGCCGGTGATCATCGACTCATCAACGGTCGACCGGCCCTCGACGATAACCCCGTCGACGGGGATCTTCTCGCCGGGGCGCACGCGCACCAGGTCGCCCACCGCCACGTCGTCCACGGGCACATCGCGTTCCTGGCCATCGCGCACCACGCGCGCGGTGCGGGCCTGCAGACCCATCAGCTTGCGCAGGGCGTCGCTGGTGCGTCCTTTGGCGCGCGCCTCGAGATATTTGCCGAGCACGATCAAGGTGACGATCAGCGCGGCCGTCTCGAAGTACACATGCCCCGGCAGGCCGAAGAGCAGAACCGCCAGCGAGTAGAAGAATGCCGCCGAAGACCCCATGGCGATGAGCACATCCATATTGGCCGATCCGCTGCGCAGCGCTTTGAATGCACCGACGTAGTACTGCCAGCCCACGTAGAACTGCACCGGCGTGGCCAGGCCCATCAGCAGCCAGTCGAACCACGCCGCGTGGCCGATGGTGTGCGGAATGAGGTCGAAATCGCGAGCCATGGCCAAGGCAAACAGCGGCAGAGTGAAGAGCAGCCCCACCCCCAACCGGCGCAGCTGATGGGCGATCTCGCGTTCGCGGGCGCGCGCTTCGGCATCCTCCCGTGCGCCCTCCGCCTCGAGCACCTCGAAGCCGGCGGCCTGCACCGCGCGCCGCAGTTCCGACTGGGTGACTTCGGTCGGCAAGTAGCGCACCACCGCTCGCTCCGCCGCAAATGAAACGCCGGCCTCGAGCACACCGGGTATGCCTTGCAGGCGCCGTTCAAGGCGTTGGGCGTCGCTCTTGTCGCTCATGCGCCGGATGACCAGGCTGGCCTCGCCGGTGGCGACGTCGTAGCCCACCGCGCGAATCTTGGAGATGATCGCCTCCTGGCCCAGCGTGGCGGGGTCGAACTCGATCACCGCGCGTTCGGAGGCCAGGTTGACGGTGGCCGACGTGACGCCGGGCAGGCGCTTCACATTGCGCTCGATGGTGGCCACGCAGTTGGCGCAGGTCATGCCCGTGATCGGCAGCGTCAGATGTTGCGTGCTCATACTGGGGTTACCTCGCATTGCACTCCCGCGGACGGTCCGCCGCGGTCAGTTGGCCGCCACCGGGTAGTTGATTTCCGCGAGCCGGGCACGCAAGGTTTGATCGGTGGCCGGCGCATCGAACTGGATCGTGACCTTCTTGGACGCCAGGTCGGCCTCCACCTTCTGTACGCCGGTCAGGCCTGCCACTTCGCTCTTGATGGTGTGGACGCAGTGGCCGCACGAAATGTTCGGAACGGAATAGGTTACGGTAAGCATGGGTCCTCCTTGAGGATAGAGAATCTAGACACGCGACGACATTTCAAAGACTTCGGTGATTTCTTTGAGAACTCGCTCGCGCTCGTCGGCGCTCTTCCCGCGGATGGCGGTGGTGACGCAGGAGTGCAAGTGGTTCTCAAGGACCATGGTGGAGACGCGGTTGAGGGACGACTGCACTGCCTGGATCTGGCGGATGACGTCGACGCAGTAGGCGTCGCGCTCGATCATCTTGACCACGCCTTCCAGATGGCCCAGGGCATTGCGCGTGCGCTTGAGGACCTCTTCGCGGTTTTCCATGGCACCTCGCCTTTCCTAGTACCCCCCCCAGGGGGGTGGGGTAGGCACAGTATAGCCCCGGGGCGCGGCGGCCGTCAAGAGGCCGCCCGCCATCAAAAAACGAGCCCGATCGGGCTCGCTCAAAGAATTACCGGGGTGCCTCGGACCTCGCCGGCCGGGTCAATTCGGCGAACAGGAGGCGCAATGACCTCCGGCGCACGATCCACATCCGCCCGAGGTGCCCGCCACCGACTGCCCTGCGCTCTGCGCAAAGAACAGCGAGAGCTTGCGACGGGTATGCGCGCCGCCACACTTCTCGCAGGCAACCGCCGTGTTGGCCTGGCTCATCGGCCGCAGCGTGTCGAAATCCTTGCCACAGTCGTCACACTGATATTCGTAGATGGGCATGTCCCGCTCCTGGCACCGCGTGCTGGCTGCATTCTACTCCAGGTGACATGCTTCGTGAAGAGGCCTCTCCGGCCCGGGACGGCAAGCTTGGCGGGTCTTGCGCCACGCTCAGCCCGCCCAGGCGAGGCCCTCGTACGGGAGAGCGCGCTGGGAGGCGTCTGGCCGCAGTGCCTAATCGTCCGTGGGTTCGGGCGTGCGCGTGGGTTACGGGGTCTTCTCCGGTTTGGCTGTCTCTTCCGGCTCAGCGGTGCGCGTGGGCCGCGGGGTTTCGCTCGGCTGGCGCGTCTCCTCGCGATCATTCGGCTTGTCGGTCGGCGTGTTCTCGCGAGTTTCCGGCGTCTCAGTCGCGTCGCCTTCGTCCTCGGGCGAGGAAGGATCCTCGCGATCGGGGTCGGGCGAGGCGGTGCGTGGCGGGTTGGCCTGGCGCACGATCTCGGCCGTTCGAATGAGCAGCGTGCCGTTGGCCAGGCGCAGTGCGCTCACTCGCACGGTGTCGCCCAGGCTTGGTGCGCCGCGCACCTCGGATTGCGGCCCGAGCGAGAGCACCTCCCCATGCACCACCCAGCGCTCAGCAGAGAGGAATTCCAGGCGGCCCTCGACGCGCAGATCGTGCGAACGGATGCTCTCGGCGAGCACCGACCCATCCGGCATCGACACACCGTGAACCTCGGCGTACGTCCCGACAACCAGGTCCTCCGCCACCGGCATGCCGGGCGGAACCACCACCCGCAGACCGGCCACGACCCACTCGCCGTCGCTGCGTTGGGTGAGCGCGCCGGCGAAATCCACCTCGGCCGACCTTGCATGGGCGATGAGCGCTTGGACCTCGCTCACCCGCTCCTGGTCATAGGCCCGTTGGAGGTCGAGGCGGCGCACGGCATCGACGGTCAGGCTGATGCGCGTCCGTTCGCGGAAAATCTTGAGAGGATAGGGCGGTCCGCATGCGCGGCAGGAGGACGAACCCGGCGGGACGCGTGCGCTGCGCGCGGCGTGTCTCCGCTACGAGACGGGCGCGGCTGCGTGCGGCAGAGGCCGGCGCAGGAGCCAGCCTGCCCATCGATCGCACGACCGGCGCGGCAGTGAGAAGCGGGCGCAGCTCGTACGCCTGTTGCGGATAGCGGGCGAGCACCTGCTCGAGGCTTGCGCCCTGCGCCAAGGCCCCCAGGCACTCCTCCAGCGCTGCCGCAAGCACCTCAATCGGCATGGCGGGCTTCCTCTTCGCCGAGCGCGCGGCGCAGTGCTGCCAGCGCACGGAATTGGAGAACTTTGACTGCTGCAACCGAACGTTCCATGATCTGGGCCGTTTCCTCAAGGCTGCGCTCCTCGCTGAAGCGCAACGCCAGTACGTCTTGCTGGTCCCGGGTCAGCCCCTGCATGGCCCGCCGCACGCGTAATTCCTCAAGCGATCGCTCGGCCGCGGCCGCGGGCGACTCGCCGTGGTCGGGGTGGTGCTCGTCGAGCTCGGCCGTCGCCCGGCGGAACCCATGGCGATAGTGGTCGGTCACGAGGTGCGATGCGGTGCCGAGCAGCCAGCCGCGCAGGTTGGCGCGCGGGCCGCGGCCTCGCTGCAATGCCCCCAGCAATCGCAGGAATACCTCCGAGGCAATGTCCTCGCGCACCTGCGGCTCGCGCACCCGGTAGGCCACCTAGCGGAACACCTCCGCGTAGTAGCGGTCGTGAATTTCCCCCAGCGCAGCGGGGTCCAGTTGGCGGGCCAACACCAGGTTGGAGTCGGGGTCCATGCACAAAGGTTTCCGAGAGAGGCACACGAGGCGCCAGGCCCACGAGTACACAGCCTGCCCCAGGGGGGGCCTGTGCGCCAACAGCCAGCGCCATCATTTCATTCTCTTCACGCCGCGGCTCTCCGGTCGAAGCGCATCGCGTACCTCCAGCTGCACTCTTCATCTGCTCAGTGCAGCCTCTTGGCAAACCTCGAGTGGGCCGGGGGGGTGCTCCCGGCCCACTCGAGCCCCTCCCTTGGCCTGGGCTAATACTTGCCGCCGCTGCCGTCCGAGGGGTCTTCCCCGTTGTGATCCTCGGTTTCGTCTTCAGAGACCGAGTCGTCCTCGCTCTCGTCCTCGACTTCGATTTGGTGGGCTTCGATCGAACCATCCGTGAGGAGCGTGCCCTCAACCTTGACCACATCCCCCACCTGCGGGCCGCCCTTGACCTCGGTCGAGCCACTCACCGTCACCTGCACGCCCCCGACGGTCCAGATACCACCGCGGATGGCTTCCAGCGTGCCCGTGATCACCTGCTTCGTGCCGTTGCTATCGTCGTCCTGGCTGTCCCCGCCCTCGCTGTCATCATCAGCCCCGGCTCTTTCGATCTCGCGCGCCAAGAGCGAGCCGTCCGTCTGCGTCTGCGCATGCACTCTGACTTCATCGCCAACCGCAGGTGAATCTTTGATCTCCCTTTGCCCGTTGACCAGCACCACCTGGCCATCGATCGTCCACGCATCGCCGCCGATCGCCTCGACCACGCCGGTGAATTCTGTCTCGTCGCCCTGCGAGTCCTCAGCGTTCTGTAGGTCTTTCGCTCCACTCTTTTCAATCTCACGGGCCAGGATCGATCCGTCGGACTGGGCCATGCCGTGCACCTTCACCACGTCACCCACCGCGGGCGCTCCCTTGATTTCGGTCGAGCCGCTCGCTATGACCGCCTGGCTGTCAATGGTCCACACATCACCGACAATCGATTCGACCGTGCCCGTGAATTCCGTCTCGCCTGCCTCCGGAGGCGAACCCGCCGCCGGGCTGCCATCGATCTCGAAGGCCAGCATCGAGCCGTCGGATTGCAGCAAGCCGTGGACTTTGACCGTGTCTCCCACCCGCGGGTAACCGTTGATCTCGGTTCCTGGAGCGATGAGCACGGCCACACCGCCGATGGTCCAGTCCGCACCAGCGATGGACTCAACCGCGCCGGTGAATTCGATTTCGCCGCCGACGGTCAGGTCGCTGCTCGAAGAAATGTCGATCGTTGAGCCCGACAATGCCGCGAGGGCCTCACGATCCATGAGGGCGGCCGCGCTGGCCGGGATTCCGCTGCAGGCCGCCAAAGCCAGCCCGCTCAAAACCAAAAGCGAAACAACCAGTAGTCTGCGTGTGGAACCGGTATTCATCTGCCTTCTCCCTTATCTTGACGAGTATGCGACTTTCTACATCCATATAGTCGGCTGTGGGGCAAAAAGGTAACGGGAAAAGTTTCAGAGGTCCTTCCCAATGCCAAATGGCGC
>Ga0315284_10002708_pt1 | contig 25319 bp, 38 predicted proteins | sample YL17G09_16_MG_FD_203696 | JGI IMG/M metagenome (GOLD analysis project Ga0315284, IMG submission 203696) | Sediment microbial communities from Yellowstone Lake, YNP, Wyoming, USA - YL17G09_16 | ecosystem: Environmental > Aquatic > Freshwater > Lake > Sediment | place: USA: Wyoming | collected...
CCATACCTACAATCCGATGCTCGCAGAAATCACAGATCGCCTTACGAATCGCCACTGCCGCTGACGCAATGGCCGCTTGTTCGTCTGAGCAAGGGGGCTTTATTCCGATATCTTTGTTAGGTGGTTTCTTCATACTGATACCAATCCATGTTTCTGCATATAGGTGTAATTCCGAGCTATTTTCTTCGATGTACGCCGCCCGCAATAGTGCATACACGTGCGAGAGTCCATCTTATGAACAGCCCGTTCGATGCGACGAATCGCCTTGTTCGCCAGTGAATTACACTTACTCATTGTTGGTGTCTCCAAGGGGGTCTTCCGCGTACTTGGTATCGTCTTCGTCTTCGGGGTCATCGTTATCGAGATCGAGGTCGGGATCAAAATCGTCTTCATCCTCCCTATCTTCAATCTCGTCACCTTCTAACAAATCCTCTGGTTCGCCGTCGTCGGGTTCCCCCGCGTCCTCTGACAAATCATCTAATTCGTCATCGTCATCATCAGGTACAAGCCCAACTCGATCATCTGTTTCATCAGCCATCACGATAACTCCGAAGAAATTGAGGAAAACTAAGCGACTGTATCCCATGAGGCGGTGAAATAACCGTCTTACGCTGCTTTCGCCGAGCATCGTACCGCCGGATGACGGAATAAATGCTGTATAGGGTTCGACCGATGGGCAGTTTATTCCCTAACAACTCCGCCGCAGTTCCTAAAGCAAACTCATTCGCTCTGATACGGCGAGCCAGAACCCACTGACCCTCTCGGGGATACATCCCCCGTAAACGTCTGATTGCACTACGTTCCGTTGCTAAGTCCATAATCCATCTCCTAATCAAAAGGAATGATTACCAAATACGCGATTTGTCAACACATTCTACCAGCAAATGCCGCCTCAACGAGAAGGGCAAGCGATTGTCTAGGTCGGCGCTGGGTAGACCGATGACGCATGCGAACAAGTTTCTTTTGACCATCGACCCCGCAAAACCAAGTTGCTCTCTCAAGTATCGCTAAGTTCACTGAGCTAGGTTGAGGTATCTCTCGCCTCACATGCTCAGGGGCGTTCGCGGTGCGCCCCTGCACAAAATGCAGTACCTTAATTGCTTCCCCGTCCAACCATGCCCCCGTCTCCCGCGTTTGTTTCGTAAAAGCCATACTACAGTATACCCCACCTTTTGCGCCGCGTCAACCTTTTTCCTCTTCTTTGAGGTGGGTTTTATCATACTCAGCCCACGTATCCCTATCTGTACCAGCAGCTAACAGCGTTTCGAGCACGGAATTATATTTGCTCAGTAGATCAGCATTGCCTGCGATAGACAGAGCTATAGCCCCACACAGATAGTCGAGTACCTTATGCGCCTTACTATCCCGCAAATCCGCCATAACCAACATAATCGGATGCCTTGTATTGTACTGCACCACTGGACGCCCTTCGACCTTGCCTATCGAAAACAACACGTCGGCCCGCCCCAAGTCCTGATCCTTGAAATCTATAGGTAGTACAGGGGGTTTATGCACTCCTTGCCCACGTCCCTTCTTTATCGCTCGCTCCTGGCCCTTCTTGCGGGAGGCTATACGGTGTGTCTGTGTTGCCAACTTGATCTTCTCTAGCACCCGATCATTAGGGGTGATAGAGGACTTCCGAATATCCACGTGGAAAGCATCGTCCATATCGGTCGCAAATCGCAACTCTGCCCGGAAATGGCTGCCCGTATGGTGATGCGAGTGGAAGCCCAACGTCTGAGCAGCGGCAATCTCCCTATTATTTCTCACGATATAAAACCCGCTCAACATCGGTCTGATGCCCAGGGCTTGATCCTCAACGGGGCCAAGGTCCGGTAACTCAACGACAGTGAGTCGAGCCTTGTTGCCCCTCCCTAGATCAATCACATCCTCAAAGGTAGTCACCGTGCCGGGGTGCGACCGCAACAGTGGGTCTGACGACGTTACAGTTACATCCCCTACCGTGAGCCGCAGTCCCTTCCCCAGATAGTATCGGTACACCCGCCCCAACTCTCGCACCATAGTCTCGTTGAACCGCGTTACATTGGTGTCATCCAACCTATCGCAGTCAGTGAGCCGTACCAGCGTGCCATGCCCCTTCAATAGTTCCACATTCTTCACCGCCCGCTTGTGCTCGATCAGAAACTTTTCCTCCCTCTCCACGATATCCGTGTCCAATGTCGCTTCCCATGCCTGTTGCCCCGCCTCCCGTGTAAGTACGTAGATGCGACGAGCAACTGACAATCCGGCTGTCTTCAACCCCATCCCGTATTTGCCCAGATCATCCCGCTTGTGCCGAACGTCACTCCCCAATCGCATCGCCTCAACTAGCTGTTCTCCGCTCATCCCCCTCCCGTTGTCCACGATCTGAATCATGTGTCCATTACCAACAGCCGACATTGTAACCACGATTTTATCAGCCCCCGCGCTGATACTGTTGTCAATCAGGTCACATATCGCAGCAACCGAGTGATATCCTAACTCCCGCAATGCCGCGAGTAACTTGGCTGCATTAGGCACGACTTCTATGTAATTATCGGACTTCTTTTCGCTCATCAAATCTCCTGGCTTAGGGTTATTTAGTCTATCGCATAAAACTAGGGTTGTCAAGAGGAATTTTATCGGGTATCACGATACTCGTGACCCCCGCATACCTGTCAACTGCGGTCATCATATGACGCCTTGGGGCATGGAATAATCAAGAGTCGGGGGCTTTTGAGTCCAGCGCGTCTGCCAATTCCGCCACGGGGCCTTGCACATTCCCTAAGAATATTGTATACTACTCTTAGCGCGTTAGTCAACCCGATACTGACCCGATACTTTAAGAGGCATCGAATGAAAAAACCCCCCGTCAGACAATCGAAATATTGGCCGTGCGCCTGCGGCCGAAAGAATCTGCGTAAGATGTTCCATTACCCCTGCGATTGCGGGCAGCAAGTGCCCAAACAACTTATACATATGTCCATAGTGCATTCCCCGGATGACTGGTCTACCCGGCATGAAACACCCCGCTAAACCCCGACCCGATTTCCCCCTCACCCCTTGCCCTAACGGGCTTTGGCGTAAGGTGGTCAACAAACGGGCGTACTACTTTGGCTCGTGGCGATCTGACCCCCAGGGCGAGCAAGCCCTGATCGCGTGGCTCACTCGCAAGGACGGCATCTACGCGGGTCTGGACCATATTGCCGGCGTCAGCAACATGGTCGTAGGCGATATCACCGTGGGAAAGCTCATGGGGGATTACCTTCTCGCCCGCTCTAAGGACGTGACTAACAGGCACCTCGCACCTGAATCCTATCGTGATTACGATACCAACCTCAGCGACTTCTCCAGAGTTATCGGGCCGGGGGCAAAGGCTGCCGGTCTCAAACCCAGTCACTTCGCCGCCTATCGGGCAACCCTTGAGACTCGCAAACTTGGGCCGCACGCGACGAAGCGGGTTATAGCCTGCGTCAAGGCGGCTTTCAACTATGCAATGGATCAGGAGTGGATAACCCCCATTCGCTTCGGGCGAGAGTTCGTTGCCCCCAACACTGATAGCGAGTCTGTTGCCCTTCACCACCTACGACGGGGGCAAGAGAATCGCACAGAGGTTATCCTGGGCCGCCGCTCTGTGCGCAAACTACTTAGAGCCACACGCGATAAACCTAGATGGCGTGCGATGATCCTCCTGATGCTCAACACCGCGATCAACCCCGCCGAGTTAGCTCGCCTACGCTGGGATGATTTCAACTTGGAATCAGGGAGACTGCGCAGGCGTCGGTGGAAGACGGGCATCTGGCAAGAGTGCTATTTGTGGAAACGCACCCGAAAAGCCCTAAAGGCGCTACTGCCCATAGCGGGTGATCTCGTATTCACGCGAGCGAATGGCAAGCCCCTGGTCGATGTTGAGATGGTGTCGGGGCAGGATGGGGAGCAGCAAACTCACCACATACGCAGGTCCAACAGAATCAGCCGCCCCTTCCGCGAGCTTGCCGAGTCTGCTGGACTGCTGGGGGTCACTCCCTACACCCTACGCCGCACCGCTCGCACCGTTGCCGCTCACTGTGACGATGACAACGCCGCAAAGCGTATGATGGGGCAGCGGCTTGCGGGGAGGGATCAGACGTACATCAAGGGTCAATTCCCCCTCCCCAGGCTGAATCGCCTTGCTATGACAATCTACGGCCGCCTCTTCAAACCCCCGTTACCTGTCCAAAGCGGTTAAATCCCTACGACGAGTCTCTTCTTGTACCGTACTATGTAGGGGACAGCGGTACGTAACTCCCTCTATAAAGACGGGGGTATCCCCCCTCGGCCCGCATTGGGCTCCAAAAGGTTGCTTAAAGCCGATTATAACTCTTGCTCGCTTCCGGCACTTCTCGCCACTCTCCGAGACAAACTCACAGTTGCGCATTAGAGACTCCTGGGTAAAAACTCCTCTTTCAATCCCGTAGCTTCACGCCCCCTAAGATCGACGCGGGGAGTTGACTTCGCCTATACCGCTCACGGGGGAGGGGTTGTTGCACGGGCTGTACCCGCAGAAGAGCGGCGGGGTCTATGCGATAGATCTTCCGTCGTCCGTTCCCAAAATTCAGAGCGGGCAATTTGCCCCTATCTATCAAACGTCTAATTGTGCGGGGATGAATCTGAGCTAGAGCAGCCGCCTGCGCCTCAGTCAAAAGCTCAGGCATTGTACTTCTCCCATTCCTCCTGTGTCATTGACTTTTCTTCTTCGATGATTGACGCCCGATTTTCAGCACTGTCGCAATAGCTCAAACGAGCGTGTCGCGCGGACGCCCACTTGCTCCACCGCTCAACCGCCGCGTTACTGCGAGATATCCCCATTTTCAGAATCTCCCTCCCCCGATAAATCCACCAATGGTATTTATACATATTTGCTCCTGTTAAGCCCTATCGGAGTTAATCGAATTTCTGGAAAGCCTTTACCCATTACAAATCTCCCTTTCAATGTTCCCCCGATGGAGCATGATCGGCGTGCGGTGTTCCCCGGTCCCCCCGTAGTATCGCCGTTTGCCCTTTTGGGTGAATACCCGGAGTGCAACAACCGATGAGGCAAACTCCCGCCTATCGACGTACCATCCCTTCCCATAAACGTCTATAACCCGAACAGGATCGTCTGTTTGTGTTATGTTGTTGGCGTAGAAAATCATATGTGTCCTATGTCCAGTCAATGCACCTAATCAGTTTTGACTCATCGACGCGAGCACGGGTAATGCCCTTAATGCTGCGTAGCTTCTCCCATTGATCGGGGGTGACGTAGTAAAATTCCCCCTCATAGGAAAAACTCACACGCCCTCTAGGTAGGCTATCAATCGCATACTCAGCCTTATCCCTTGCTCGGTTGGACTTCACTCTGATTAGCACTCTGCCCGTGACTTCCGCCGCCATCATCGCAGCTTCGTAATCATCCATCTTATTCCTTTTCACTTTTTCGGTTGAACAATCGCAGTTTGATTCCACCATCGCCTTGCTCTGATACTGGCCTATTTAGGTTCTCCCCGATGCGATGTAGCATTTCCGCCTTGTCCATAGCGGGCATTCTTAGTCCCCTCTTCTAATACTTGCACATTCTCGCCCTTCAGCAGTCGGGCGTATGCGAGAGCGAACGATACCCCCTGCCATTCTGACTCATACCACGATGATCTTTTCGGCAAGCCTGCTGCTGCCCATAGAGCACGTCGCACGGCACCTTGCTGGGCTTCTAGAGCAGTCAGCTTATCTAACCATTCTCGCACGTCTGCCCTATCTATTGTCGCGGGATTGTCCTTATGGAACGGAGGTTTGTGCGCATAATGCCGCTCTACCATCTTCCCTGATGCCCAGTCGGTCACTTCCGCAAGTGTCATCTGATTAGGGAGCTTCACTGCTCACCCCCGACAGTTTTGCCAGCGCTCCCTTAACCGCTTCCGAGGTTCGCCAAGTGCGCAATCTCCCCGCTTTGTCCAATAGGTATTCATTCATCGGGTCTATGCCGTGCATACCGTTGGGGTACGGCCGAAAGATAAAATAAATTTTTCGGGTTAGTTTTCCCCGACGTACGGCATCATTGCCCCATTGCCAGCCGCGTGATTCTCGGATTGCTTGCAGGGCTTCAGCCTTTGCCTGAACAACCGCTTGCTCCTCAACCCTTCCCCCCGGCGTTTGCCCGTCCTGTATGACCGCATGTGCGCACCCTTTGCACAAATGCTCCGTTCCGAAATTGCGGGTAAAAACTTCCCTTGTTGCCCGCCCCCTGCATCTTTCACACCGCATAATTCGCTCCTATTAAACAACCAGTTTGCACAACTGCTCCGCAATCCATCGGCAGTGGTCCGCTACCTGAGGCTTGTCCCACGCATGACAAAGGGTATTGCAAACATCCTCGGCAAGGTATCCATTTGAGGAGGTGGCGTTCACCACTGCGATAGAGTAGTGAATCCGGGTCCTACTACACTGGTCACACAGCCAACAATCCCATGTAAACCTGATAACCCCCTTATCCACGCGAGCGAGGAATTTTCCCCCGTGTGGATCATCGACCCCCCGACCGCGACGAAACCTGAGAATACGCTTTCCCCCAAATCTGCCGTGTCTCTTACATAACTCACAAGTCATGTTTCACTTTTCCAGTTGAATGACTGTAAACTGCTCTCTCCGCTCTCTGACAAATCCTCGAAGCCAATCATCAATTCGTACTGTAGTAGCGGGGGTATCCGGATGATCGTAGTCGCCCGGTAACACCTCCACCCACCGCCACGCCGTTTTCCCCCTGTCCTTTTTGTTCCATCCCGCAACGGTTTGATCGTGGTCCTCGCAGACACTGGAGAAGGGGAGAATGGAGGCAACCTGCCACGGCCCCATTTCCGTTGACTCCCCTAATCGTCGGAACAAGAATTTCGCATAAACTTCCCTCATGCCGTCCGCTCCTCTGCGCCATTAGTTACTGCTCTCGATTGTTTCACTCGCAGCAAAGTGATATTCCGCGAGAATCGATCCTCGCGCGAATGCTTCACCCCATCGTACTCGGATAAACCCGGAACCATTCCTCTTCAATTGGCAGACAAACACAACTCGTCCGGGGGTTGAGGGCATGTCTTTTTCCTCCAGATCGTGCTCTCCACACAGGTAGTCCCCCAGCGACAGATTATACGGACGAAAAATATCCGCTCCAGCAAAAAACGCTCTCAGTTCAGCGTGTGTCACTAGACTGGGGGCGTCTGGTCTATCGCGCCGAAATAGTTTTGGCGCGGGGAGATTACCCGGTTCACCCAATAATAGTTGATTCTCTATTAACATGTATGTTCCTTTTAACAAAAGACACAGTGTCCGCATAAAGCCCCTCGCCCCCGGTCAAGGGGGGGTGGAGGGTGGGGAAAAAGGTTATGCTGCTTCTGATTTTTCCCAAACTGGCCAGAGGTGTCTCAGACCTTTGGGCAAATGGTCAGCAACAATCGCCTCTATCTCATGCACGTCAGTCCGATCCCTCACTTCCCGCCCACCCCTAAAAGCCTCACATATGCCATTCCTATCCACCATCACGACAAGCCTATGCCCGGAGAGTGTACTGCACGGCCACACTGCTCCAGGCTTGTTTGCCCAAGCATGGGTATCCCGTGCCGACAGCCATATCGAATACCCGTTGTCGCGTTTGCTGATTCTCATGTTCGTGCCTCCAAAAGAGCAGCTATGGTCTCATCATCCAGCAACAGCGATACAACACGCTCTATGCCGTCATCCCTCGCCGTTATGCCCACTATCAGATTTTTTGCGGTAGTCATAGCTTCTTGCATCGTATCACGGGGAAAGCGCTCTTCCCCGTACTCGTCACTTGTCGTAATCACAGTAAACATTTGTTCTCCATAGTTACAAATTACCCCAATTGTCACAACCACGAATGAAAAAGTGCATAGCCACCGTCAGTATCACGTTTAGTGTTAGGGGCCCCGTTGCGGCCAAGCCTGCCCGCCCTTGCGGGAATGAATCCTTTGGGGAATAGAATGCGGCCGAGTGAATACACTACATGAGATCCCATATCCATACCGTGCCCGTTCACTCGAATTCCATCCCGCTCAGAATCGTACTTGTACCCTAGGGCTTTGGCAACACAGTAGGTAAGATAGACCATACCCCCCCTGTGAACCGCATATAGATCAATCCTCCGCGTCATGCCCGACGATGAACAGGACCGGCGTATGGTATAAACTTGACTACCTGGATGTAAGAATCTACGAAGTTGCACGATTGCTTCCGTTTTTGTCATACTAATCTCCGTCTAGATGGGCAGTCCGTTTCGTGCAGTGGTATGAACAGCAGTACGGGCAGCAGCAGCAGCATGGACAGTAGCATCGGCAACAGCAGCACGATATCGACTATCATACGCGACATCGTAGGCCACAATGGCGGCAGCGTGGGCGGCAACGCGGGCGGCAGCGCGGGTGGCAGTACAGGCTGCGATGGCGGCAATCACAGCGGCATCATAGGCATCATCGCCGGCATTCACAGCGGCATTATGGGTAATATTGTAGGCATCATCGCCGGCAGCACGGGCCGCAGCACGGGCATCAGCAACGGCAGCGGCATTTGTCTCACTCATTTGTTTTCCTCTTGTAAGACTCCGACAGACAAATCAATCCTCTCCACTGGTTTGCGGCAGCAGTGGGGAAGTGTGGGAGGGGAGTTTATTCAATAGGGGTCTGTAATCACAATCCCCCTTTCCTTTGCATATCGTTTGACCGCTCGCCGACCGGCTCTATCGGCGTCCGCGATTTGCCTATCCTGTGGATAATCCCACGTCGAAGGGTTATCCTGGACATACTCGGCATACGCGGCCCAAAACACTCCATCCGCTCCGGGATCAAGGGACAATAGGCTCATGTCCATTTCTCGCCTCGTTGTTCTCCCCAGCCAGGGGTTATCGATCAAACCCATCCGCACCTTGCGGGGTCAGGCGAATGGGGAAGGGGGAGAAAATGCACTATTTCACTCGCCGGAGATAGTCTGCATCGGCAAGCACGTTATCGGAGTCAAGCGCCCTTGACCGCCCCCGACTAAACTCCAACCATAGCCCCGAATTGGAAGAGCCATCGTGACACGTCCATTTTCGCTCTTCGATAGTGCCGATTTCCCCCGGCCATGCCCGATCATCGCCATTAATTGTAGACGCCGAATACGTCCGATAGCCAAATTCGCGAGTATGGCTATTAGTGACTACCTTGAACCTATCCCCCACAAGAATTGGCTTAGTCATTTGTTTTCCTCTTGTAAGACTCCGACAGACAAATCAATCCTCTCCACTGGTTTGCGGCAGCAGTGGAGAAGTGTGGGAGAGGGAGAAGGCATTAGTCAATCTGCTCAGCCCGCGTAGCGGCAGCGAAAATAAGATGGTCATTTTTGTTATCCACGTTCTGTACCGCGAGCGTAATTGCCTCGACCAAATTTTCGGCTTGTAGCCGTTCAACAAACTCATAGGCTGTTCCGTATACCCCAAGGGGTGCGTTCGGGTCTTCAGATCGCGGATAACCATGCACGTGTACGATGTAATTCTTTACCATGTTTTTTCCTCTCTCGTTGTGTTCCCCCGATACACTACTCTACAACACAATCACCCCCGCGTCAATTACATTTCGGGTATTTCGTCCCCGCGAGCCAGACGGCGGGCATTGCTCCGCCCCAAGCGCTTTTCTTGTCGTTTTGCTCGCTTGTTCTCCCTACGACAGGCTGGGAAAGAGCATGTTACGTCATTGGTGCGGGCAGCAAAACAGCGCTTGCACACGCGGCAATACGTGCTGTGCGGTGCGGGTCTATCGTCGCGTGGTGGACGATCCCCCCGATCATGGTAGCGCTGGCAAGCCAGTCTATTTGCTTCACGCCGCCCTACCGTCGCCTCATACGCATAGCCTGATATCCATCCCTTGTCATGGTGGTATTCAGTGAAACAGGCTGCGGAGCAACAGAGTTTCCCTTCGACTGGGGAGTTAAACCCTTTACCGCAGATGATGCACTTGTTTCTCATCGCGTAACTCTTCAGTCAAAACCACCCGTTGAACCAGCTGGAATGATAACGGACAGCAGCCAGCAAATTGCCACGATGATACACCAAAGGATGTAGAGCACTCGTTTCATGGTGTTACCTGGTAATAGTATTGGGAACTGGCAACAATCGCTTCCGCTCCTCTAATGCTGCCTGTTGCCGAGCTTTGGCACCGATAGCCAGGGAAATGTCCGCCGCCGCTTCCGGATGTTCTCGCCGCCATTCCGCAAGAGCCTCCCATTGCTTTGCCGCTTGCTGTTCTGAGTCATTCTTCATCCCTGAATTATACCCAACGGGAAGTGCGAAGGCAAACAGGATCATCTTACGATAACTCAGAAGTGGACGTTCGCGGGGAGTTTCCTCCATACCCCAAGTAAGGCCCCTAGCGTCACTCAGGATCGACGAGGAGCAATAGAAACGAGTCAGAACACGGTTGACCCCTCAGAACGCGGCAAATCGACTGCTAGGCCCCAATCCGTTGAATACGACAAGGTGGACGTGAATAGCAAGCGGCAATCGTTATGTCCTATAACTCAAAAGAAGTCTGATAACTCATATGTTAGGTTAAAGGTAGTAAGTCAAGGGGTGGCTCTTACCTGACACCATATCTACTTCTCTCGCGTGAAGAAAAATAATACATACATACATGTACGCGGCACACGCACGCACGCATACGCGTATGGGGGGAGTGGTAGATATGGTGTCAAGTAGGAACCACCCCATGCCTATTGTTTAAGTAAGTGTTAGGGACCATAGGCGATATCAATTCAGAAATGCCGGGTTTACCCTAACCTAAAACTAACGTACTAGGACATTGCCCTTGCTGACGTAGGGGCGATTACTGTATATGACGTATAAGACACTGCAATTTTTGCAGTCGCGGGGTGACTATTGAGGCGTTTAGGCATCATTCACTCTCGTCATGTTGCGTTTAGGCATCATCATGTGGCGTTTTGGCATCATTCGTAATAAACCCACCTTTGGCATCCTGGGAGCCACCGCAGTATCGCATCCGAGTATCGTCCATGCCCACGCGATAAGATAACTACCTGATGCTGCTGGACTTAGCACACATTGGGCAAGGGATACTCTATCCTGTGCCCACGAGCACATAGGTTATTATCGGATGTTGACCTTGTTATCGGACGTACCCACGGTCCCACCCTTGGTTTCTCATGCGGGGAATCGAATATCGTATATCTATTACCAGTAAGGATTTACGTTTTCTGAGTTATACAACTTATACGGTATAACTCTCATTCTCCCCGCAAGGGTAGCCCCTGCGAATCCACAAGATAATCATTTTCCACTGGACGTAGGGATGTTTGTGTGGTACACTATTGTAAGCGAGGAACTATGCCTACGACACGGTACGAATGGTTTGTACCCAATAGTGACAAATCCGTGTTCTCCTCGCCGTCTTTCCTTTTTTCCTTGTTCCTTACCGCGAGGAAAATATGCGACCTTGGGACGGAATTGATCCGGACGATCTAGTGGGCGAGGACGAAATTGCATAACTCCTTGCTGACACTTCAGTCAATTCGTAATCGAAAGAGGAAGATAGTTATTATGAAACATTCCCCCCGAAGTAATGAGTCTTGTTTCTGGTGGTGGATATTCTTCGGGGGTGTATGGACATCTCTCTTTCTCTTTTTTGGCCGGGGTCAAACTCCGCCCCCTCCCCCCCCGCTCGCCCCCACCGTCGTTTACGTCTACGATGGAGTGAAAGTCGAGAGACAAGTTGAGGGCCAGCAATACGATAAGTTCGTGGAAGCGTGGAAGATCGAGGTTGCACGTCGTTTCCCTGATGCCCTGCTCTTTGTCTGTCATGGCAGTACGGGATTCGATATCACAACCGGAGAAAAGGGTTGGTACTTGTTCCCCGAGGCTCAGGGTCGCATTCCCGTGAGAGTCGATGTAGCCCTACGCGGGATCAAAGTCGCTAATCCTGGTCGCATCATTGTGTTACTCTCGTGTAATCCAGATCACTTCAGATTGACAGGGCTATCCAACGTCTATTACGCCCTTGATGCCATATGGTTATGGCCCGATAAGAGCGGGGAAAACGGCGAGAGGATCAAGGCCCAGCCTAATGTCGTGGGTAGCATCTACGAGTTTATCGAGGCGACCTGATGCAGAAGTGGCTATGCGTGTGCTTTATCGTCCTAATTCTGCTGGCTTCAGCGGGATGTTCGTCCGGGTGTTTGGCGGCCAAGCCATTTCAGATGGAGGTACGTGGAGATGCCACGTGGAGAGACATCGGAATCTGGGCCGAATATGAGTGGAAATGGTAAGGGTGATCTTCAGCGTCCAATGTCTGTAGCGTATGGGGTTTACGCTAAGAATTGGGACAGAGCATTTACGAAGAAGAAAGAGAACAGCCATGTGTGCAAGAGGCAAGTTCGTGCGCATCGAATTTTACAGTGCGGACGCAAGCGCTGCGTCAATCCCCGTCATTTTGTATGACGAGAATGGGACGGTAGTTACACTTAAGTCTACTGAGCAACTGCTGATCGACAGTCTGTGTCTGTTTGCTGTTGCCGCCGTCACTTCCGCACAAGTGCTTGAGGATCGTGACGCTGACGGTGACTATGACGCGGGTTGCCTGATCGCGGGGTTCGGCAATGGGTCTAGCACCTTTGATGGAGGCCCCGAGGGGTTTGCTCTGAAACAAGGGTTCTTGCCGGAAGTTAAAGCCGCCGCAGCGGGAATTGTGATGGTCAGCGGCAGTGCTCACATCATCGAGGGCAGTACCGCTGGTGTCAAACCTGCGTGGAAGTTGAACTAATGAGAGTATTGGTCGCATGTGAGTTTAGCGGGATTGTTCGTGATGCGTTTATTGCACGCGGGCATGATGCCGTTAGTTGTGACCTGTTATCCACGGAACGATCGGGGCCGCATATCATCAGTGACGTTTTGACTCATTTGTCAGACGGCTGGGATTTGATGGTCTGTCATCCCCCCTGTACGAGACTCGCGGTATCCGGTGCTCGTTGGTTCTATAAGTATCGGGATGAACAGGAGATCGCACTTGATTTTGTGCGGGCACTGCTGGGTGCCCCGATTGAGAAGATTGCCCTGGAGAACCCAATCAGTGTCGTATCCTCGCGTATCCGCGAACCAGATCAGATTATTCAACCGTGGCAGTTTGGGCACGGGGAGACTAAGGCGACGTGTCTGTGGTTGAAGAACCTACCCAAACTGATGCCCACGAATATCGTGTCCGGTCGGGAAGCACGGGTGCATCGGGAATCGCCCGGCCCCGACCGATGGAAAAACCGTAGTCGCACTCTTACGGGGATTGCTCAGGCGATGGCCGAACAGTGGGGAGTGAACTAATGGCCCAGAGATTCAGCCCACGGGCTTTAACCACAGAAGTCCGCAAACTCGCAGAGGAAGCGTTTTCCATCACTGATGATGGAACACCGCTCACCCGAGCCGAGGCCCTCGCTCGATTGCTCTGGAATCTCGCCCTGGGGTACAAGGAAAAGGTCCGGGATGATAGTGGGACCATGAAAGAAGTGACGCACCCCCCTATCGCATGGGCTGCCCAGTATTTGTACGAAAGATTGGAGGGGAGACCCCAGACCGCCATTGCTGAGGATGAAACGCGCGTGAAGGCCGCTGAGAAAGTGCGTGATCTAGCCAAAGCCCGGTTAAATAAGATAGCTGTCGCTGTCGCCGGTCCACCGCAACACAAACCACCTAAATCCTGATGCCCAACGTTTTTTCCACAGAACCTACGCTGACAAAACCCTTTCCCCGAGTGCAAAGACTCTGGAAAGATGAAATAACCGGGTTGGTTGTCCCCAAAAACCCCGAAGCGAATCTCCGATGGCGGGCTGATCTGCTCGTGGCGGCGGAGACTGACACGGACTTGCAAGTTGACCTGATGACCGCCTGCTCGCAGTCAGTTCTCCTATTTATCAACGCCTTCTGTTTCACCCTTCGCATATTCGAGCCGGGGGTGGGGGGAAAGGTACAACAGGCGGAGTTCGCCCACCTTCCGTTCGTGACATGGGATTTTCAGGACAAACACATCCTCTGGATACAGGAGAAGATAGAAAAAGGGAGAGAAGGGTTGTCGGATAAGAGTCGTGACATGGGCGCAACCTGGGATCACCTCGTGGTTTACACCCACCGTTTTCTCTTCCACAATGATGAAACACATCTGATGATCTCGCGTAAGGAAGACGCGGTTGACCAGCTTGACGGGATGCCCAAGAATTACCCTCATGGGTCTCTGGCCGACCCCGGCACGTTGTTCGGTAAACTGGATTACATGCTGAATCGGCTGCCCGAGTGGATGTTGCCCCGGATGACTCGGAAGAAAATGCACCTGGTCAACCTCGATACCCGCACCCGTATCGACGGCGAATCGTCAAATGCGACGGCGGGTTCGTCTGATCGGCGTACCTCCGTCTTCCTTGACGAAATGGCCAAAATGGAAGAGGGGGAGTCGATTAAGCGGAGTACCCGTGACGTAAGTGCCTGTCGTCTCCCGTGTTCCACACCCCACGGGGCGGGAACGGCGTTCAGCAAATGGCGGTTGAGCGGCACGATCCCTGTCTTCGTGATGCCCTGGTGGGAACACCCCGAGAAGGGGTTGGGTCGGTATGTCGGCAAAGACGCCCTTGGGCGCTTCAAGATTCGCTCCCCGTGGTACGACAACGAAGAGAGGGAGCGGACGCCGAAAGAATTGGCCATTGACGTAGACATGGATCATATCGGCTCGGGCGATACATTTTTTGAGGCGATGATTTTGGAGCAGCATAAGAAGTTGTTCGCCCGTCTCCCGCTCTACAAACTGCATCTCAATTTCAAGAAGACGATCTCTGACGACAAGGTGAGGGATGCACTGGTCCGGCGGCGGCATCAAGACATCGAACGTCGGGGACCGCGAGAGGGACCGTGGCGTGTGTGGTGTCAGTTGGAGAATGGACGCCCTGACCAGACGAAGAGTTACACACTAGGGGTAGATATCAGCAAGGGACAGGGTGCTAGTAATAGTACAATGTCCCTCCTCTGCAATGAGACGAAAGAGAAGGTTGCGGAGTATGCCGACGCGAACACGCCCCCCTATGAGTTGGCGAAGTTGGCGTGTGCGGCGGCGTTGTGGGCCGGGGGCCGTAGTCGTCCTCTCCTGATCTGGGAAAATAATGGCGATCCAGGATTTGATTTTGGGAATATCGTCGTCCATAAGTACAATTACCCCAATATCTACTTCGACAAAGTGGTGGGAACAATCTCAGAGAAAAGGGGAAAAAGGTACGGCTGGCGATCCACCCCCGAGAAGAAGGCCACATGTTTGGGACTCCTGCGAAGAGCTTACGCTCGTGGTTCCGTTATCAACCACAGCGAAGAGGCCCTGAATGAGGCCCTTACCTATGTGCATTACGAGGGGGGCGGGATTGGTCCGGCGGAGTTGGTAGAAGAGTCGGACTCGGCTCGCAAGTGTCATGGGGATAGGGTGATAGCAGATATGTTGTGCATCGTGGGGAGAGGGGATATGCCCAAATTTCGTAAACAAGAACAGGCAATTCCGAAACATTCCATCGGTGGGCGATTCCGGGAATTTCAAAAACAAAAGAGGGCCGCGAGACAACCGCAGACTACCTTTGACTTTACGCAGTGAGTGTAATTATGCCGATGAATATTAGTCCGAAACAGGTGCAAGAGGCCGTCTTGAAAGGGAGGGAGCGATTCCAGAACTTTCGCCAAGCGAGGTTGATGTTTCTTCGTAATTACGTCGGACAGTATTACGATCAGGAGAAAGGGGGGATTGGGGGCGAGCCACTTAATTTGATCTTTAACGCGATTCGTATATTACTCCCGTACATCGTGATGAATTATCCCACGTGTAATGTGCGATCTAAGTATTTGATGGCACGGGAATACGGAGAGTTGTTGAGCCTCGCGTTGAACCAGCATAGTCAGGAGATCGACATCAAATCCGTGTATCGACGGTGGATTGTTGACGCAATTTTTACCCTTGGGGTGTTGAAAACTGGACTCGCGGAAAGCGACAGTGTGTACGGGTTGGATGAGGGGGATACTATTGAGGCTGGGACGGTTTATACCGAAGCCGTTGACTTTGATCATTTTTGTGTTGATCCTTCAAGCCGGGATCATATGTTCCGCGATGCCCGGTTCATGGGGGATTCCATGTATGTCCCCCGTTCTGTGCTTCTGGATAGCGGGTTATACAAGAATGATCTGGTAGAGAAACTCCCCCGTATCTCCAGTAAACAGCAGGACGAACGGGCGCACGGTCTAAGTATGCGGGAGTTGAACGCGGATGATCTTTGGAAATTGGAAGACGAGGTGGAGATTGCAGAACTCTGGGTGCCGGGGGCCAAAGCTATCGTTACGGTTCCGATTGGGCCCAACGCGGCATTTGATGATTATCTGCGGGTCGATGAGTACTACGGTCTCAATGACGGCCCGTACACCCTACTTTCTCTAACCCCGCCCGTTCCCAGCAATCCCCTCCCCGTGCCCGCAGTTGGCATATGGAATGATCTACATATCCTAACGAATAGGATGGCGAAGAAGATTATCGACCAGGCTACCCGGCAAAAAGATGTGGTTGCATATCGGGGATCGGCAGCGGACGATGCGGAGGAATTGCAGAATGCAAGGGATGGGGGGGCGATTAAGTGCGATGATCCCGACGGCATACAGATCAAGAGTTTCGGGGGTCAACAGAATAGCAATGAAGCGGCGTTAGGCTCGCTGATGTCATGGTTTAACATGATGGCGGGGAATCCAGCGGCTCAGGGGGGCACTTCTATCGGCGGGGATTCGGCCACGGAAACCCGGTTGCTCGCGGGCAATACCTCTGTCGGTCTTGAGGACATGAAGGATTTGGTATATCAGGCGGTCGGGGCCGAATTGCGGAGGCGGGCTTTTTATTTCCACACTGATCCCATGATTAACATGCCTCTGATCCGACGCCAATCCCAACCGGCTCAGTACGCACCGGGGGCGACGGGGCCGATTATGGTCTCCCCCGCTACGATGCGGGAGATTCAGGTATTCCTTACGCCCGAAGCCCGGCGGGGTGACTTCCTTGACTTTATGTTCAGTGTCGAGCCCGAGTCGATGGGGCGTAGGGACTCTCGCACGCGATTCCAACAGGCATTAGATTTCGCGGTAAAGATTCTGCCGGCAGCGGCTCAAGCGGCTCAAACCCTCGCTATGTTGGGCATTCCCTTCTCTCCGAAGGAATACATCATTCGCATGGCGAAGGATGCTGGTATTGATTGGCTCGATCAAGTCTTCTATGACCCCGAATTTCAACAGCAGATGGCGATGCGTTTGATGGCGGGACCGCAGGCTGGACCATCGAAGGGACAGGCCCAACCCAAAGACATGTCTGCCCAGATCGCCCAGAACGGACAACCTGCAAATGTGGCGGGAGGTGCCCCCGACATGATGACTCAAATTATGCAGGATGAACAGATGGGGGCGAATCAGGGGCAAATGGAAACGAAGAAGGAGGTGTGGTGATGCCATGGAAAACGGACAAACAACGAAGATGGGGGAATAGTCCCTCGGGCGTCGAAGCGATGGGTCAAACGAAGGTTGACGAGTTCAACCGCGACTCTAAGAGAAAAGAGTTGCCCGAGCATGTGAGACGGGCGAGATTGGTAAAAATAGTGGCTCGAAAACTGAAAGAAATGAGAGGTGATTAATTCCACTTTACACCTATCAGTGTACGAGATGTAAACGGGAAACCGTTGAATTTCAGAAGATGGCCGACAAACACCTGACGGTCTGTCCGATCTGTAAGACCAAGACATATCGTCGAATCCCCTCCGTTCCGAGCACAAACCTACGCGGGTATCACACCCCCATCGACATGTACAGTATCGCAATGGATGATGATGCGGCGATCAAGGAATTCATCGGGAAATGCCCAGATGTGGAAGTAGCCACGGATAAGGCCGATCCGATGTATGGAGTCCCCGTCGCTAGAAATCGCCGGGATAAACTTCAGGCATTGAAGGGGGCTGGTTTCGTGGAGACAAACTAGAACAAAGGAGAAGATAACTCAGTTTTTATTGGACAGAGGACCGTTTGTGTGGTATAATTGTGACGATAGTTCTACATTTCCCCCCTACCCCCACCCTTGCGGTGAGCAGCGGGGAAGGAGACTCAATTGCCAAGTGAAGAGATCGAAACAGCAGTAGCAGTAGCACCCGAAATCCCCTCATCCCGAGTGGAGGATGATTCGTTTGTAGAGGAGAGGTCTGCCACTACGGGGACAAAGACCCCGGAAGAGGACCGTGCGACTTTTGTGTCGAGAGTGGCGGAAAAGATTCGTACTCTCGCCGCGACTTCTGAAAACGGGGATACGGTTTCGGGTACTGCGGGCACTGACAGTTCTGCTGATCTGTCAGTTGCCACTCCCGTTCCCGTCCCCGTTGACAATGAGGCGGGCGGAGAGGCGACGGGAACGGGAGAAATTGACGAATCAAGGGATGCAGCAGTCAAGGTCCCGGTAAAGCCGGCTGCCGAGACTCCTATCCTCCCTGATTCGTACCGGCGTTCGTTGAAGGCGTATGGCTGGGAAGATGCGGCCATCGATAAAAACCTTCAGACTATGGGCAAGGATTTCATCGACACTGCCGCGAAGATTCACTCAAACCGGAATTCTGAAGTGGGTCAGTGGGCAGAGGCAGGACGCCAAGCCCGCGAGCAACAGTCAAAAAGTGGGGTAACACCTCAACAGACTGCATTGTCGAGTGCTGGTAGTCTTCAATCCCTTGATGTTGAGAAATTGAAGGAAGAGTACGGCGAGGACGCCTTGATTACCAAGCTTGTTCTCCCGATGAGTGCGATGATTGAACGGATTAATTGGATGCTTCCGGCTGTGCAAGAAACGCAACAGAGGGCTAGTCAAGCTGAGCAGGATGCTTTGCTTCGGCAGATTGATGGCTTTTTTGGTAGTAAGGAAATGGACGCCTTCAAGGAAATCTACGGCAGCGGGAATGAACTTACGACGGAGCATTTCACCGCCCGCAATAAGGTGCTGGAAATGGCGGATGCGTTGGTAGTTGGGGCTAGTATGCAACATCGTAGACTCTCATCCGCTGATGCTTTGCAGATGGCCCATGATTCCGTTTCCAGTGGATTCAAGAAACAAGAAGCTCGTGTTGAGATCAAAGGGCAACTGACGAAACGGGCAAAAGGAGTCACCCTCAGACCCTCCTCTCGTCAACCAGTGAAGAGAAGTGGTGAGGGGATGACTCGTGAAGAATTGGTGAAGGTGGTTAGCCAAAAGCTAGCCGCAATGCGTGGCGATAACTCTTAACTCAAAGACCGGCTGGGCAGTAACTCTCGGTTGGTGAAGGATTTCTATGGGCGTGGACATCAGCCAAATGTCTGATCTGCTTATGACGACTTTGGCGAATCGTGCGAAGAATTTTTTCGAGGTTATGTGGGACACCCCCGACCTTGTGTTTTGCCGGATTTACAATGAGCACCGCCGGAAGATTGCCGGTGGCACAAGTCTCAAACGGCATGTGATGCTGGATCGAGTGGGGCGGGCGAAGTATCGTCAGATGTTCGATACTGACACTCCGGCCGTGGATAACACCCTACATGAGATTGAGGTTCATTGGTCTCAATTGGGTACGTCCTATTCGTGGGACGAGCTGGAACTCTTGCAGAACATTGCGTCTCCGGAAGGCGTCATTGACCTGGTGGAGTCCCGCCGCCTTGAGAAGATGTGGGATTATGCTGAGTTGCTTGAGGATCGCGGTTGGCTCGCTCCGATTTCCGCGACGGATAGACTCAATCCCTTCGGCGTCCCCTACTACCTCCCCTATGCGAACAACGGGGCCACGGCGGCCGGGTTCATAGGTCAGACGATTCGATATCAGGGGGGTACGACCGGTACGATCTGTGCAGGTATTGACGCGGCGGTTGAGGATAAGTGGCGGAGTTACTGCGGTTTCTACACGCGAGTGGATAACGGCCTGCTTCGCACTCTGCGTATGGCGATTCGCCGGACGATCTTCCGACCTGCCCCGAATGTTCCGGTTCAGGGCAGTAACAATGTGGGTTCGCCGTGCGAGTTGTACGCGAACGATGAGGTTGTGACGGAGATGGAGGATTTGGGAGACAAGAGAGACGATGCGTCGGCCCCGAAGGATTTGGCGGGCAAGATGCTCCACAACATGGACGGCGTGGTATTCTTCAATCGTCGGCCTGTGCGGTATGTCAGCCGCCTGGATGATGAGACGGTCGGTGATTCCAACGGTGCTGCATTCTCCCCCGATTCGATTACCTGCGTTGACTGGTCAAAGATTCAGCCCGTCACGCGAGAAGGATATTGGATGAAAGAGTCCAAACCGATTTCGGGTGGGATTAGCCAGCATACTACGCTGACTGTATTCCTTGATGGTTCGCACGCGAACCTTTGCCCTAGCCGGCGAATGGCTGGGTTCCGGATTCACAAGTCAATTCCGTAACGGGATTGAGTTGGACGCGGGGGGAGGGCGTAACCCCTCTCCCCGAGACTTTCCCTCCGCGTAGGGGAGTACCCTACGGGATGATATGCGAGTAGTTTAGGAGATCGTGATATGAGCGTTGTTAATTTTTCACAGATTGGCGAAGCGAATAAGCCGAGTCCATCTGTTTGGGCCGACTGCCCCAACACCCTGCTTGAAGACCTGGGTATGGGTTATTTCGGTCATGCGGAGTTTCTTGCGGCCCCCACGGGTGTCCTTGCGGCAGCTCTTGATGCGACGATGATTGAGTTTGAGGGTGGATTCAAGTTGAGTGCCGACACCGACACCGTTCTGGCCATGAAGGCAGCGGAAGTCGGCGGATACCTTGACCTTGAAGTGGATGGTGACGACAACGATGCGGCGGCTTTGTACAGCCAGCCCATCGGTAAGATCGTCAAGGGTAGCGGTCACAAACTCTGGTTTGAGGCCCGCCTTGAACTCGGGGCGATTGGCGATCAAGGCGTGTTCGTCGGTCTTGTCGAAGAGGCTGGAGCGACCCTTGATGTTGTTGCCAATGACGCCGGGGCTGATGGCGTGGTTACCGAATCTCTGATCGGATTTGTGTGCGACAATGGCGACACCGACGCCTTTGATATCATCTACCGCAAGGACGCGGTTGCGGTGGTGAGTGTTCTGACTGATTGCACGAACTCTGTGGCGATCCCCCTGGCGGAGCGATTGGCCGTGACTGCCAATACCGAAGTCAAACTCGGTATTCGATACGACGGCAGGGATCGAATTTACTTCTACGTTAACGGCTACAAGGTCGCGTCGAAGGAAATTGACTCCACGTTCGATCAGACGAAGGACATGTGCGCTATCGTCGGCATCAAAACGGGTGCTGCTGCGGCCCAGTCCATCGCGGTTGATTGGATTCGGTACGGTTTTCAGACTCGCTCGTAACTAACGACTTTGAAAGAAAATGACCCCTCCCTTACAAAGAGGGGTCCACTTTCAAAGTTTTCTTTCAAAGCGGAATCGCTATGTCTGAACCCACTAGCGTATTGACCTTCTCTGATTTGATTCTTGAAGTCGCTCACAAATTGGGCATGGCCTACTATGGGGTGAATGCCGAGGGTGTGGCCGAGATTCCCGTTGATGCTCACGACCTGGCGGAGTGCAAGCGTGTGGTGAATAGCGGTATTCGCATGTTTATCCACGATGCTCCGAAGTCGAATGGCTGGCGGTGGACAAAACCTATCGCCTCTGTTGTGCTGTGGCCCTCTGTGGCTGTGGCTGCGGGCGTTACGGTTACGGCTGTGTGGGATGCCCCCTCGGGCAAAACAACGATCACGGCGGGCGTGGCCTCATTCTATGAGTCAATGGAACTGCGGACAATCACCTTCACGGTGGGCGGTAGTTTCGTAATCAGCGATTACGTCTCTTCCACCGTCGTCAAAGTGACGGGCAATGCCGCTGTTGCGAGCGGCAGCACATGGGCAATGACTTCGACCGGGGATTACACCCTGTCGCCCTGGTTCGGCGGTGAGCATGGCGGCAGAATCCTGTATGCCACTGGCACCGGTGTGGGACCGAGTATCGGGTGGATTAGCGAGTCAGTGATCCGGGAATGGCGGCAGAATCTCGCTAGTTCTTCGGGCACCCCATATCTCGCTGCTGTGCGAGCGATGACTACGGGTACTCCGCGTCGGCGATGGGAACTGATCGTGCATCCTGCATCGACGGAACTTCTTACGGTGCAATTCCAGTATCCGTTGTATTTCGATAAACTCACAGCGGTAACTGAGGTACACCCCGCCCCGTTCGGGCACGATGAAACAGTCAAGGCGGCGTGTCTGGCTGTGGCAGAGAAAGAAAAGAATGATGCTCCTGGTCCCGATTGGGAATACTATCGGGGCATTTGTCTACCCAACAGTTATCGCATTGATGCCGCGTCGGCTCCGCGAAGACTTGGGTATTTTGGTGATCCCGGTAGTGCATCTGAGAGTGGGGATTACCGTAACAGTGCTGGGTATACCCGGCCTTTGATTGTGTATTACCCCTAACAGAAGAGAGATTTTGCCATGCTTTTCAATCCAGCGAATTTTCTGACTCATATCAAAAACCTTGTCACGGGCGGCGGCGTCCATAGGGACGGTACAACTCCCACTCACGATAGCGGGTATCTACGGGAGCGGCCCGTCCCTGTCGAGGAATTGTACGTGGCTGTCGGTCTAACTGATCTGACTGACAATAGCGGCGGTGCGGCTTCTGGTACTATTGCCGTGGTGACACTCCCCGATGCACTCACCGATAATGGTGGGGGTGCGGCCCACGATGATACCATAGCCGTTATGACTCCTGCCGTCGCAATCACTGACAACAGCGGTGGTGTCGATCCCGCGAATAACATCATCGCCGTTGTGACGAATCCTGATCTCGCTGATTGGGATGGGGCGACGGTGCATCCGTCAGCGGCTCAGGCTACCGCGATTGGGACCGCCCTTACGGCCATCAAGGCTGCGGTCGCTCAGATTGCGGCCAAGCTTAATGTCACTACCACAGCAGTCACGGCGATCAAGGATAACTTCAAAGAAGTCACCAATATGCAGACAGCGAATCGGACAGCCCTTGCCTCGATCAAGAATGCTGAGGCTGACTTTGCGGCCAAGATCGCGGCCCTCAATGCTGCGATGTCCGGCACTGCGGCCATGTCACTCGTTGAAGCGAACGGTCTCTGTTACAAAATTCCCGCGAATGTGGACACTATCGGGCATGTCCACTTCATTGTTCCCCGTGACTACGATGAGGCCACGGACACTCTGAAGATTCGTGTTCTCGCGGATAAACTCGTGGGAGCGGTAGATCCCGATGTGCAGCTTGACGCCGAAGTATATGTTAAGCACCCCGGTTCTGCCCTGTCCGCCGACAAGAATCCCACGAAGCCAACTACCATTCTAACGACTGTGGCTCAGTGGTTGGAGTTCAACCTGTCCCGGTATGGTCTCAAGTGGGGCGACGTTGTTGACTTCAAGTTGATTACAGATGGTCACAACGATACAGTGACAGAGGAAGTCATTATTCGAGCCATTGTCCCCGTGTATCGGTCCACGCTCGTCAGCTACAACGAGCGGGATTCGAGCGGCAACGACCTTCGATAGTTTTCAAGACTGATCTCCTTGATCGGGGATCAGCCTTTTATTATGGACCTGAAGACAGCAACCAGAAATCTCGTAACCGCGACTCTAGCAAGTGCAACGGCCGCCGCCGAACTACTCCTCGCTGATGCTGAGGTTGTTCTTAGTCAGGGTCTCGCCGCTATTGCGGATCGAGCTTTTGCCAAAGCCATAGCTGTCTATGATGCGGCAACAGCCGCATTTGTCGCTTCATGTTCGCCGGCGAACTATCAAGCTGTGGGGGGAGTAGATGCCTATTATGCGGCCATCGCGGCCCAAACCGCAGCCCTTGCCGCTAAGAACATTGCCGCCGCTTCCCTCGCATTGGCAAATTCCGAAGTTGTCCTACAGACTGCCCGTGCGGCTAAAGCGGGTGAACTCGCCGATAGCCTTGCCCTGGATGTAGTCCTATGTTCCCGTGTAATCGAGGCGGCGAGGGTCAAGTCAGAACTGATTGTTCGATTGGGGCGAGTGATCTAAGGAGACGCCTTGGCCAAGCAAACTCTCCCAATTCAGTCCCCGATCAAGGGCGTCAATCGCCTTTTCGCTCGTGGTGAACAGCCCGACCGAACGTGCTGGGATGCTCTAAACATACTTCCATTTGATCGTTATGGGAGACTACGCATCGCTCAGCGGCCAGGAACCTCAAAGCTGTATACCGCTGCTCTGGGGGGTGGTACGGCCCCGGTGCAGGGATTCTGGCAGTGCTCTTGGGTGCTCGATCCATTCTCTGTGGTGCCAAGTGGAGTGTTGTTCGCAGAACCGTTTACATATGCCGATGGGGTTTTAAATACTCTCAATCCCAATTGGCGGGCTAGTGCAACGAATACTTCTGACCGTTCGGGTGTTGCGGTCGGGGTGGATAACACGCGGGTGCTTGTTGATACCGCAAAGGCAAAGGGACTCACAAATGATTATGCGTGTGCAGCAACGTATACGCCAGTTTTGGCGTTGGGGACATCCTATATTATTCGTTGCACCGCAACTCCGAAAACCTCTAGTGCTCTGGATTACGGTGTGAATCTGGTCTGCCGGATCAATGTGACCACGTATGCCCTCACTCACATTTGGCTGAACTTTAATCGTCACCACATCGAAATATTTACCGGGAGTGGAACATCTCTTGCGTATTATGCGTTTCCGGGGATTTTGGCGGATGCAGACTATACACTCGATTTGAGGGTAAATGGGAATGTGATTTCGGGGTGGGTGGATGGGGTTAAGTACGTACAAGCCACATCTGTTGTAGGGGCGGGAAACGGTGGTGTGGGGTTTGCGTGTCGCCAACTAACATCAGGAGCTCGGGTAGATGATTTTATCGTCTATACCGCGACGGCTCCCGCGACTTTGCGACAGACCGATATTGTGTACGCGGTGGGCGGATCGTTGTACATAGGCACGAACGCCGAGGTTCCTACTCCTGTAACCGGGGGCACTACGGTCTTGTCCACCCAAGCTTGCCCGCAGGTCGCTTACCATTCGGGGTATTTGTACCTTGTGGATGGTCTCAGTATCATCATGGTGAATATCTCTACGCGAGCGGCAGAGACGTATGCGGCCACGGTCGGGACAGCCCCGACAGACTGCACCCTTGCTTGTGTCTATCGGGGTCGATTGGTTTTAGCCGCCCCCCGAGACATGCCGCAAAATTTCTTCTTCAGTCGTGTGGGA
>Ga0315284_10002714_pt1 | contig 25306 bp, 24 predicted proteins | sample YL17G09_16_MG_FD_203696 | JGI IMG/M metagenome (GOLD analysis project Ga0315284, IMG submission 203696) | Sediment microbial communities from Yellowstone Lake, YNP, Wyoming, USA - YL17G09_16 | ecosystem: Environmental > Aquatic > Freshwater > Lake > Sediment | place: USA: Wyoming | collected...
TTGAATTTTTTTCTTTAGAATTATTTGTTTCTCTCAAAAATTCATCAAATAACAATATTTTAATTTCTTTATTTTTCATTGTTTCTATTTTAGAGAGATATTTATCTTCTTCTAAAATTTCCATTTTGACTTGTTCACATTCTCTTTTAAATTTATTTATTTTTGTTATTTTATTTTGTTTTATCCAAATTTGGTCTAATACTAATGAAAATAATTGTTGCACTGGTTTCATAATTTGATTTGTAATATAATGCGAATAATCAATTGTTAAATTATGTTCCTTAATATAATTCGGAGTTTCTATTTTCTCTCCTTGAAGACAGTTTTTATTAGAATTATGAATATATAAATAATGAATTCTATCTCCTGATTGTGGTTTATTACCAGGATCGCGTTGTGTAATTCTATCTGCTAATACTTTATGTGCAATCTGTTGTGGATTTTTATACCCACTACGAAGAGATTTACTAATAATAAATTTATTTTCATGATATTGTTTATCAATAATATTTCGTAATGATGATCTCAAGAAGTTAATAGCTTCATCAATATTTTGTTTTTTCATTAATATATCAATAATTCCTCCATAAATATCTTTTACAATAGGAGCATTATCTCTCCTTTTCAATACAATTCCCATTTCTTTTCTTTTACATTTATTTGGATCTGTTTCGTACAACATTCCAACATATCTTTTTTTAGACAACAAACAAAATGGCATAAATGTTTTTTCATATTCAAGGTCATGAGGTTTTTTCAAGAATTTAGATGCTAAATGTCCAGCTTCTTGTGCTAATTCAATAGTTATTTCTAATGCTTTTTTTCCTCTTATTTTCTCTCCTTCTGGTGTTTGAAGATTAAATGTAAAGAATACTGAATCTGTATTATGAACAATCATTTCTCCAACTCCTGCTGCAAAATGATGATTTTCTGTTGTTAAATCATATACATATCCTTCATAATCAATATCAATAATTGTTTCAACGTTATAATAAATTGGATTAGAATTATAAGGACGATGTGGGTAAATAATAATAGAACAATCTATCATAATAGCAATATCAAATTTAAATGTTTGTGTTACACATAAATATATTTCGGATAACAGTTCTTGATTATATTCAAGATTAGTTGAATTATGTTTATTAATATTATAATCTTGATGAAATACAAATTCATCATTTTTTACTTGCAATCCTATAACAACAATTGAATTTTGTGTTTCTATAAATTGTGTTCGTTGTGATAACCAACATTTTAATAATTGTATTTTTATTTTGTTATCATAATAAGAATTAATATGTGGAATTGTATGAGACCAATTAAAATTATTTTCTTTTAATTTTATGGGATAATGCAACAAGTCCATTCCTATTTGAACATCATTTGGAGATATCTCTTCTCCATGAATAGTTAAGAGAGAATGGTCATCCGTTACATCAACTAATCCTTTTGGAGTTAATACTCTTTTCATTTTTTTGTTCGGAGATAATTTATGACGAATCACATTATTTAATCTTGTCCAACCTTTATCTGTCCAAGTCCAAATTGGTCTTTCAAATATATATATTTCTTTACCATCATCTGTTTCTGTCCAATTACCATCTCCATAAGTATGAATTAATTTATCAATTCTAATTATTTCAACTTCATAAATACCCATTTGATTCATAGAAGAAATATAAACAGGAGTATAATTGGCTACACTATCACCATAAATATATTCAGCTTTTGTTAATACAGGTCCTTGACTGGTATTACAAATTGTATTTTCATAACATTCTTCAATAACTCGTTTTGCATAAGTTAATAACATTCTTCCAACTGCAGTTGTAGATGCAGCACAATCCTTTTCATAAAATGTACTAGTTTTAGCACCACATTGACCATATAATGAATTCGCAGTTATTTTGTATCCCAATTGTCGTTTATCTAAAATATTTTTCATGAAATCATCTGTTTGCAATGGAATTAATTTTTTGGTGGTTTTTCTGGCTAATAACAATTCTTCTAAGATAGAAGGCATAATAGCTCGTTGTCCATTTTTATGTTGTGCAAAACGACATATTTTTTTGCCTGTTTTGATTTTATTACTAGCTCCAGCAGGTGTTTTTCTCTCATATTTGTATGTATCATAAGAAATGTTAACATATTCATAATCTGGTAAATTATCATAAATAGAATTACCAGTTTCACATATTAAATTTCCAAATAAATCATATTCTTTGGTCCAAACTTTACTATCATGAGATATATTTTCACTCATCATAGAGGATGGATAGAGAGAAGCATAATCCACACACGCGACTGGATTATCTAAATATAAATCACATTTTGGGTCCAATACAATAGCACCTTCATAACCTTCATAATCTTCTGATTTTTCCATTACAGGAATAAGAGTATCTTTCTCTCTGCATTTTTTTGCAACATAACTAGTTAATTTAATTCCTTGACCACGAAGAATAATAAAATTAATTGGAACAGAACAAATATTTGCCATTTCTGAAATACCAGTCCAAATGTCAACTTTATTCATTAAGTAATGAACTAGGTTACAATCTTGTATACAATATTTTGCAATAATGGCTCTATCATCAGCAGAACCATTAGTTAAACGAAATATGTCTTTAGGTGTAACATCATCTTTTGCAAGACACCATCGTAACTTTTTACCTTCATCTTCTATTATATTTCCTTTAATTTGAAAAGAAGAATTTGTTGAATCAATATTAGTTACAATAAATTTCTCTCCTTGGTTGTAATAATCAATAGAATGACCAATTTCTTCAAAATGAATGAAACTATCTATTAGTAATCCGGTAATATTAGTTGTATAAATAATAGTTGTATTGTCATCTGAATTATATTCTTTAGATTTGACTAAATCACCAATAAAATAACCAGAAACATAATCCAATTTATAAGAAGTTAAATTTTCTTCTCTCCGAAAATAATTGTATAAATCAATTTGAATTCTTCCATCCATTTTAATATATTTTAAATCATGTTGACCACTTGCAATATGAATACTTGTTTCTTCAATGCGAAACTTGCCGGAATCTTTGCATAAAGTTCCACAAATTTCATCAACATTTTTAGATAATTTAAGAAAAGGAATAACACAATTGTTTTCTTCTGCTCTTCTAAACATGAACTCATAATCAAACCCAAATATATTATACCCAATAATAATATCAGGATTCTCTCTTTGAATTAAATCAGCCCAATGAATTAATACTTCTGCTTCAGTATCATAAGTTTCTATTTCAACATTTTCAACAGGGGAACAGCTATTTAATACAATACAATGATTTTTATAAGGTGTTTTCTCTCCTAATCGCATAAATGTAGAACCAATAAATGTAACCTTATCACCTTCTAATCCAGGGAAATATGAATTCAAAGAAATAGTTAATTCAGTAATTTTTATAGAACGGTCCATTTTTTTAGTGATTAGGTCTAATACTTTAATTTTTTTGAGAGAAGAAGAATTATATGATTTTATATATATATCATCATCAATATCTGGATCAGATGTTTTATTCATGTTCTCAAATAATAATTCTATTTTAACATGTTCTTCTATTTTATCGCTTTCTTCATTGCGAATAAAAGAAGACAACCATATATCTATTTTTTTGGAAATAAATTCTCGTGTTACAGAATATTTTGGATAGACGATATCCACAATATTTAAATCATTAAATCCAAATGCACATAATATTATTTCTTTTAAATTACTTTCAGAAGGTATTATTTTAACATTTTCAAAATATTCAATAATTTGTGAAGCAAGTTTTTTATAAGATTTAACTGGAATTGGGAAGTCACCATGACTGCTACTAGCCTCAATATCAAAACTACATATTTTTAAAGGAACTTGATTTTCTCTCGTATTACAAGAAATTATTTCTCTATAATTTATTTCATATTCATGAACACAACTTGTAATTGTCTGATAGTTAATAATAGTATGTTCAGCTGGTAGAGTAATCCATCCGGATGGATAAATATTTTTGATATGAAATAAACGAAGTAAAGGAGGAATATTTGCTTCGTATAAATATAATTCTTCTTTTTCAAATATATAACCTGTTTTGGATAACTTATTTCTCTCATTATACCATAATTTTTTACATTTATTGAATGATAATATACTATTAAATTTTATTTCTAAGAATTTGTAGAGTTTACCTGTATCAAATCCATATAATTTTTTCTTTTTTAACAACTTACAATCTATAATAGAATCTTTATAATATTTTCCAATTCTCTCTTTTAAATGTTCAAAGAATCTATATTTCTTACTTTGACTCCAATTATCTCCAACTTTGACATAAAAGTATGGTTTAAAATCTTTTACAATAATAGAACAAGATTCATTATCTTCATTATATCCAAACATTTGGATTGTAAATTCAGTATTATCAGAAAATTCATTATGGTCAGAATCTTCTTCATTTGCATCATTAAATACACGAAAATCATAAAGCTTGATATTAACATCTTGATGTGTCATTGTTATATGGTTGATTGTTATATTTTTAATTGTTTTCAATATAAATCAATTTTATGAATAAAATTGATTTATTAATACTTTGTATTACAATAGCAAAGACAAATGAATTCTTATGGACAAACAAATTGTAAAATTTCAGTATGGAAAAAAGGAGAGAAAATAAAAGGATTAAATCCTAATATTTGGAGAAATGATATTTTTGGAAATAAAATAAATTATAATGAACATGGAAAAGTAACAAAATATGGATGGGATATAGATCATTATATTCCAAAAGCAAAAGGAGGTTCTGATGATATTATGAATTTATTTGCAGTTCATTATATACAAAATAGAAGTATGGGGATGAGTATGGAACAAAAAGATAAAATGTTCTGGTTTAGAGCATTAGAAGAGAAAAGAGCATTAGAAGAGAAAAGAGCGTTAGAAGAGAAAAGAGCGTTAGAAGAGAAAAGAGCGTTAGAAGAGAAAAGAGCGTTAGAAGAGAAAAGAGCGTTAGAAGAGAAAAGAGCGTTAGAAGAGAGAAAAGAGAGAAAAATAAAATTAATTTTGAATATTGGTGAAATATTATTTGTAAAACAAACACCAATAACAGATAGTCAACCGGCTATAATAAAAAATATTGATAAAAAAAATAATAAAGTATTAGTGCATTGGATTTTTAGTGATTATGAAGAAAATATAGAATTATACGAACCATTATTTGAGAGAAAAGAAAGAGACAAGAGAAAAGAGTCAAGAAGATAAATTACATATAATAACGTCTTCTTCTTTTTGTAAATTTATTATGTTTATGATGTTTTCTTTTTCTAAAACTTTTTTTAAATTTAGGTTTTTTATGATAAAATTGTTTTATAGAAATTGGTTGAATATAATTTCTTGTATGTAATTTATGTAATGATGATGATTTATGTAATGGAGATGGGGGTGGTTGTTGTTGTTGTATCCATATAGCTAAATTTTTAGCATTTCTCTCATCACCTTCTTTTTTAAATGTATTAATATGAGAACCATGAACATACCGAATATTTGGATATAATGCTGGCTTCTCTCCAACAGATTGAAGTTTATCATAATATTCTTTATTTATTCTAACAACTAATAAATCTTTATTTTGTGAGAGATAATTAGGTAATTTATCCCATTCAGGAGTAGTTCTTTTACAAAAAGGACATCCTTCTTTATAAAAATAAATAACAACAGGTTTCTTATTACGAATATGTTGATTTATATGATTTATTTTGGACATATTTTCAGGTGTATCATTTTCTATAATTAAATAATTCATATTATATATAAAGAAATAATTATTTTTATCAGACTATAATATATGATTTATTTGATATTTGTAATAGTATTTATAATATTGGGAATTTATTTTATGATAAATTTTAATAATGATATGGAAACTAATATATTAGAGGGATATATAAATCCTACGAATAAAGGGTTTAAATGTCCAGATATTTTGGTTCAAAAAGGAAAAAGATTTTTTTTATATAATTCAAAATTAGCAAAAGTTCCAGGCGTAAATCCGATTGAATTTCAAAATTTGGAAGATTATACAGAATTTATAGATTGGCAAAGAAGTCAAGGTATTCGTTGTCCTGTATTATTTTTACAATTTAGTTATAATGCACAAGGAGATCCAACTTATAAAATAAGACCAAGCCCAACAGATTTACAAGGAGGTCTTCCTTCAAATCCAGCAAGTTATTTATATAATAATATACCTATAAATATGCCAGATATAATAACTCCTTCAGGTGAAGAATTATCTTCTTCATTAGAAGAAGAGAGAGATAGTAGTTTATTATATAGTCCTAATGCAATGGATGATAACTGGGGTGGAATTGAATATACAGAGAATCTAATAAAAGAGGGTGCATTTGATGGAGATATAGTTACAACGTATTAAAATTAGACAACTATATAGTAAATAATATAAACATAAATTAAGTATATTATATTATTTACAATGAAAAATGTTATAATAATAATTGATGAAGCACACAACGTGAATAATTTACAAGAAAACATAATTTATATAATTGATGAAGCACAAATATCAACAAATATATTAGGTAGGTGTAATTAATTATTATCTAAATATTTCATCATTTTATTTAATGATTCTTTTGATTGATTCATTTTAGTTATGTTTTGAATAGTATTAATAAGTTTGGAATTATTAATATTATTAGGGTCAACATTTAATAATTCACTTAACATTAATCCATCAACATAATCATTCATTTCAATAAGTATATTTTCATAATCATTGCGATGTTTTGGTATATTTAAATCACTTTTAAGATTTAGGTGTTGTTCTTTTAATTTTTCATGAAAAGAAGTTGAATTAATACCACGACTAGTATTATTAATGGTAGATGTTTTTTTATTATTTTTTTGATTAGTCATACCTTCAATTTGTGTATTGTATATATTATAAAATATAATGATAATAATAATAAAAATAATAAATAATGCTGCTACATTAAAAAAGTCATTCATTATTTTTATATATAAATAATGAATATAAAAACAACGAATAATATTTATCCGAGTAATGTTCCAGAGTGTGTAACAGCATAAGAACCACGGCGATATTGAAGAGGAGAACGTGTGGTCAATAAAAATAATTGTCGTAAAGAAGGTGGTCTTTGAGGTGCTCTATAAGTATAAGCATTACCGACATTATAAACAGACATAAAAGGTTGTCCACTCCATGTTCCTGCCTTTTTAACTCCTCCAATAGAACCACCACTTTGACCAGTTCGGTTTGCAATTGTATTCACATATTGCGTTCCTCCATGTCCAACTATAAGAGCCATATTATAATATTATAAAGATAATAATATTATTTAAAATAATATTAATATTAAATAATATAATGGAAGTTCAATTATATATAAATCCATATAATTCCCTAAATCAAGAGATTACATTGAGCGATGTTCAATGTATTCTTAAAAAATATGGAGTTTCTTACGAAATTTTTAATTTTAATTTATTTAAAAGAGCATTTATTCATTCTTCTTATACAAAAAAAGAACAAGAAGGTGAATATGCAGAATGTCCTAAAGATTCATTACCTTTACATTCAAAATCTAATGAAAGATTAGAATTTTTGGGAGATGGTGTTTTAGAATTGATTACAAAATATTATTTATATCGTAGATTTCCAAAAGAGAATGAAGGGTTTATGACTGAAAAAAAAATTGCAATTATAAAGAATGAAGCTATTGGAAAAATAGCACAAGAAATTGGTTTGCATAAATGGTTTATTATATCTAAACAGTCAGAAGAAAAAAATATTAGAAATAATTTAAAAAAATTGGGATGTTTATTTGAAGCTTTTTTGGGAGCTTTATTTTTAGATGTAAATAAAATTAAAGTAAATGATGAAAATGATTGGTTTGACAATTTATTTCATTGTGGTCCTGGGTTTCAAATGGCTCAAGTTTTTATTGAAAGAATTTTTGAAACACATATTGATTGGATTGACCTTATACAAAATGATGATAATTACAAGAATATTCTTCAAGTAAAAATACAAAAAGAGTTTAAAGTAACTCCTAATTATATAGAATTAAAAAATGATATGGAGCAAGGTTATCATATGGGTGTATTTCTTTGTATAGGACAATCTATTCATAATATTCCATTAGATGAATATATAGATATTGATCATTTAGATAATTTTAAAAAAATAAATGAATATATACAAACTCATAAAAAAATATTATTATTCATGGGATCTGGACAACATAAAATTAAGAAAAAGGCAGAACAAATTGCTTGTAAAAATGTATTGGATAAATTGACTGAGTAATTAATTATTATAAATGTTTTTTTATAATAATTAAAATATTATAATACTTATAAGTATGTTAGATGAAATAATTGAAATTATGAAAAAAAAACCAGAAATACTAGAAGATGAACCAAAAGAATTTAAAGTAATGTATGAAGACATAGATTTACCTGTTCAAGAAGAAGATTTTAATTATGATTTATTCAAAGGAAGATTAATATCTGAACATTTAGAACAGGTTGTTGTTGATGTATCTATGAAAAAAAAAGAATTCCGTGAAGATAGAGAAGAAAGACTAGAAAGAGAGAGACTAGAAAGAGAAGAAAGACAAGAAACAGCTAAAGAAAAAGTTGTTAAAGAAAAAGAAGAATCTTCTTCTGAAGAAATTATTATTCCTATTGCAAAACCACCAACAAAAGAAAGAAAATCAACAAGAGATAAGAATCTAGTAGCAAATATTCCAGAAGTAGATTGGAAAATTAAAGGTTCTCCTATTCAAAATTTATTACCAGAAAAAGTTCCAAAATTTGATATTCGTGTTTCTTCTTATTTCATGAATAATAGAGAGAAATTTGTAGAATTTATAAATAGAATATTTGAAAGATATAAAAAAAATTTTAAAGTAAAAGAAGATGATATTACTTGCGATACTTTGCAAAATGATGATATTGCTTTCTCTCTTTTAAGTCACCAAAAAATCATTAGAGATTATTTAAGTTCAACTACTCCTTATCGTGGTTTATTAGTTTATCATTCTTTGGGAGCAGGTAAAACAGCAAGTTCTATTGCAACTGCAGAAGGATTAAAAGATGATAAAAAAGTATATATATTAACACCTGCATCTTTAGAAAAAAATTATAGAGAAGAATTAAAAAAAGCAGGAGACCCTTTATATCGTATTCATCAATGTTGGGAATGGGTTTCTGTAGAAGACCCAAAGAAGGATAAGAGTGAAGAAAATAAAAATACAATTGAAACTCTCTCTACTATTTTAAATTTACCAATTGATTATATTATCAAACATAGAGGAGCATGGTTAGTAAATATTTCAAAACAAAAAGATTGTTTTGGAAAAAATATTGAAACTCATGTAAGGAAAAAACATAAGGGTATTCCTGAAGAAGAATTAGAGAGAAAAATTAATGAAAAAAGTCAAACTGAATATCAAGATTTGAATAAACAAATTAATAAAATGATTGATATGAAATATAAATTTATTCATTATAATGGTTTACAAATGAATGAATTTAATAAGTTAACAGAGAATAATACTATAAATATTTTTGATAATTCAGCCATTATTATTGATGAAGCTCATAATTTTATTAGTAGAATTGTTAATAAATTATCAAAAGTTAAAAGAAAAGGTAAAAAAGAAGAAAATAAACCACAAAATCCAACTGCATTATCTCTCAAATTATACGAAATGTTATTATCTGCAGAAAATTGTAAAATTATTCTATTAACAGGTACTCCAATTATTAATTATCCAAATGAAATAGCTATTTTATTCAATATTTTAAGAGGATATATTATTTCTTGGGATTTAAAACTGAATTGGAGTACAGGAACAATTAATAAGAAAAAGTTAGAAGATATGTTAGTAAAAAATAAAGGAATGGTAGATTATCTTGATTTCAATGATTCAACTAAAACTTTAACTATTACTAGAAATCCATTTGGTTTTTATAATAGAATAACGAGAGAATATGAAGGAGTTGAAAAAGGAGACCGTATTATAACAGATGAGGCTTATATTGGAAGAGTAAAAGCAATATTAACTGATAATAATATTGAAGTAAAAGGTGAAAATAAAAATTATTATAAAGCCTTACCAGATACATTAGATGAATTTAGTAACTTATTTATTGAACCTGAAACAAAGCATATAAAAAATAAAGATTTATTTAAAAGAAGAATTATTGGTTTGACTTCTTATTTTAAAAGTGAACAAGAAAAATTATTACCTAGATATGAACCTTCTGATAATTTTAAAGTGGTACAAATACCAATGAGTGATTATCAATTTCAATTATATGAAAGTGCTAGAATGATAGAGAGAAAACAAGAGAAAAATCAAAGACAGCAACAAGGAAAAAATAATGTGAAAGAATTATATTCTGAACCTACTTCTACCTATCGTATTTTCTCTCGTTTATTTTGTAATTTTGTAATGCCTGAAGGTATTCCTAGACCATTACCTAAAGAAGAAGTAAAAATAGGAATTGAACATAAAGAAGGAGAAGAGAAAGAAGGAGAAGAGAAAGAAGGAGAAGAGAAAGAAGAAGAAGAAATTATAGAAGAATTAAATAAGCAAGACCAAGATTTTGATTTGGATAATGATAGAGAAGGAGAGATAGAAGGAGATGAATTAATTGATAAAATTGGTGATAGAACATATAAAGACCGTATTCATCGTGCATTAAAACAGTTAAAAAAAGCAGGTTCGGTTTTTCTCTCTAGAGAAGGATTAGAAACATATAGTCCAAAATTTTTAGAAATATTAAATAATATTACATCTGAAGAGTATCGTGGATTACATTTATTGTATAGTCAATTTAGAAGTATGGAAGGAATAGAAATATTTAAATTAGTTTTATTGCAGAATGGATTTGCAGAATTTAAATTAGAAAATTCTGGAGGTCAATGGTCTATTGTTCATAATAGTGATGATGCTGGAAAACCAAAATTTGCATTATATACTGGAACAGAAGATTCTGATGAAAGAGAATTAATAAGAATAATTTATAATGGAGAATGGGATAAAGCTCCTAAAAATATTTCGGATGAATTAAGACGAATATCAACTAATAATAATTTTGGAGAAATTATTAAATTGTTAATGATTACAGCATCAGGTTCAGAAGGAATTAATTTAAGAAATACAAGATATGTTCATATTATGGAGCCATATTGGAATCCAGCAAGAATAGACCAGGTTGTAGGAAGAGCAAGACGTATTTGTAGTCATAAAAATTTAGAACAAAGATATCAAACAGTTGAAGCATTTATATATTTAATGAAATTTACGAGAGAACAAATTGATTCAGGTAAATCTATTACTCTAAAATTAAATGATAAGAGTAAAAGAAAGTATGATATAGAAAATGATAAAAAAGACCAAGTACCTTTTACAAGTGACCAAGCATTATATGAGATTTCAGAAATAAAGAGAGAAATTAGTGAACAAATTATTACTTATATTAAAGAAACATCAATTGATTGCCAATTGTATCAATTAGGTTCTAAAGAAAATCTGAATTGTCTTCGTTTTGGTAAAGATGGAGTTGCTTCTAATGAAGCATTTTCTTATAAACCAAATATTAAAAATGAAAGTAATGATGTTATTGCAGAACTAAATAAGAGAGAAGAAGAAGTTAAATTAATTAAATTAAAATTTAAAGGAGAAATTGTTTATGGTAAAGAAATTGGAAGAAATGAAGAAAATCAAAAAATATATGAATTTTATACTGAAAGTTCTGTTAAGAAAGCAAAAGAAGATCCATCACATCAATTAGTAAAAGTAGCTACTGTTTTATTTGTTACAGATAAGAGTATAAAAGAATTAAAAAAAGGTCAAAGAATTCAATTAAATAATGGTGAAACCTATACAGTCAAATAATATTATTCTGCATTATGAACATTTCTTCCCAAAATAGCAAATAAAGTAAATACAAAGAGAGAACTTGACTTTTTTATAGATAAATAATTATCTAATTCTGAAATATCATATCTTTTTATATTTACAATTTCTATTTTTTTATTGTATTCATATTTTAATCTCAATAAATAATTAAGAATAATAAATAAAAAGGTACTATTTATATTTGAATAATGTAGAGAGAAACATAAATCTTCAAGAAATAGTATAAGTGTTTGATTTGTTAATAGCTCTCTATAAAATGTTTTCAATAAACCAGAATAAAATGCATAATAATTATTTGATTTTTCTTTTTTTATAATAATATATTTATTCAAGTTTTTATAATCAGTTTCTTTATAAGAAATATTAAATTTATTCATATATGATTTTTCTGTAAATTCCATTCAACTTCTCCATGCGACCAATCATCATCTTGAAATTTTATATTACTTTTTAAAAATTTGTTCTCTATTTTTTTTCTGTAACCTGATACAGTTGTAATAAGAAATAGAAGAAATAACATTGTTGGTTGAATTAATATATACAACATAATATATATCAATTTTTTAATTACTATTTGTTGTTAGAATTTTAATTATAATATCTAATTTTGTTTCTATACTTGAAAGAGTATTTTTGAGAGAAGGTTCATCATCCCAAGATATTTGTTTTTTTTGTGTAGGAGGTAATATCTGTTCGATATCAAATGAACGTTGTGCAATTGTTTGTGAAATTAAATCTTCCATTTCATGAATCGGTTTATCAATTTCTTCTTTAAAATTTAAAACTTCAGGAACTTTTTTTTGAAATAATTCTTGGAATTCTTCTTGTTTTTTATTTAATTCATTATTAAATTTCTCTCTTTTTAGCATCTGTAATTCTTCAAAAGTAATTGGAGCATTATTAATTACCTTTGTATTATATATTTGATTTATATAAGAAATATATTCTTTATTCATATTTAATAATTCTTGTTTAGTCAAATTTATAAATTTTTTATTAAAAGTAAATTGATTCATTTCATTATTATGTTTCTCTCTATCTATCATCATTTTAGAACTATTAATAACTTCAAACAATAAATCCGCATTTTTATTTGATATAAAATTCATATTATTATAATGATTTCATGTTTATATTATAAAAAATTGAATTATAATTTAAGTTATTTAATTTAATATATTATAAGAAATGGCATTCTTTTCAATTGAAAATTTTCTTAACCAGAAAATTATCAATAATATTTTTAAAATAAATTATAATGTTATTATGAATAATATGATTCAAAAAGAGAGAGAAAGAGAAGATACTGTTTCTTTATCATTGAAACATCCAAGAGTTTGTCAACCCAAAATTCCAATTAAGGATATATCTTCTCTTACCAACCCACATTTGAAGACAATGGATGATATATTTGATATTCAAAGTTCAATAAATTCTATTCTTTCACATTCCAAAAATATTGAATATGAAACTATTCATTATTATTACAAATGGGATTGTGAAAATTTTTCGGAAAAATATGGATACACACACTTTTACATTATTGTTTCATTGATAGATATAGATGAGCTTCCTTATTATGCAATAGAAATTCAAAGAATAACAGGAACAAAACCAATCCTCCGTTATATAATATATGAGCTGACACAACGACTTAATATTTTATAAATCTGGATTAAAAAATACCTTCCTATATTGTTCTATATATTTATCCTTGTATATTTTCTTCTTTAAAAGGTCTCCATCAATTGCATCTTCTAACATGTAAATAATAAAAAATAAACTATAAACACCACATTCTGTATTACCAAATTGATGTTCTACTGGATGGTTTTGGTCAAATGTAAATTGTATAGATAATTTTTTTCCTTGTTCTATAACTCTATCTACTAATTCTTTTACTTGTTTTGGAATTTTCTCTCCTGCACTATCAAAAAAAAATATAGTAGATTTTTTTATATTAATAAAGAGAGAAACCCAATGACTTCCTGATTTATAATGAGGGTCTAAATTAAAAATAACTCCTACTTTTGTAATACCTTTATTCATTTCATCTTTTAACTGAAAATTACATAATTCAGGCCAAACACATCCTTCTTCCGTTTTATGTTGGTCAAAATCAATTGGAGAAGGTCCTAAAAATTTAAAACAACTATAAGCTTCTTCATATTGACGCATCACATTTGTAATATCTACACTACTTAACCATTCATTTGGATTAATTTTCCATTTGTCCGGAGATTTAGGAGCAAATGATTCTTCTAATGTTTTTTTCATTTTACCATTTGTAAATCCTTGTGTTAACCAACATGATTCTTTATCACATACATTACTCATGTATAATTGTAGTGCATTCCAAATATCAAATGCATTTTTAAATTTTATAGTAGCATCAGGATGTCTCTCATTCCACATATCTTTTAATTTAAATAATGCTTCATCTGATAAACAACTATAAGATTTATTACTTTTCTTTTTAGAAGATGGACTACATTGTAATTTTATTAATTTATTATATTTTTCTTGAAAAGACATTTTATTAGAATTAATAAAACCAAATTTATTTTTAGATGTACTATTTCTATATTTTAAACTTTTCATAATATTACTTATAAAATATATTAATTATAAATAATTCCTTTTACCATGAATTTTGGGTCTGATAAATTTATTTCTTTTTGCTGTGGAATATTCATAGGAGTAGATTTTTCTTCTTTTTTTATAGTTATAAATGTATCCAATAAAGTATTTGTAGTAGGTTTATTCATGAATAATGATTTAACTTCTTCTTGATAAGGAGTTACAATTATATTTTCTTCTTCTATATCATCTTCAAATACTTCTTCTGATTTTTCTAAAGAATGTAATCCAATATATTCATTCTGAAGACTGTCTGAACGGTCGATTAATTTAAAATATTCTATAGAAGTACGGATATAATTTTCAAAAGATTTTACTAAAAAATCAGGATAGTCATTTTCTTCAAATTTCATAAATTGTCTTGTTAAATTGTTTATTCTTTTTTTATAAAACTTTTTCTCTCTTTTTTGTTGTTGTTTAACTTCTGGAATTTTTAAATTTTTAAATTTATCATAATTTTTTTTATTCATGAAATATTCAATTGTAGTTTCTGTAAAATTGCTAAAAGATGATATTTCTTCTTTCTCTTCTTTTTCCATAATATTATATTATGAACATTTATTCTTTGTAACATTTCTTAATTGTTGTCTTGTGCAATTATTAAATTTTAAATAACCTAAATTTTCTGTATTTGGATTAAAATTATCAAATTTTTCACTTTTAAATACAAGCTCATGTTGTTTATTATTATTATGAATTATTGGATTATATAAATCACTACTACTATCCGGAACATAAACTGCTTGACTACAACTTTGAATAGCATATATTTGATTTCTTAATTCAGATTCTAAATTCACATTACTTGCAAACCCAGACCAAGGAGCCATTCTATTTCCTGGATTAAAAGTATGATGAACATTATAAGTTGGTTCTTGTGTAAAAGGAACATTTAACATTTTTCTTGGGTCTACAATTGGCAATCTAGAATATTTTGTTGCAACTGGTCTGATATCTAAATATGGTTGTAATGTGCTTGAAGGAATATTTCTATTATAAATTCTAGTATTAATATCATGTTGTAATTTAGAACTAGGTAAACAAGAGTATGAATTCATATTATATTTATATATGATTATATTTTCTGTTTAAAAATATTTTAATAATATTTTAATAATGTGTGGTATTTTCTCTCTATTAAACAATAATATTATTGATACTAATATTGTTCAAACTTCTTTTGAAAAAGGTAAAAAAAGAGGTCCTGAATTTTCTAAACTGTCTACTGTTGATATTTTATGTGATTTTGGGTTTCATCGTCTTGCTATCAATGGTTTAAATGAAATCTCTAATCAACCTATTATTATTGATAATATCAAATTGATATGTAATGGTGAAATCTATAATTATAAAGAATTATATAAATTATTAGATATTACTCCAACTACTCAATCCGATTGTGAAATAATTATTCATTTATATAAAAAATATGGAATAGAATATACTTTGCAAATATTAGATGGGGTATTTGCTTTTATTTTATGTGATTCCAGATTAACAAATGATGATTCCAAAATTTATATTGCGAGAGACCCATTTGGTGTTCGTCCATTATATCAATTAAAACCTATTTATAATAATTTTAACATTTATGGTTTTTCATCTGAAATAAAAATGTTATATAATATTTATTATAATTTAAAGGACACTCATAAAATTACACATTTTGAACCAGGAACATATAGTGTTTTCTCTCTTCCAATAACTGTTTCTGCTAAATGGAAGCCTATTATACAAAATTATAAATATCATTCAATTGGTGTTTTTATACCTATATTTCAAAATTTATGTATTAATAGTTATGATGAATTTATTTCTACAAATATTTTTAATTATCTCTCTAAAGCAGTTCAAAAAAGAGTTGTAACAACAGAGAGACCAATTGCATGTCTATTATCTGGAGGATTAGACAGCAGTTTAATTACCTCTTTAGTAAATCATTACAGCGACAAGCAAATAGAAACATATAGTATTGGATTAGAAGGATCAGAAGATTTGAAATATGCTAAAATAGTAGCAGATTTCTTAAGAACAAAACATACTGAAGTTATTCTTACTGAACAAGAATTTATAGATGCTATCCCAGAAGTTATTTATGCTATTGAAAGTTATGATACAACAACAGTTCGTGCTTCAATTGGTAATTATTTGTTAGCTAAATATATCTCTCAACATAGTGATGCAAAAGTTATTTTTAATGGTGATGGTTCAGATGAATTGTGCGGTGGTTATTTGTATATGAATTATGCTTCTTCTTCTCTTGATTTTGATAATGAAACAAAAAGATTGTTAAAAGATATACATATGTTTGATGTATTAAGGTCAGATAAATCTATTTCTAGTAATGGATTGGAACCTAGAACACCTTTTTTGGATAGAGCATTCGTTCAATATTATTTAAGTCTTCATCCTAATAATAGATTTCATAAAAGAAATAATGTATGTGAAAAATATCTGCTACGAAAAGCATTTGATAGAAAAATTGGAATTAAATATAACTGTAATCTAGTGTTGAATTATGTATTACCAAAAGAAGTTCTGTGGAGAAAAAAAGAAGCATTTAGTGATGGCGTCAGTAAAAAATCAAGGTCTTTGTATGAAATTATTCAAGAACATGTATCTGATATGGGAAATATTCCTATTTTATATGAACATAATAATCCAGATACAAAAGAAAAACAATATTATAGATATTTATATGATTCATATTATAGTGGAACAGAAAATGTCGTTCCTTATTTTTGGATGCCAAAATGGGTGAATGCAACAGATGCAAGTGCTAGAACACTTGATATTTATGAAAATTAAATAAAATATTTATATAATATATATGGCTAGAAAACTTGATGGAGATGTTATTTCTTATTTTTTAAAAAATATGAATAAAATTACTTTTGTATATAAAAATAGACATTTAGGTACAACATTATTTAAAATATCAATTCCAAATAATATTCCTTCACCTTTAGAATTTACAAGAGATTTGGCTTATCATACAAATCCTAAAAAAATAAAACATATTTTATTAAAAATTATTTTCAATGATAAAAGAAATGATAATGAACATTCTTTACAACAAGAAATAGATACACATAATATTATTACATATGGAACACTCAAATTTTGGGAACCATTATGTCCTACTATTTTAGAAAATTTTATTTATAACACACAAACTGATGGAAAAATTATTAATGGGTTTCTTAGTAAATTAATGAGACCAAATGTTTCAGAACATATTCATAGAATTGCAGAAACTTTAAAAGATAAAAAATTTGTATGTTTTTCTTTTATGGAATATATTGATGGATTCACTATCAGTAATGATATTTATGATAGTGGAACTCTGTATAGACAAGTAAATGAACCTCGTTATAGAAAAGGTCGGTATTTAGTTAATGTATATAGATATATATTATTAGAATTAGCTTTGGTTGGTTATATACAAGAAGATGCACAAAACAGTAATTTTATGTATTATAAATATAGTGGGAAAAAAGTTCATCAAACCAAAAAAGGTCCAAGTCCTAGAACTCTAACCCCTAGAAGTCCTAGAAGTCCTAGAAGTCCTAGAGATAGTTTTTTTAGAGATGTTTCAAGTGAAGAAGCAAAAAGATTATTAAATATAAAAAGCACTAGAAAAGTAGATTATGGAGGTATTACAATAGATTTGCAAATGGTTAAACCCTTTCATAGAGGATTAAAAATAGATTGGTCATTAGAAGAAATTAGAAATAATTTAAATAAAATTACATCTAATTTATTTCGTGATGCTAGTCCAGAAGATATTATACAAATTCAAGAAATAAAAAAAATGAAAGTTTTAAAACAACTTCTTTTACAAGAAAGAGGAGATATTGTACCTTATTCTGCATTAGAATCTTTACCATTTAGCAAGAGTGTTCAAAATAGTATAAAAACAGTTTATGAAAAATATGATCTTTCTTTCCAAGAAGGATTAAAAATATTAGGTTCATTAAATAATGATTCAGCATATAGTTATTCATCCAAACATATTCGCAGTGACTCACAAAGTCGCCGAAGATTAAAAACATCAGAATATTAATTTTATTTTGATTGTATTGGGTCCACAATGCTTATTATATATTCTTTCAATTCATTCCCATTCATATTTGTAAGATACATAATTAGATAATCATTTAATAAATCTATTTTCCAACCTTTTATATAATCTTTGGAATGATTTCCTTTTTGAATATGGAAATCATTTACTTTATTTATAATAATATTACATTCTGGCTTGTTTAATTCAAATAATTCATATAATGACAACATTTTTTCTTTGGTTTCTTTTTGACGAATTGAATAATAATACCATGATTCAAAATATATATCCAATTGTGGAGAAATAGTTATTGTTAATAATAATTCGTTACTTATAAATAAAATTACAAAGTCAATCAATTCTTGTCCTTCTAATGAAAGAAGTTGAGAATATATGTGTTTTGTTTGTTCATTTCCAAAAGCAAACAAAATATATTGTTCAATTGTGTTTATCAACTTTGCTTCCATTCTTTTCTTTTGTGTAAAAAAAATATTATTATAAAAGCAATTCAATTTTATAATAAAATGTCTCTTGAGACGTCTATAATAAAATCAAGAAGCGAAGCTTCCAATTTTATATCATTTTTATTAATTTTATATTGGTTCAACTGGGTCCATAATTTGTTTAATATATTCTTTCAAATAATCTGCTCCCATATTTGCAATGTACATTTCCAAATAGTCTGTCATCATCTCCATTTTCCAACAACCAGAATATTCACGAACAATCAATCCTTGATAACGATAAATCTTGTTTCTCACTTGGTTGATTTCTTCTTCTGTCTTGTCATCATATAAATCATCCAACCAAATCATTTGATGTTCTTGTTCATTCCAAGCAATTGGACTATAATAATACCATTGAGTAAACAATATTCTTCTTTTGATTCCTTCAAATTCTTCTCTCGCAAAAGCATTGTGGTCTCCTTCGCAAGTAATATAATATTTCAGCTTTTCTTGAACCCAATGTTCCAGTTCATCTCCTTCCAATTCAAGAAGTTTATTGTATATTTTCTTTTCTGGGTCATTGACATTTTTCTCTCCAAGTAGGAAAGCAATAAATTTATCAAAGTGGCGAATGTATTGAATTTCAATTTGGTTCATGGTTTTGTTAAAAGTACAATTCTTATGTTTTGAAAAAGCATTTCAATTTTATTTTAATGAACGAGTTCATTAAAATAAAATCAAGAAGCGAAGCTTCCAATTTTATATATAGGATGTCCTTGGACATCCTATATATAAAACAATGACTCCAAAGGAGTCCAATTTTTTATGTTATTCGTTACGAATAACATAAAAAATCAAGAAGCGAAGCTTCCAATTTTATTTATAAATAAAAAATTATTAACAAAATATAATTTATTACTTTATTTCAACTGGTTCAACTAATTGTATTATATATGATTTTAAATCAAAAGAATTCATGTTCATAATATACATTTCCATATAATCAGCAATAACACAAAGTTTCCAATTTGGTATTTCATCATAGTTTTTTGCTCTTGAACCTTGAAAAAGATGAAGTTTTAATTTGATAGTTTTAAGTTCTTCAACATAATCAGGGTCAGATTGATTGTATATTTCATAAAGTTTCATTGGTTGAATTAAAGGATCATTCTTCCAATAAGAAATAGTCATATACCATATTTTAAAAATAGATTTACTAATATTTTCTTCAAATTCAAAATACTCCCCAGCACAAATAATATATTTTTTCAATTTTTCATGTACCCAAACATCCAACTCTTCTCCATCCAATTCAAGAAGTTTATTATATATTTGTTGGTCTGGGTCATTTTCATTTTTCTTTCCTAATAAGAAAATAATAAATTTATCAATATGGTAAATAAATCTGGAATCCATTTGTTTAATAAAAAATAATATTTATTCAGAAAAAATCAATTTTATTAATATTGTTTACAATATTAATAAATAATTAATCAATTATTACAATTATTATAATATATTATGCATCTTTACAAAATTTACTATAGTAGAACCATCTTTTACTGCATCATATGATTTATATTCTCCTTCCCATATATCTTTTATAGTATTATATAATCCATTAACTGAAATATTATTCATAAATAATATTGTATTGCAATCACTTCCTTTACCTATTATATTACACGCGATATTAACAAATAATTCTTTTATATCATATTTAAGAGATTCATTTTCTGAATGATTATATATTAATGTTAGTGTTTTAATTGCATCTTCTTTATTAACTCTTATTCTTGATTGATTATTTATTATATAACTTGTTGGATTTATAGAAGTTGAATCGTCTAATATTTTATTTTTTTCTTCTGAGTCTGAATCTGAAGTAAATTCGTCAACTTTAATAGATTCTATTTCGGAATCTGTGTCATCTATAATTAAATCTGTAAATGGAACTATATTTGGAACTGGTTCTGAAACTGGTTCTTGAACTTCTTCTGAAACTGAGTTTGGAACTGGTGTTGGCTCTTGAATTTCTTCTAAAACTGGAACTAGAGCTAAATCTTGTTCTAAAACTTGTTCTGAGTCTGATTCTTGAATTTCTTCTAAAACTTGTTCTAAAATTGACTCTTGTTCTGAAACTGGTTCTTGAACTGGTGCTAGTGTTGGAATTAGTGCTGGTGCTGGAACTTGTTCTAAAACTGGTGTTGGAATTGGTGTTGGCTCTTGAACTGGTTCTTGAACTGGTTCTTGAACTGGTGCTGGAACTGAGTCTGGTGTTGGTGTTGGAACTTGTTCTAAAACTGGTGTTGGAAATGGTGTTGGCTCTTGAACTGGTTCTTGAACTGGTGCTGGAACTGAGTCTGGTGTTGGTGTTGGAACTTGTTCTAAAACTGGTGCTGGTGATGGGGTTGGTGTTAGTGTAAGAGTTGGAGTTGGGGCTGGATTTGTAACTTTTTGTGGTTTTAAAATTTCTTCAGTATCATAGTCTCCAAAAAGTTTTTTTATAGTTCCAAAATAATCATGAGTTAATCTTAGAATATTAAATCTTAAAGATACTTCAAATTTTCTATCATCTGATAAAGTTTTGCTTTTATCAGAACCTATAAAAATATCACTATCTCTATCATACTGAATAGCTCCTCTAAACTTTGTATATCTAGTTCTATGACTTCGCCAAATATTCCATTGTAAACTTAAAGGTTCAACTGTTGTACGTATCATATTTCCCCCTTCTGATTCTCTAATACCATTAAATCCCATTTTATCTATATCTCCTTTTTCTGAAGTAGATAAAATTAATTTTAATTTTGATTTTATTTTATATTTTTTATTAATCTCAGACAATGTATATTCTTTCTTATGTTTTCCTGTAAACTTATCAGTTACTTGTCCATCATAATAAGTAATATACTTACTATTTGTATCTATACTAATACTGGTTAATGGTGTTAAACTAGAATCAAAATTTTCATAATCATCATAGTATTCATTTTTAAGGATAAAACTTTTTATATTACGAGTATTTTTATCTTCGCAAATAATTAATCCAAATGTTTTAGTTTTATGTTCTAAAATAGTATGTGGTATAATATCTCTAACTATACTAGCTTCTTTAAAATTATCAATATATACACGATACTCTATTTTTCGGATACAATTATGGTCATACTTTATTAGATGATTGCACAATTCAGTGTATAAACTATTTTGACTGTCAATATTTTGAATATAATCAGTTGTATCACTATTTTTTAAACGTGGTAAAATGTCGCAACAACTAACTAATGTACCTGTTGAACCATTATCCATAGGGTTATAATGATACATAGGGTTATCATCTAAATTTTTCTGGTATTCAACACTTTCAGATAAATTATTTGTTCTCTTGGTTGTTGGTATATCCCATTTAGTTTTTTCATAAATTCCTGTATCAGTTATTGTGTGATGTTCAATAATATTACAACATCTCATATTTTCTAATTTTGAACCAATCCCATATTCACTAAAACCTTTATTGTTTGTTTCGGTATGAAGATATAAACTATATATGTCCTTAGAACTTAAATTTTTTATTCCTGTAAATTTTGTAGCCATATCAAATATTTCAAATTTTTGAAGCATTCCATTATCAATATACATACTCAATACTATTTCTGCTGTTATATTAGGGTCTTGAAGTTTTGCTAATCTACAAACTTCTAAACTATTATGTACATTTTCTTTAATTGCTATCAATATTTTTGGAGAAGAAACTCTTTCAGCGTCAATCCATCCAGGCAGATAAATATTGCTTTTATTGTTTTCATTGCTCATTTGTTATAAATAATTTAATTTAATTTTAATTATTTAAATCAATTTTTTTTATTTATAAGTATAATGACAATCTAATATTTTTAAGTAAAAAAAATAATATTTTTTATTAAATTATTACCTTATTTCAACTGGTTCCACTTGTTGAATTATATATGATTTTAATTCAGAAGAATTCATTGACATAATATACATTTCTATATAATCTAGTATGGTATCAAGTCTCCATTCTGATTCCATCTCATAAAATATAAATCTTTTTTTAAAATCTTGAATTTTATCTTTGATACATTTATATTCTTTTGTGAAACAAACTGATGTATAAAGTATTTTTCCATATATTTCTTCCATTCTCATTACTTCTTCAGGGGTATTACGAATATTATACAAATACCAATCTTTAAATAAAGTTGGGCCATCAATTCCTTCAAATGCATCTCCTTCAAATTCAAAGAAATAACTTTTTCCAGTAATATATTTTTTCAACTTTGTATTCATCCAATTTTCCAATTCATCTCCTTCTAAACGAAGAAGTTTTGCATATATTCTTTGCTCTGTATCATTGACATTGTTCTCTCCAAAAAGGTAAGCAACAAATTTATCAACGTGGTAAATAATTCTGGATTCCATTTACAAAAGTAAAAAAATATTATTTATTCAAAATAAATCAATTTTATTAAACTGGTTCCACCTGTTGGATGATGTATGACTTCAGAGCTTCTGTGCTCATTGTCATAATAAACATTTCCATGTAATCTGACATGATATGAAGTCTCCAATCCCAGTCACGGTCATAATTTCTTGCATGTGGTTCTTGAAATTTGCGAATTTTTATTTTTATTGCATATAATTCAAGGCGATAATTTGGATTGGCGCGATCATATATTTCATCATATTTCATCAAATCACTATTTTCTTTCAAAGAATGAATTGCATACCATGTTTCAAATCTGGTTGGGCCAGCAATCCCTTCAAATTCATCTCCTTGAAAATCGCAGTAATATCCTGCAAATATGATATATTTTTTCAGCTTCTCATTCATCCAAAGGTCCAACTGTTCTCCCTGCAACCAAAGAAGTTTATTATATATTCTCTGCTCCAAATCATTTTCATTATCCTTTCCAAAAAGGAAAGCAACAAATTTATTAACGTGGTATTGAATGTTTTGTTCCATTGTGTTCTTTCAAAAGTAATTCATCTTATTGTTGAAAAAGCATTTCAATTTTATTATAGGATGTCTAAAAAATCAAGAAGCGAAGCTTCCAGATATAATATGAATAAAAAAATATTAATAAAAGATTATTCAAATTTTATAAAAATTTTATAAACCAATTGGTTAGTTATCTGATTTCAACTGGTTCAACTTGTTGGATGATGTATGACTTCAAATCCTCCGTGCTCATTGACAGAATAAACATTTCCATATAATCTGTCATGATATGGACTCTCCAATGCAAATCACGTTCATAATTTCGTGAATTTTGCTCTTGAAAATTGTGAAGTTTTAATTTCATTTCTTGAAACTCACGAAGAAAATCAGGGTCAGAATGGTCATATATTTCATCATACAACATCAATTCACTATTTTCTCTCAGAGAATAAATGGTATGCCATGTTTCAAATCTGAATGGACCCGCAATCCCTTCAAATTCAACTCCTTGAAATTCGCAGTAAAATCCAATAAAATTTATATATTTTTTCACTTTTTCATTCATCCAAGTTTCCAGTTCATCCCCTTCCAAACGAAGGAGTTTATTATATATTATTTGTTCAGGATCATTTTCATTATCCTTTCCAAAAAGGAAGGCAACAAATTTATCAACGTGGTACTGAATTTTGGATTCCATTGTGTTCTTTCAAAAGTAACTTATTTCATTGTTAAAAAAGCAATTCAATTTTTTATTATTGATGCTACATCAATAATAAAAAATCAAGAAGCGAAGCTTCCAATTTTATTTTAATGAACGAGTTCATTAAAATAAAACAATGAAGCGGAGCTTCCAATTTTATTTATAGGATATCCAAGGACATCCTATAAATAAAACAATTAATCAAAGATTACAATTTTTTATTTATTATATAAATATTTTGAATAATAATTAATATGACTTATTTAATTGATTTGGAAGAATTTTTAAATAATATTGGAAGAGAGAAAATTTTAGAATTAGATATTCGTTATTATAATAAAAATAAGATTTATGAAAACTCAATTGTTGTATATGCAAACCATTACCATAATTTTATAAATAAAGATAAATATATTATTAGTTCTCAAATAATTTTTACTATAAATAGAGAGAAAAATAGTATTCAAATATCTTCTTTATATGGATTAATTAATTTACATCGTCTA
>Ga0315284_10002716_pt1 | contig 25301 bp, 17 predicted proteins | sample YL17G09_16_MG_FD_203696 | JGI IMG/M metagenome (GOLD analysis project Ga0315284, IMG submission 203696) | Sediment microbial communities from Yellowstone Lake, YNP, Wyoming, USA - YL17G09_16 | ecosystem: Environmental > Aquatic > Freshwater > Lake > Sediment | place: USA: Wyoming | collected...
TGGTACCGCGCCAACAGGCCGTGGACAGAGAGAGTCATTACCGGAGAGTATCGCGACTACTACCGCAAGATCTACGGAGCCTGCTCGTCATGAAACCGAGAGAAAAGGCAGGAAGCGAGATGCGTGGGGGAAGAGTCGCCGTCATCGGCGCCAACGGCCAACTCGGAGCCGACCTGGTGCAGGTGTTCGCCGACTGGGATCTTGTCCCCCTGACGCACGCCGACATCGAGATCTGCGACTTCGTCCACACGCGCCAGGTGCTCGGGAGGATCAAGCCGGATGTCGTCATCAACGCGGCCGCGTTCGTGCGCGTCGACGACTGCGAGGACGAAGTCAGCAAAGCCTTCTGGGTCAACGCCTTCGCGGTTCGGAACCTAGCTCAGGTCTGCGCCGATCTCGATTGCATGCTGGTTCACATCAGCACCGACTACGTCTTCGACGGCAAGAAGCGCGAGCCCTACACGGAAGAAGACCTGCCGAACCCGATCAACGTCTACGGCGTCTCAAAGCTAGCCGGCGAGCACTTCGTGCAGGCCATCTGCGAGAAGCATCTCATCATTCGAACCTCTGGGCTATACGGGCAGGCCGGTTCGAACGGGAAGGGCGGCAATTTCGTCGAGACGATGATCCGATTGGCCGAGGCGGGGAAGCCGATTCGGGTTGTAGATGACCAGGTCCTCGCCCCCACGCATACAAGAGATGTTGCAGGGAAGATCCGAGAGCTTGTGGAGTCGAGTGCAGAGGGGCTTTGGCACGCTGCAAACGCGGGGCAGTGCTCCTGGTACGAGTTTGCGCAGGCGATCTTCGAGGAGTTGGGCATGAAGGTCGCCTTGGAACCGACAACCTCGGCCGCGTTTGGGGCCAAGGCGCGTCGGCCGGCGTATTCCGTGCTGGCCCAGGAGCGGCTGAAGCAGTTAGGGCCTAGTGACTTGCGCTCGTGGGCAGAGGCACTTAAGGCTTTCCTCGACGAGAGAGGAGGAGAGTAAAACGAAGGCCGCGCCGGTTATGTATGCAAAAGCACGTCAATTCAGATCACTGTTGTTATCTGGAACGATGGAATACATCTGTGAGGCCCACAACGGGCTGAGCGCCAAGATCGTCGAGGAGGCTGGTTCTAAGGGGATATGGGCGAGTGGATTCAGTATCTCGGCGCAATTCGGTGTTCGCGACAATAACGAGGCGAGTTGGAGTCAGGTGCTGGAAGTGGTTGAGTTCATGGCCGATGCGACTTCGATCCCCATCTTGTTGGATGGTGACACTGGGTATGGCAATTTCAACAACGTCCAGCGTCTGGTCCGCAAACTGGAGCAGCGTGGAATCGCTGCCTTGTGCATCGAGGACAAGCTGTTTCCCAAGACCAATAGTTTCATTTCCGGAAAGCGTCAGCCACTGGCGGATATTGAGGAGTTTTGTGGCAAGATCAAGGCTGCCAAAGATGCCCAGACCGACCCCGCTTTTTCCTTGATTGCGCGGGTCGAGGCATTCATCGCGGGGTGGGGGCTTTCCGAGGCCTTACGGCGCGCCGAAGCTTATCACGCGGCAGGCGCTGATGCCATCCTAATCCACAGCGCGCTTTCCGTGCCCGATGAAATCCTCGGTTTCCTGAAAGAATGGGCCAATCGTTCGCCTGTGGTGATCATTCCAACTACGTACTACTCAACGCCTATGGAAGTATTCGAAGAGCACGGGGTGTCTCTGATCATTTGGGCCAACCATATCCTACGTGCCTCCGTGGCGGCAATGGAGCGCGCCGCGAAGCGCCTGTTCGTGGAAAGAACGTCGGTCCGTGTCGAGGAGGATATCGTTTCCATCGCGGAAGTTTTCCGTCTGCAGGGGGCAAGAGAGTTGGAGGAAGCCGAATCTCGCTATCTCCCCAACGAGAAGTCCCGTCCCGCCGCAATTGTATTGGCTGCGGCGCGGGGCGAGGAGATGGGGTCGCTCACTGCCGATATCCCAAAGAGCATGGTCATGGTCGGCGGGAAGCCTTTGCTCGGCCGTATCATAGACAGTTTCAACGCTGCTGGGATCAAGGATATCACTGTGGTCAGGGGATATCGCAAGGAGGTGATGAATCTTCCGGGTGTTACCTACGTGGACAACGACGAGTATGCGCAGACGGGCGAGTTGATGTCGTTGTGGCTCGGGCTTGCCAGGGCTCGTAAAGATGGTCAGGCAATTATCGTTTCCTACGGCGATGTGCTTTTCCGCAGGTATATTCCTGACCTCTTGATGGAGGCGGGGGAGGGCCTAACAGCGATCGTGGATACAGAGTGGCGGGCGAGCGCAAACAGGCGTCGCGTGGCTGACTACGTGCGCTGCACTCTACCGTATTCCCGTTTGCACTACAATCGCCTCGTCTGCCTCGAGAAGATGTCTTCCTATCTGGATGAGAGTGAGATTCATGGCGAGTGGATGGGGTTTCTGAAGATAGAGCCTGACGTGTTGCCCCGTTTCGCGGCTGAGCTTGACAAGATGCTTGGGGAGAAAGACGGGCTCTCCGCCACAATGCCGGACATCCTCAACGTCATGGTGAGAAGTGGTGTCCCCGTCAGAGTCATCTATACCACCGGCAACTGGCTGGATATCGATAGCGTAGAGGATGTGCTCAACGCGGGAGGTTTCTGATGCAAGGCGCGAGCGTTTTCGTCGACGCGGCGAAACGCCGGGGTTTTTCCTACTGGAGCGGCGTGCCCTGCTCTTATCTGCAACCCCTCATCAACTACGTCATTGACGACGCGGGATTGAACTACATCCCCAGCACCAACGAGGGGGATGCCGTGGCGCTAGCCTGCGGGGTTCATCTCGGCGGCGGCCGGGCAGTGGTCATGCTGCAAAACTCCGGGCTTGGCAACGCCGTCAATCCCCTTACCTCTCTGGCATACACTCATCGCATTCCCCTGCTGCTGATCGTAACCTTGCGAGGGGAGCCAGGACTGGCCGACGAGCCCCAGCACGCCTTGATGGGGGCGATCACTACGGATTTACTCGATCTAATGAGGGTAAAGTGGGCGTATTTTCCCACCGATCCAATAGAGGTGGAAGCCTGTCTGGAACGGATTGATGAGCATTTCACGCGCGAATACCTCCCATATTGCCTAGTGATGCGCAAGGACACGGTTGCCCCGTGGCCGTTGAAGACCCATACAACGGCTAAGGCTCGTTCGGAAAGCGCGATCGTCAGGGAAGCCGGCCACACCGATGTGCTGTCCAGTCGGGCGGACATGCTGGCAGCCCTGCTCGGATCAGTTCGTCGCCGGGATGTATTGTTCGCCACCACCGGCTACATCGGGCGCGAACTGTACGCGATGCAAGATCGTCCCAATCACTTTTGTCTCGTAGGCGCTATGGGCTGTGCCTCCAGCCTGGGCGTGGGTTTCGCACTCGCACGTAGCGATTGGCGGGCCATTGTTGTTGATGGCGACGGTGCTCTGCTCATGCGTATGGGTGCCGTAGCCACCATCGGTTATTTGGAACCAGCCAATTTCGTGCATATTGTGTTGGATAACGGCACCTATGAATCGACCGGCAACCAGGCTACTGTGAGCCGGGCTATTGATTTGGCGGCGATCGCCGCTGCTTGCCGATATCGTCGCGTGTATGACATAACAAGGCCGGAGACCTTGGCGGCGATTATTGCCGATGAGAGTCATGGCTCCTGCTTCGTTCGGGCGCGAATACGTTCCGGTTGCACCGGAAGACTGCCGCGCTGCAGTCCTACGCCGGCAGAAGTGGCTCAGCGCCTGTGGCAGTACGTTCAGTCCGGAGGGACCCCTTGATTCTGCTTAATCCCGGGCCGGTGACCCTCTCGGAGCGTGTGCGCCAGGCACTCGTTGCAGAGGACATGTGCCACCGGGAGCCTGAGTTTGCCGAACTGATGCTGGAGGTGCGCACCCGGCTCGAAACCGTCTACGAAGGCTCGCGAGATGCTTATTCCGCGGTGCTGTTGACAGGTTCGGGGACTTGCGCCGTGGAAGCCATGCTGGCCACCTTCGCGCCTCATGACAAGGAGACGCTGGTAGTGGCAAACGGCATATATGGCGAGCGTATGGCGGTCATGCTCGCTCGCCAAGGCAAGCCGCATCATCTGCTCCGACTGCCCTGGCTCGAAGGCATTGAGGTCGCCGAAGTGGCTCGCTGGCTCAATAGGCACCCGGGTATTGCTGATCTGGCGGTTGTACATCATGAAACGACCACCGCGCGGCTTAATCGTCTCGATGACGTGGCCCAGCTCTGTCGAGAAAAGGGCATCAGGCTCCTTGTCGATGCCGTAAGCAGCTTTGGCGGAGAGCTCCTGCCATTCGATCGCTGGGCGCCTCAGGCGGTGGCTTCCACCGCCAACAAGTGCCTGCACGGTGTGCCCGGCGCGGCTTTCGTCATGGTGGATCGGAACGATCTGGAGCGCGGAATCTCGCATGCCTCGAGCCTGTACCTCGACCTTATGGTGTACTATCGTGAGCAACGTGATGGTGGTTCCCCATTTACCCAGTCAGTACATGTCTTTCGTGCCTTGCGCGAAGCACTGCGAGAGCTGGCCGATCAGGGTGGGTGGCAGGAGCGGCACCGTCGCTATTTCGAGCTGTCGGCCTGTTTGCGGGAGTGCCTAACGGGCATGGGCGTACGACCTTTGATTCCGTTGACCGAATCCGCCAGCATGATGACAGCCTTCCGTCTGCCGATGAACAGGAGTTACGCTGCTCTCCATGACGCACTCAAGGCCCGGGGGTTTGTCATATACGCTGGCCAGGGGCCACTGGCGCGGGAGGTCTTTCGCATCGCACTCATGGGCGCCATAGGTGATGAGGATTTCGAGCGGTTACTGACCGCTCTGCGGGATGTCATCGAGGAGACTGCGCCATGAGGCATGTGCAGACAGCTGTCATCCTGGCCGCAGGCCGGGGACAGCGTCTCGGTGAGTTGGGTCGGCTTGCGCCCAAAGGGTTTCTGCGCTTGGGCGAACTGCCGATCGTGGAGGAATCGATCCTGAAATTGCGCGATGCCGGTGTGACTGACATTGTCATTGTCACGGGGTATCTGGTCGGCCACTACCAGCGCTTGGCAGAACGGTATCCTGGCCTAATCCGCCTTGCTCATAACCCCCAGTTTGCGGAGTCGGGAAGCATGTCCTCGCTGTACCGGGCCGCCCCCCTACTAGAGGCGGGGTTCCTGCTCTTGGAGTCAGACTTGGTCTACGAGCGACGTGCCTTGAGAGAGATTCTCGCCCAGCTGGCGGAAAACGCTATCCTCGTATCGGGTTTCACGCAGTCGGGTGATGAGGTCTATGTCGAGGCGGACAACGGCCTGCTGATGGGGCTATCCAAGGATCGACGTCAGCTCGGCCCGAAAGTGATCGGGGAATTGGTCGGCATTAGCAGGCTGAGTGCGCCGTTGTTTAAGGCCATGTGCAGATATGCTGAATCAGTCTTTATCGAAGCGCCGAGGCTTGAATATGAACATGCCATCGTGGCGGCCGTTTCGATGGGCCTACAAGTGCAATGCTGTTTGGTACCCGACCTGGTCTGGTCTGAGATTGATGACGAGAGCCAGCTGGACCGCGCGCGAAAGAAAACATACCCAGCCATCCTGTCGTCTTCACGCACTTGTCTCGGGGAGACGACTGACCGACACGGAAGATTGCCTGACAAGGCAATCGAGGAGATATAATGCAGACATGGCAAGAGATATGGAGCCAGCGCGGTGGCGGGGACAAGACCGCCACCGACCTGCAAGCCTTGATAGAGCTAGACGGGTATGATGGTGCTGCGGCAAAGGTGCTTGCCCCGGACTGGCAGGCATACGCGAATGCTGTCGCCAGGCTTCTGCGCATGGGCACTGGAGACTCTCTGTTCGAGGTTGGCTGCGGTGCCGGTGCATTTCTGTATGCCATGCGCGAGGCGGGTCTTCGCATCGCCGGTGGTATCGATTCTTCGGATGGGTTAGTCAAGGTTGCCGGGCGCCACTTTCCGGGTGCTGAGCTACGCTACGCGGAGGCTATGGAGCTGGATGTCGAGCCCCCTTGCGATTTCGTGTTGGCGAATAGCGTTTTCCATTATTTCCCCAGCTTCGACTACGCGGCGAATGTGTTGGAGCGGATGTGCCGCAAGACGCTCAAGGCCGTGGCTGTACTGGATGTCCCGGATCAAGCTAGCGAGGGAGAGTCTGAGCGGGTGCGCAGGGGCATGTTGGGCGAGGAAGAGTACGCGCGCAAATACGCAGAGTTGAAGCATCTCTATTACCCGCGTGCGTGGTTTGTCGACCGGGCGACCGCGGAGGGGCTGAAGTGCGAAATCGTCGATCAATTCATCCCCAACTGCGCCCAGAGCCGCTTCCGCTTCAACTGCGTCATCTGGAAGGCTAGCGACTATGACCAAGCATAGGGAGTGGGCTTTCTTCTACACAGACCAAGTCGAGCAACAGACTCTGCAACCTCTTGCTGATGAGGCTGTGGCCCGTGGTCACTCGATTCGCTTTAGCGGCAACCTGGCTGAAGTGGCTGATGTAGGCGTCTTCTGTTCCCACCGACCCGATCCTTCTCAATGCCGCTTCTCCGTGATCATGCTGCACGATCTTGGCCAGCGCCACGACATATGGCCGGACTTCTGGAGATACGAACCCTGGGACAGATTCGACATCGGCATACTGCCCGGCAAGGACTGGGCTGATCGCTGGCATTCCGTGTCCGCCCGCCCTGAGGCTCAGCCCAGAATTGGTGTATGCGTCCTGGGCTGGCCTAAAGCCGATCTGATTTATCGTGACAGAGTCCGCTTCGATGCCGAGGTAGCAGGACTACGCAAGACACTGGGGCTCAAGCATGAGTGCTCTGTGCTTTACGCGCCATCCTGGGAGAACAATGGCAAGCAGGACGATTTCGTGCGCGCCTTGATGGATCTTCCGGTTAACCTAATACTAAAGCAGGCCCCTTGGTCGGACGCCTATCCTCAAGTACAGGAGAATATCTGTCGGATGAACGAAATGCACCGGGGTTGTGCTGACAACGTCCATGTCATTGAACCCGATGTCAACATCATGTACTGTTTGGGGCTGTCCGACTTGGTTGTGTCTGACGAATCCAGTGTCCTGTTAGAGGCGCTGCTATTGAATGTTCCAGGCGTTGCTGTGATCGACTGGTTGATTCCCGAGCAGCCTCCTCGCTTTAGCAGCGCGCCCTACGAGTGTGTGACCAAAAGCTCCCGGGCTGAATTGCGGGCAACGGTACAGACTATGCTTGAAGACCTCCAGCAGTACCGCACCCGCTTACAGGGCTATCGTAGCCAGTATTTCGTGAATCTGGGTCATAGCGCCGCAAAGATACTAGATGTGATCGAGGCAGCGCTTGAGGACCGCCCGTTGCCAGTTGCAGGGCTATGCGATCATCGCTCCGCCTACTTCCTCTGCGCAAAGGAGCGCAGTCCTGCCGCGAAGAGGCTCCCCTGCTTCCCCTGGTCGGAGAGAGACGCAGTGATCGGCAGACGCGAAGTTGTCCTGTGCGATGAACCCAACAAGCATGCCCCCCCCGCACAAGTGGAATGGCATGGAGACACAGCCGTTGTTCATGGATACCAAGACTTTGTTCTTACAAAGAGCGGCCCGGTACCCCTACCAGGGAACGTGCTGAATATGCGAAAAACAGAGCTGCTGCGCCCGTACTTCGTACCACGGTTCCTGAAACACAGAACGGTGCTAGATTTGGGAGCAAGTGCCGGCTTCTTCTCCTTTTGGGCTCTGCAGCAGGGGGCTGAGCGAGTCATTGCGGTTGACATGGACCCAGCCTATGTACGAATGCTCGAAGAGGCGCGAGTAAAGCTGGGCTTCGAGAATCTTGAGGTCGTGAACGGCAAGGTCGAGAACTGGAACGAACCGGCTGGCATGGTTCTCGCTCTTGCCCTTGTACATTGGGTTTATTCTTGCACCGCCACTCTTGGCAACCTGGACGCAGTGGTCGAGTGGCTTGCTCGATGTACAGAGTACGTGCTGATCGTGGAGTGGGTCGAGCCTGCTGACCCAGCGATCGAGTTCTTTCACCACACAGACTGGAATGCCGACTGTGTCACTGGGCTGTACTCGCGAGAGGGTTTCGAGGCTGCGCTTTCCAAGCACTTCGCTAGGTGGCAGGTTGTCGGATCCGTGTCGCCCACACGAGACATCTACGTGGCTTTCCGATCCCGCAACGAAATAGATCTCTCGGGCCCTCTCCCCCTCCTTCGACTCAAGGAGGACATCATTTCATGTCGGAAGCTGACAACATGGGGTGGCGTAGACTACTGGAGTTGTGTTTATGACAACGGCGATGTAATCCAGAAACAGGCCACCCTCGATCTCGCAGAGCGCGAAGCCTTCTTCCTTCATCAACTTGGAGCCCCGTACTTCCCAAGGGTTGTGGATGCAAAGAACGAGGGTGACTACTCCGTAGTTACGCTTGAGAAGGTTCCAGGGGGGCCGTTGCAGGAACAAATGGCAACGCAACTCGACACCCTCGCGAAGTTCTGTGCTTTCGCTTTCCACTGCCTCAACCTGCTTCGTGAACTCGGTGAGAGGGCGATTGTCCACCGTGACATTCGTCCTGAGAATATGCTCCTAGATGGGGGAAGACCTGTTCTGATCGATTTCGGATGGGCTGTGTCGCCAGAGCATCCCTATTGTACCCCGCCATGGCTTGGCGGGTCCGAGCGGCCTCCCGACGGGAGCTTCTGCGATGTGTACTCCATGGGAAAGACCCTGGAGCAGGCCAACGCCGGACGGTTCTCGGAGTTTGCCGGCGTGATTTCACTGATGACGCAAGCCGATCCAGTCTTGCGCATAGCGGACATAGGCGTTCTGAAGACACTCCTTGCTGCAGTGGCGAAGAGCTTGGGCTTGTCGGAGAGGTGAGCCGATGCCGGGAATGGATGACACGGATGTGCAGCCGGTACGTATCGAGACGGACGAACGCGCAGTAATGGCACTGCTTGAGCATGTCGTCAGGCGTGATCGCCGGCTGGGCCTATTGCAGGTGGAGCACGACCGTCTGACCAGGCAACTGGCCCAGAGTGAGCAGGCCTTGAACCAGGCGACGCAGAAGCTCGTCGAGAGAGAGCAGGCGCTGCAGCAACTGCAGCGGCTACAGACTGACTCAGCGCGGAATGAGGCGCTGGCAGCGCGAGATCGAGATTGTGCTCCATTCGAGCTTGAGCTGAGGGAGCTGCGAGCGACGCTACAGGACAAGGAACGGGCTGTGGTGAGACTCCAGGACCAGGAGAGAGCTCTACGAGAGAGCACGACCTGGAAGTTGCTCGAGCCCCTCCGGCGGGTGCGCCGAAGGATCGCGCCTCCACTCACTCGCCGCGAACGGCTCTTTCGCCTGACGGTGCGGGTGGGTATGGCTTGGCGCTGCGAAGGACTCGGCTATGTCGCTCGACGAGGCACATCCAAGGTCCTGGCACGCCTTCGGTCATCGCGGCTTGTCAGCTTCCTGTTGCCCTACGGAACCCGACGCCGGCGGACCTGCGGCCTGCTACTACGGCTGATCAGACTCCTTGTCACGGAGGGTCTTAGAGGTGCGCTAACAGTCTATAGATCTCGACCCAACTGCCATGTGGCAGAAGGAGAGACTCTGTGTGGCGGCCTGCCGGCACAGCGACCATCTCTCGGCGAGTCATCGAGCATGGATGTCATCGTGTTCCCCATCATCGAGTGGACTCATCGGTTCCAGCGACCCCAGCAGATCGCGACACAGTACGCTCTTCACGGTCATCGCGTCTTCTACCTCTCGTTCGAGCCGTGCGGTTTGGACTCCGGCCCTACGTGGCGTCAGGTGCGTGAGAACATTTTTGAGCTGCATCTGCCGGGACTCCAAGGCGTGGACCACTTCACCGAGAGGATGTCGGCTGCAGCGTTGGCGGAAGCCGCTGCAGGACTGGAGGCATTCCGGTGCGAGGCGCGCATACACGAGGCGATCTGTATTGTGCAACTTCCGTTTTGGGGAGCTCTTGCATCCGCGTTGCGCGCGCAACACGGGTGGCGCGTCGTGTATGAGTGCATGGATGAGCTCGAAGGCCTCGCCATCCTTCGTGCCGAGATGCTGCAGGATGAGACCGAGTTGGCCACAGGGGCCGACATGGTGATCACGACGGCGACCCGATTGCTGCAGAAGCACACGGGGAACAACGCGAACACCCTTCTCGTACACAATGGCTGTGATTACGAGCATTTCAGCAAGCGGAGCAGCTGTAGGGAGTTGCGTCAAGTCAAACGTCCGATCATCGGCTATGTTGGGGCGATCATGGAATGGTTTGATGATGAGGTTGTCAGAACCATTGCGAAGAGCCGGCCAGAGTGGAGCATCGTTCTGGTCGGGCGAGTCGACTCCCCAGCGGTGCGCGAGCTTGGGAACCTCACGAATGTCCAGCTTCTCGGCGAGCAGCCCTACGACAGGATCCCAGCTTTCCTAGGGGCGTTCGATGTGTGTCTGATCCCGTTTAGGCTCTCACCGATCACTCTCAGCACAGATCCGGTCAAGTTCTATGAGTACCTATGTGCTGGCAAGCCCGTCGTGTCTTCGCCTCTGCCAGAGTTGATGCAGTACGGGGAGTTGTTCTACCCAGCGTCGAGCGGAGCAGAGTTCGTATCGCAGATAGAGAGGGCGTTGCAGGAGAGCAACGCCGATCGCACAAGGCGCCGCATTGCCTGGGCCCGCGGCCAAACGTGGGAGGCCCGCTACGATGCGATTGACCATGCGACTCAAGAACTGTATCCGATGGCAAGCATCGTCATCGTCAGCTACAACGGCCTTTCGGACATCACGCAGTGCCTGCGCAGCATCATTGCGGAAACGATCTATCCCAACTACGAGGTCATCGTCGTTGACAATGGTTCGGAAGCTGGCGTCGTCAAGAGCCTGATACGGCTTGTTGACCAAGACCCGCGTATCCGAATTGTCGCCAACGCGACCAACGAGGGTTTTGCCAGGGCCGTCAACAAAGGGATCAGGAATGCTAGTGCGGAGAGCAAGTTCGTCGTACTCCTGAACAACGACACGGTCGTCGTGCGCGGCTGGTTGTGCGGCCTGCTCCGCTGGTTGAGGGATCCCGCAGTCGGGATGGTTGGCCCGGTGACGTGCCCGTCCGGGGCAGCCAATGAGGCAGCCGTGCCGGTCTCCTACACGGATCTGGATGAGATGGAGGAGGTCGCATGGGAGTACACGCGCGCCCGCACAGGACAATACCTGGAGCCAGACATGCTTGCCATGTTCTGCGTCGCTATGCGTCGAGAGGTGTACGAGAAGGTCGGCCCGCTTGATGAGCAATTCGGAATCGGCATGTTCGAGGACGATGACTATGCAATCCGAATGCGCAGGGCCGGCTACAGGCTTCTCTGCGTTGACGATGTGTTCATCCACCACAAGGGACGCGCCAGCTTCTCTCTCCTCGACAGCAACTCCTACGATCGTGCGTTCGCTGAGAACAGGAATCGTTTCGAGGCCAAGTGGAATACTGAGTGGAAGGCTCCAAGCGGGCGATGAAGTTGTGGACAGACTGCCAGGCGCCCAGTGGCCGTACAGCACGACGCTATCCACTGAGACGAAAGCCGTGCGAAGGTCGGTCTTCACGCGGGCCGAAGACGATGCGGAGATGCGGAACGGGCGGACTCGCCTTGGGGAGAACTCAGCATGAGTGAGAAGCTCGCGCCAGCGCCCTCCACCGTCTCGGTCATCATACCGAACTACAATGGTCGCTCACACCTCCCTGACTGCATCGCCTCCCTTCTCGCGACCGTTCCTTGGTCTGTAGAGCTTGAGATCATCGTCGTTGACAACGGCTCGACTGATGACTCTATCGGATGGTTGAATGCCACGCATCCAAAGGTCCGGGTGATTGCCAATGGGCGGAACCTTGGGTTTGCCCGCGCGGTTAACCGAGGGGCGCAGGAGGGGCACGGCGAATACGTGGCATTCCTTAACACAGATATGAGGGTAGATGCCGACTGGTTGGCTGCTCTCCTTGATACGTTGCGCAAGGCTCGAGACATGAAATGTGTTGGTTCGATTGTCCTCGATTGGACCGGAGAGAAGGTGGACTTCGCGGGCAGGCCCGATGACGCACTCAACCTTCTCATGCGCCCACCAGCGGAATCCTCCATGCTGGCGAAGGTGTCCGAGGACTCCTCGTTGCTGTTTGCCTCAGGCGGGGCGATGCTCATGAGGCGTGCGAGCTTCTTGGAGCTCGGTGGGTTTGATGAGGACTACTTCCTTTACAATGAGGATGTCGATTTTGGGTGGCGCTTCTGGCTGAGAGGCGGTCGCGTCGTCCGTTCCGCTCGATCCCGGGTGTATCACAGGGGTGGTGCATCCGCACAGGAATTTGGGCTTGAGAGCGTCATGCGTCTGGCGCAGAGCTCGACGCTCTGCACGCTGATCAAGAACCTTGGCGAAGAGGAGCTTCGGAGGGTGCTCCCCCTTGTTCTGTACTATCTTGTCGACCGCGGAAGCTGGTTCAAAGAAGCGGGTCTCTCGCTCGGGGGGGCGGTGAAGGCCGTATTGGATGGCCTGCCCGTCCTTCTGGAGAAGCGCAGGGTTGTTCAGCAGACTCGTGTACGAACAGATGCCAGTCTGTTCAGCGAGGTGGGTCACCCGCTTGCGGGAGTCTTGGACGAGGCGCGTGTCCGCAGCTTCGCAGAGAATCGCCGAGCCCGTACCCTTCTGACTGCCAAGCTCACACTGACACCGGCTCCGTTTGCGCGCTACTTGCGCGAGGCTCTGCGGTGTGCATCCGAGTATTCCCGCAGGGAGACGAAGGGGAACCAGAGCAAGCAGGCGTCCCCGGCCTCGTGCCCGCAGCGTGATCAAGGGACGCCGTTCTGGAAAGCTGGTCCGCGACGCGTACGGGGCCTGGCTCGCCAGAAGAACGAGGCGAGGGGAGGCATGCGCAGTTCGTTGAGCCAGTCGCAATCGGCTGCGATGCGCGCACTCAGACGGTGGTTGCCGACGCGCGTCAAGTCGTGGATCAAGCGAGCGCTGCTGAGATCCTCGTCGCGATGGGCAGGTACGGGTTCCTTTGCCTCGTCGGGCTCCGGAGCCGCGCGAGTCGACGAACAGTCCGACTGTAAGCTTGTGTACGGCAAGTACGACGTCGTCGTGTTTTCAATCATCGACTGGCATGTCCGTCATCAGCGGCCGCAACAGATGGCCATCCAATTCGCTCGTCACGGGCACCGAGTCTTCTACCTATCCACGGGCCAGCCTGGTTCTGTGCAACCGAAACCTGGCTCGATAGTTGTCGAGCCGTTGCACGAGAGGATCCTCGGCGTCACCCTCGGAGCCTCTCGTCCGATGAACATCTATCGTGACTCAGTGAGTGGACCTGTCGGCAGCGAGTTGGCGACAGCGCTGGCCGAGCTGAGCAGGAAGTACGGGATTCACGAGGCCGTTGCCCTGGTTCAGCTGCCGTTCTGGGCACCGGTAGCGTTGGGGGCGCACGACCGTTTCGGGTGGCGCGTGGTCTACGATTGCATGGACCGGCACTCGGGCTTCTCTACAAACAGTGCGGCAGTGCTGCGACGCGAAGAGGAGCTACGAGAGAGGAGCGACCTCGTGGTCGCGTCATCCCTGGAGCTGATGGAGGACCAGCGTGGCCACAGTGCCCCAAGCGTGCTCATTCGAAATGCGTGCGACTTCCGTCACTTCGCACGGTCGCCTCGTGGAGCAGTCTCTGGACTTCCTCACAGCAAGAGACCAACGATCGGCTATTTCGGCGCGATTTCTGACTGGTTCGACGCCAAGCTTGTGGCGGAGATCGCGTCCCGCAGGCCAGAGTGGGAGTTTGTCCTCATTGGTAGTACGTCGGGCTGCAGACTGGGGCTTCTTCCCCGACTGAAGAACGTCAGATTGCTCGGTGAGCAACTGTACAAAGAACTGCCCGGGTACCTACATCAGTTCGACGTCTGCATCATCCCGTTCCTGATCACGACGCTGACTCGCGCGACAAATCCAGTCAAGGTCTACGAGTACCTCAGTGCAGGCAAGCCCGTCGTATCCACGGATCTCCCTGAACTGGCTTCCCTCCGTGATAGGGGACTTGTCCGGACAGCGCACGATGCAGATGACTGGGTCAACAAGATCGAAGCCGCGCTGATGGACAACGGCGATCAAGCTGTGCGGGCGCGAAGACTCTTTGCCTGCCAGAACACGTGGTCCAAGCGGTTCGTCGCACTTCATGGAGCGATCCGCAACATCTACCCTCGCGTCTCGATCATCATTGCTACGCACAACCGGAGGGAGCTGACGGGAGCGTGCTTCGAGAGCCTCTTTCGCAACACATGCTGGCCGAACTTCGAGGTCATCGTTGTAGACAACGCGTCTACTGATGGGACTGTGGACTACCTGCGCGACATGGTCGCGCGACAGTCGAATGTCAGACTGATTGTGAACGACTCGAATGCCGGATTTGCCCCTGCAAACAACCAAGGCATCTGCCACGCCTCGGGCGACTTCGTCGTGTTCCTGAACAACGACACGCGAGTCACCCGCGGGTGGCTCTGCAGATTGGTGGGACTGCTGGAGAAGGATGAGACCATTGGTCTCGTCGGGCCTGTAACTAACTCTATCGGAAACGAGGCGAGAATTGATGTCTCGTACGCGTCGCCCGGGGAGATGGAGGACTTCGCCGAAGCGCGTACGTGGGATCTTGCTGGAAGGGCGTTCGAGATCCCCATGCTCGCGCTCTTCTGCGCGGCTGCACGGCGTACGACGCTTGACGCCGTGGGACTGCTTGACGAAAGGTATCGGATCGGCATGTTCGAAGACGATGACCTGGCCCATCGCTTGCGAGTAGCCGGCTATAGCGTCGTCTGCGCGGAGGATGCGTTCATCCACCACGAACAGGGCGCAAGCTTCAGGCAGTACAGCGAAGCGCAGTACACAGAGTGGTTCCTTGCGAACAGGAAGAGGTTCGAACAGAAATGGAAGGTGACTTGGTTGCCGCCCGGGGCTAGGGGGCAGGGGCGACGGTGAGGCTCGGGCGAGTTGTCGATAGGACGCTGGCACGGCCGCAGTTCGACATCATCTGGCTTGTCTTGCTCGCTCTAGGAAGCAGGGGACGAGGAGTGTTCCCGGACCATGCACAAGGGTCGAAAGATCGTCGTCGTAGTGCCCGCACACAACGAAGAGAACTTCATTGGCGGGGTCATCGCAACGATGCCTGACTTCGTAGATGCGATCGTTGTAGTGGACGATTGCAGCTCCGACCGCACGGCAGAACGAGCCATCGCACAACACGGCCGCAGAGTGCACGTAGTGCATACGGAGAAGCAGACCGGAGTCGGCGGAGCCACGAAGCTGGGCTACGTAGAAGCGCTATCCCAGGCGGCAGACGTGATTGTCAAGATGGACGGAGACGGCCAGATGCCGCCGGGACTCCTCGCGCCGCTGATTGACCCGCTTGTTGAGGAAGGATACAGCTACAGCAAAGGAAACCGGCTCAGCAAGGTGTATCTCGTGGGAACCGTGGTGGCTGATCGGCTTTTCGACGTCGCGGTGCTTGTGTTGTTCGCACTGCTGCTTCTGATGACGTCTCCGGCTTGGTCCGACATATCTACTGCAGTGCTCATCGCGGGGGGCTCGTTGCTCCTGGCTGGGGTCGCGGTGCTCTTACTCATGAAGTGGCGGGGAGGAGTGCGCCTCGTAGCGCCCATTGCCTCGTGGCTGCCCGTGCATCTGCGAAGCTCGATTGCAGCGACCTTCGGAGAGTTGCGCGCGGGACTCTAGAAACGGAGATCGTGGCGAGCGTGGCTTGCTCTAGGCCTCCTTTCTGTGGGCGTGTGGAGTTGCATGGGGGCCAGCCTGTTCCTTTCGCTCTTGGCGTTTGGCATCCACCTCCCCTTCTGGGGTGTCGGGATCCTGCTGGTGGTTCTGAACCTGGGGGGACTCATCCCCTCCTCGCCCGGTTCTATGGGGACCTATCACTGGCTGGCCGTAACGACCCTGGGGGCTCTCGGCATCGCACGCACCGAAGCCCTCAGTTTCGCCTTGATCAACCACGCTCTTTGGTACGTTCCTCAGGTGATTGCAGGCCTCGTGATTCTCTGGAGGGCCAATCTCACAGCTTGGTCGCTTGGCCGGGATCTGCGAGCATGAGGCATGAGTCGCCCCGGGTTCCGCGTTGGCTCGATTACGTCGATGCCGCAGTTGTCCGGGCGACCGACTTCTTGTGCTCGTCGAGCACCAACGAGCCGAGGTGCGTCGTACGATGGAAGGCTGACAAGCTCCGCCGTGCTAGAATGCATGCGCGATGAGAATCCTCCTGAGCTACGGGCTGCTGGGCCGGGGGGGCGATGCTGTGCAGGTTCAGTCGATGGCCCAGGCCTTGGAGCGACTTGGCCATGATGTCACACTCGTCGGAGCGGCGCCCATCATTCCCTACGAGTTCGGCACGTCAGCTGCCCATCTGCGGCGCATGTTGCGCGGGCTGCCCTGGTGGGTGAAGGACGCGTTAGGACTGGCGTTGCGCGTACGGGTCAACCGGAGTCTCCGGAGGGCATTGAAGCCCGGAGCACCCGATCTTGTGATTCACAGGGCTGGGATGTACGACGTCACTGGAACTCGTCTCGCCAAGATCTGTCCGGTGATCGCTCACCTGGATGCGCCGTTTGCCGTGGAGCGAGCGTATCGTGGCGAACGCTATCTCAAGTCGCGGCATGAGCGAGCTATGTGCTCGCTGGGCGAGTCGTCCCGTCTCATCCTGACGCCTTCGGAGGCAGCCAAGACGCACTATGAAGCGATGGGCATTCCTGCTGGGAAAATCGTCGTGATGCCCAATGGAGTCTCCCGGGAGCAACTCGCTCTGGGGCAGGAGTGGAGTCGACGCCACCCGCCGCTCTCGACGAAGGGGCACTGCACGCTGGGCTTCGTCGGCAGCCTGAGCCGGTGGCACGGCGTGGACCTTCTCTTGATGGCTCTGCAACTTCTGAACCGCGAGCATGCAGGTAGCTTCCGGCTCCGAGTCGTGGGCCGCGGAGAGGAATTCGATCGGCTCCGGGAGTTGACACGTACGTTGGGCCTTGGCGCGCAAGTCGACTGGCTCGGCGCGATGGCGCAACGGCAGGCGTTCGAGGAGATCGCCTCGTTTGACATTGCGGTTCTTCCGCACACCCTGTCAACGGGCGCTCCGATGAAGCTCTTCGAGTACGCGGCGATGGCGCGACCGATGATCGCCCCCGATCTCCCTAATCTGCGAGCGCTCTTCTCGGCCGATGAGGCGCGATTCTTCACTCCAGAGAGCCCGGAGGCGCTGGCGGGCGTCGTCCTGGACCTCGCAGCTAACTCGGAGTGCGCGCGGGAGCTCGGCCTGCGCGCACAGAAGAGGGTGGAGGGTTACACGTGGGAGAGTATCCTGGAGAACGTTCTGCGCCTTGCGCAGCTTGGGGAACCGCGTGGTGGCGCCGCAAGGACGAACGAAGCTCCTGGGCAGTGAGCCTGGTTCATTGAGCCAAGCCGCGGAGGGTAGGCGCGTGATGGGCCGTTGGCTGGAGGGTGCGGACCTCCCCTATACTCGTACTCGCTGCGTGGGATGGCTTGGGGGAGACCGCTGTGGTTGAGACGAGAGACAGAACTGCTGCTCGTGTTCTGGTCACCGGAGGAGCGGGATTCATCGGATCCCACCTTGTGGAGACCCTGACGAGCGCGCGCGAACGCATTGTCGTGTTCGACAACTTCACGACGGGCAGTAGGGGTAACTTGGATGGGGTATCGGCGCGGGTGGACGTGGTCGAGGGCGACGTGCGCGATCTTGACTCGCTTCGCCGCGCCATGGAAGGCGTGGGGGTCGTGTTCCATCTTGCCGCCGTGTCCGCGGTCGCGCCTTCGGTGAAGGATCCCCTGACCACCCACGCTGTGAATGTCACGGGGACTTTGAACGTCCTCCTCGCGGCGCGCGACGCGGGGGTGCGGCGCGTCGTCTTCGCCTCGTCGGCCGCGGTGTACGGATCGAACCCCTCGCTGCCGAAGACGGAAACTCACCCTCCCGATCCCTTGTCACCCTATGCGGCGACTAAGTTGGCGGGGGAGGTCTACTGCCGCGTCTTCGCGAAGCTGTACGGGGTGGAGACGGTGGCTCTGCGGCTGTTCAACGTGTACGGCCCTCGTCAGAACCCTGCGTCCGAAGACTCGGGCGTCGTGACGCGTTTCCTCGCCCGGCTGGCCAGCGGTCAACCGCCCAGCATCGACGGCGATGGCGAGCAATCGCGGGACCTTGTCTACGTAGGCGACGTTGTCGGAGCGTTCCTGCGCAGCTGTGAGACCCCGGCCGCCAGCGGCGAGGTGTTCAACATCGGATCAGGACGTTCAACGACCATCAACGAGATCGCGAAAGCGCTCGCTGGGATCGCCGCCCCGGACCGAGTCTTGCGCCCGATCCATCACCCGGAACGGGCGGGCGACGTGCGCCACTCGCGCGCCGACATCTCGAAGGCACGCCAGATCCTCGGATACGCGCCGGCGATCGAACTCGCCGACGGCCTCGCTCGCACGCTCGCGTGGTGGCGCAAGAGCGAAAACCCACAATGAAGAAGCCCAAGGTCCTTCAGGTGTGCGCGGTCGACATGTCCGCCGGACTGTTGCTTCGTCCCGTAGTCTACGCGTTGCAGGAGGCAGGGGCCGAGGTGCATGTCGCGTGCTCTCCTGGGAGCGAACTCGAGCGGCTGGCTGCGGAGGGCGTTCCGGTGCAGCCCGTGCGGATCGCGCGGAAGATCCTGTCGCTACGCCATCCGGTCTCGCTCGTCCAGCTGGCGCGGCTTACTCGCCGGGAGCGCTACGACTTCGTCCACGTTCACACGCCGATTGCCGCGGCGCTCGGGCGCGCGGCGGCGAGGTTGTCGGGAGCGAGGCCCGTGGTCCTCTACACCGCACACGGCTTCTACTTCCACGACCGCATGCGGCCGTGGCTGCGCCGAATCCTCATCTGGCAGGAGAGGCTGTTCGGTCGGCTGTGCACGGACTTCCTGTTCACGGTCAGCCCGGAGGACCATGCGACCGCCCTGCGCGAACGAATCATCGATGCCGAACGCGTGCACTGTCTGTCTAGCCTCGGAGTGGATCTCGAGCGATTCGATCTGTCCTCGCCGCCAAGTCTACGGCGAGCGGACATCGGCATCTCCAACGCGGACTCGGTGATCGCCTATGTCGGCCGACTGGTGCGCGAGAAGGGCGTGCTCGATCTTCTCGAAGCCGTTGCGCTTGTCCGAGAGCGCGTGCCGGGCATCCGCCTCGTCGTGATTGGCGACACGCTGGCGTCGGACCGCGGGCGGGGAGTCCAGAGCGAGATCCGTAAGCTCATTGCAGTGCAAGGCCTGGAGAAGAACGTCGTCTTCCTCGGCTTCCGCGGCGACGTTCCGGACCTGCTCCGTCTGGCGGACATCTTTGCCCTACCGTCGTATCGGGAGGGCATGCCCCTCACGATCCTTGAGGCGATGGCGGCCGGCAAACCCGTGGTAACCACCAACGTACGGGGCTGCAGAGAGGAAGTCGTGAACGGGTTGACTGGGATCGTCGTTGCACCGCGGGATCCTCGTGGCCTCTCCGAAGCGATTCTGTCGCTGCTCGTGGCGCCGGAGAGAGCCAAAGCGATGGGCCTCGCTGGAAGAGCTCGCGTGGAGAAGGCTTTCGACCAGCGAAGGGTTCTGGAGGAAGAGGTCGAGGCGTACCGCCGTCTCGCCAAGAGACACGGCAAGCCGTGGGGCACCGCTTCGGGAGACGCCGAACGCACGTCGTGACACGTGAACGTCGCACGTCAACACCGCGAACGTCGCACGCAAGGTGCGACGCTACACTGGTTCACGAAGACGTCTCGAGCGATCCCGCCGATCCCCTGTAGCGTCGGCGTGACAAACCAGGGTAGCGTCGTGAGCTTGGCTCTCGGCGTTTTGTTGGTGCCGAGAGCTAGGCCTCCGACGTCGCGTTGGTCTCCGACGTCGTGCTTGCCTCCGACGCTCGGGTTCGACGTCGATTCCGATACGCGAACGTCGCACACAAGGGTGCGGTGCGCTCTTTCGTGAAGATCGAGCGCATTAGCACTCTCTTCTTAACCCCGAGTGCGACGCTACAGGGGTTCACGAAGACGTCTCGAGCGATCCCGCCGATCCCCTGTAGCGTCGGCGTGACAAACCAGGGTAGCGTCGGAGCTTGCCTCCGACGTCGTGCTTACCTCCGACGGTCGGGTTCGACGTCGATTCCGATACGCGAACGTCGCACACAAGGTGCGACGCTACAGGGTGCGGTGCGCTCTCTCGGCAAAACAGAGCTTGCGCGCCTTCATAGAAGAGCGCGTAGCGCTCTTTCGTGAAGATCGAGCGCATTAGCACTCTCTTCTTAACCCCGAGTGCGACGCTACAGGGATTCACCGACGTCGCACGCAGAGTCCCGCCAGCTGTTATCTAGCTGAGTCTCCCACTCCGGACTCTTCCAGGCGCCATGTCGTGTCCGTGCACCGGGAACCATCCTTCGAGATCATGGATGTGCCCAGCGGCGTGGAGGGTACGGCAGAGGCGCGACGACTCTGGCGCGGTGGGGTTATCCCTGAGAAGGGATACCGGCGGGACTCGGCGCTTCACAAGCCAATCTTGGCTGCGGGCTGCGCGTCGAGCAGAGTCATCAGCTCCAGCGGGGTGCTGGGGCGACCGCCGAAGTCCTCGAGGAAGAAGCCAAGGAACTGCCGACATCGATCGAGAAAGCCGTTGAGATCACGCTGTGTGCGGACAAACGGCGTATGCCCGGGTTCGACGGATGGGCTGTGGAATGCGAAGGAGAAGACTCGCAGACCATCGGCATACAGGCTGCGGACCAGCTTGATGTGGTCAGCAACCTGATAGCCTTCCGGCGAAAGCCAGATCTTGTGGACCAGATCGAGGCGGGCGAGGACTCCGATGGGATGAAGCGGCGCAAGGCTCGGGCGGGACGCGATCTTGTGCAGGCCGGAGCCCCAGCGTCGTAGCCGGCCGGCAAAGCCGACGGTCATGGGCAACTCCAGCAGTTGGCGACGGTCGCCGAACCGATAGGGATGGGCGGAACTGCCCGAGAAGTCCGGGCCGCCGTCAGAAGAGTAGTCCATGCAAGGGCACACACTCAGATCGACCTGATAGCCCTGTTCCTCCAACGTGGCGGCCGTGGAGGGGCCAATGCCATAGCGGCCTGCTTTGTAGATCACTGGGCGATCGCCGAATCGCTTCTCGATTTCGTCGCCGAGCACACGAAGTTTGTCTGCCTCCAGCGTGGGGAGCAGGTTGCCGGGATAACTGGTGCGCCGGGTGACCGCCTCTTCGAAAGGCGGGTTCACCCAGGGATGGAGGTGAGCTCCGACTAGGCATCGCTTGTCAGCGAGAATCTCTTGAAGCGGCAGATATCCATCCGGCTGAGAGGCGACTGGGTAGTCGACGACGTAGACGGGGGTGACACAGAACTCATCCAGAATGTCTTGAACGCGTTGAATCTGCCGCATAGCCTGGACCGCCGTGTTCTTACGCGAGAACCCGCTGCGCCAGTCGAACTCTTCCTCGGTGTCGATGACGACAACCAGCCGGGGCTTTTCTTCCGGTGTCAGGCGGCAATAATCGTCGGGGCGGGGATTCAGCAGGCTCATGTCGCCAGTTCAACTCCCTTCTTATCGCATCCCATTGCAGATGCACACTCGGAGGCACTGGGACCGGATGGCCGGGGAGTCTCCGCTTCGAACGGAAGCAACTTGAGAGGCTGACCAGACTCCACACGGCAGCACGTCCAGCCAATGACCTCCGGCCAGTCTAGCCCCCGAACGGAGTTCGAAGAGCCTCTTCAAAGGTCTCGACGCTCCGAGCGAGATCAAACTGCGCGACGCGTAGCCGACCACGCTGTCCAAGCTCCTTTCGCATGGCCTCGTCCCCGAGAAGGCGATTGATCGCGGCGGCCAGCGCCGACGGATCTTCTGGGCGTACGATCAGGCCGGCCTCTTCTTCGCCAAGGTACTCCCTCAAGCTCGGCGAGCAGTCGGTTGCCACGATGGGGAGTTCCAGCGCCATGGCTTCTCCGACGACTCTCGGTAGCCCTTCGGTCAGCGACGAGAGGACAAAGATGTCCGCACGAGCCATGAACTGCCATGGGTTGGGTTGAAGACCAAGGAAACGCACGCGGTCCAGAACGCCGCACTCCTCCGCGATGGCCTCAAGACGCTTGCGCTCCTCTCCATCGCCGATGATCGCGAGGCGGACGTCCGCCCCAAGCAGCGGCAGGGCTCTGATCAGGAACTCAAACCCCTTCAGCTTCACCAGGCGCCCGACTGCGACAAGCAAGGGGCGCCCACGCGGAGCGAACCAGGGATCGGCCACGGGCTCGGTCGCCTTCGTTCTCACGGTCTGGATGTCAATCGGGTTATGCACGACAGAGATCCTCTCGCCGGGAATCCCGAAGCTGCGGACCAGGTCCTGCTTAATCCCCTCCGCTACAGCGACAACGCGGTCGGCGCGTGGGTAGAGCCAGCGCACGAGCAGCCGCAGGGCGACGCGCTCGTGCGGTCGCAGGTTGCTGTGCATGAGGATTCGGCTCGTGGTGTCATGAACAGTCACGACCACTCGCAGCTCCGGGCAAAAGAGGACCTTGGCGAGGACGGCGATTACATTCGGATGGGTAATGAAACTCACGATGAGATCCGCGCGTTCCTGCCTTGCCACGCGTGCGAGGCGTCGCGCCTGCCTCACCAGCGAATACGCTTGGGAAACAGGAGAAACCGCGCGCCTAAGCGCCGCATTGCGGCAGAGAGAGGCCTTGACGGCGGTTGCTGCCGGGCCCAGCGGCGCGCAGAACCTGATCACCTTTACGTCAGCCTGGAGTTCCTTCGCGAGCGAGCCAAAGGGCTTGTGGCTGAGAAGCACCGGTTTGACGCTGCGAACGTGGTTCAGGAAGTGAACGCAGGTGCGCTCGGCGCCGCCCATGGACAGGGTAGGGATGAAGAAGAGCGCAGGCCTGGCTACATCTTGTGCATCGCGGAAGCGCTCGGGGAAGCCCTGCCCGGTCCCGGCAGTCGGGACCTCTCCGACGGCTCCGCGCCATCTCGACGACTTCCTGTGAGTGGTGGGGCCTCTTGTCTCTTTGCGCGTGGCGCTCACTCTCCCTCGGGCTGCGGCCGAAGCACCATAGCCGAGCGCGCTGTGCGGCACAACTCCCCAGCGAATGGAGTCGCCCCACTCCAGGGGACGGTGTAGCGTCGCACCTTGCGTGCGACGTTCGCGAATCTGGAACGACGTCGAACCCGAACGTCGGAGACAAGCACGACGTCGGAGACCAACGCGACGTCGGAGGCAAGCTCACGACGCTACAGCGTGTATCTCGGCTTCCCTGTGCGGATCTTCCTGGGCGTCGTGGCGCCCCCGAGCCGTCGGGAGCTCGACTTCAAGGTTCCCCGATACGAGCGGCTAGAGTCGTGCACCCTGTGCGCTGCCGTGATGGGTTCGCGGATAGGGTAAGGTGGTTCGGGAAAGGCGGGGCTTCCTCTGTGGCCCTGTGCGGCGGAGTTCACACGGAGAGGGGGGGGTGCGGTGATTCTGGTGACGGGCGGCGCAGGATACATCGGCAGCCACTGCGTCAAGCTGCTCCTCCGCCAGGGCTACGAAGTTGTGGTCCTCGACAACCTGTCTGAAGGTCCCCGGGAAGCCGTCTTGTCCGACCACTTCGTTCACGGCGACCTTCTCGATGTCCAGCAACTCGAGCAGGTGTTCTCCGCGTATCCCATCAAGGCAGTGATGCACTTTGCGGGCCTGATAAGGGTTGGGGAATCAATGAGCGCCCCGGACCTCTACTATCGGAACAACGTGACGGCTACGATCAATCTCCTTGGCCAGATGCGCGTTCATAATGTCGATCGACTGATCTTCTCGTCGAGTGCGGCGGTATACGGAAACCCAGCGCGAACCCCGATCCCAGAGGATGCTCCCAAGAACCCAACGAGCGTGTATGGCAGGACAAAGTGGATTGCAGAGCAAATCATGAGCGACTACGCGCTCGCCTATGGTCTGCGCTACGTCGCGTTGCGGTACTTCAACGCGGCCGGCTGTGACCCTGAGGGGCAGCTTGGCGAGAACCACGATCCCGAAACCCACTTGATCCCGCTCGTTCTGGACGTAGCGCTCGGCAAGCGCGCCCACATCCAGATCTTCGGGAGCGACTACAACACTCACGACGGCACGTGCATTCGGGACTACATCCACGTGCAGGATATCGCCAAGGGTCACGTGCGGACGCTGGAGGCCCTGGTTGGCGGGCATCCCGGGGGAGTCTACAACCTTGGCCTGATGACGGGGTTCTCGGTGCGAGAGGTCATCGATGTCTGTCGGAGAGTCACCGGTCGGCAAATCGCGGTTGTGGAGGCTGAGCGGCGAGCCGGCGACCCCGCGGAGCTGGTCGCAGATTCAACACGGTTCCGGCGCGAGTTCGGGTGGGTTCCTGAGATCGTGACGCTTGAGGAGATTGTGGGAAGCGCATGGGCGCGCGTAAGATCGAACCCTACGTAATCCGTGATTGCGGAGCGCGTGAGGGGAATCGAGATCATGGGAATGGGCGTGCGCACAGTGGCACGTGAGGAAGAGACGCCGGTTCGCAAGGTTCTCTTCGTAGCGACGGTCTACGATCACCTGGCGGCTTTTCACCTTCCTTTCATGCATTTGCTTCAGGAACAAGGATACCAGGTGCATGCTGCAGCCTCCCCGCTCTCGGGCGGCAAGAGCAAGATTGAGATGGCTGGGTTCAAGTGCTGGGATGTCCCATTCGCCCGGAGCTTGTCGAACGTGGGCAATCTTCGGGCTTGCCTGGCGTTGCATCGGCTTCTCCAACAAGAGAGATACTCGCTGATTCATGTCCACACTCCAGTCGCTGCCTGGATTACGAGATTCGTGGCGAGCCTCGGCCAGAAGACCTCGGTGGTGTACACGGCTCACGGATTCCACTTCTACCGTGGCGCTCCTTTGGGGTATTGGCTGCTGTACTACCCGGCTGAGCGCTTGGCGGCCAGGTGGACGGATGCTCTCGTTGTCATGAATGAAGAGGACTGGACGCGAGCGAAGAGAATGGGGTTCGTCTCGGGGAAGAATCTGTTCCTCGTGCATGGCGTGGGCGTCGACCTGGGTACGTATCGCCCGGAAGCTCATGATGACTCAGTCCTGCGCGATCAACTCGGCGTACGGCTGGATGAAGTGGCCGTGTGCTGCGTCGCCGAGATGATCCCCCGCAAGAATCACGCGATGCTTCTGGAGGCGTGGAAGTTGGTGGCCCGTTCTGAGGAAAGGGCGCACCTACTCCTGGTTGGGGATGGTCCCCTTCG
>Ga0315284_10002717_pt1 | contig 25299 bp, 19 predicted proteins | sample YL17G09_16_MG_FD_203696 | JGI IMG/M metagenome (GOLD analysis project Ga0315284, IMG submission 203696) | Sediment microbial communities from Yellowstone Lake, YNP, Wyoming, USA - YL17G09_16 | ecosystem: Environmental > Aquatic > Freshwater > Lake > Sediment | place: USA: Wyoming | collected...
GATTCTGATAGCGATGTTAATTGTTATCGGGATTGCAGTATCCATAGTTGCATTCTGCGGCGGCATAATCGCCTTCGTGCTTTCTCTCTTTGTCACTCCTATTGTTGTAATCGCTGCTTTCCTCGCGTACGAGGAATTGTTTGGTACTAAGAAATCAACATAGAAAAAATGCACTGTGTAATCCGTGGATTCTCATAGCTTTGGGCAAACGATATAAATAACAAAAGCAGTAAAAACCGAGGTTAGGAGACCGCAGGCAAGTAGCTTTATTGGATGAATATTGCGGCTATACCGTCGAACCATTGCCTCCATCCCGACTATTCCCAACGCGAAGCTGAATCCGAACATGAACAGAAAAACTGTCGAAATCGCAAGGTATATAAAATAGGATGAAATCGCCAGTAGAATCCTGTTAATCAGGTTTTTGCCTTTCAGAACATTCCAATGAAAAACAATAAATAACAAAATCCATGCGATTAAACCTATCAGGACTATTTTAGCCGCTTTTAATGCCGCATCTGGACGATTTGGCATCATTCTCATCGGTGGAAATCGCTCGTTGTCTAAAGTCTCAATTAATCCCGCATATATAGGGAGGTTATCCTCCGGGGGATTTATCGAAATCTCAAACCTTTGCAGATTGTCGTCGTTCAATCTTATCTCTTTTGAATTAAAAAATACTCCTTTTTCTTTCGATCCAATCCTGTGAGTCAAAGTTTCATTTTCAACCTCAAGACCCGCTTTCGGTTCAAGAATGATGTTTTGAGCATCCACACGTGATTTAATAAAAAACCTTGCTATGGGGATTTGTAACCTCTGTCCCGTATTTGTATAGCGTATTTCAGTATCCAAAATTCGTTCGATAATAGCCTTTATATCCTCATTAGACCGGATTCTCTCTCTGTATTCGAACATAACTCCACGAGTAGTCAGCTTATCATCCTTTTGGGGAATGAAATATGAAATATTGAATCCGGGCTTGTTTGTCATGATTGTTTTTTCGAAAGTGATGTCCGTTGGAAGGTCGGTATCAGCTGCCGAGAAGACCCGTGGCCAGGAATCGTGCCCCGCGAATCTTTCCCTCAGGCTTAATTGCCATTCGAGGAACGATGTCGGCAGCTTGAACGCCATCTGCATAGACCAGAACGGTTGCTCGAAAAGAAAAATCGCAAGAGTCTCCACCTGCTGATTCTGCTTGCGGATATAGAATCTCGCGGAGTCATCATCAAGGAAATATTTATTTATTGGGCGAAGGTATCTCTGCTCAAAGAAAAGGTAATCGGTTACTTTGATATCCTCAATATTTTCGAAAGGCAAACCCGCGACGGTGAAACCTGCTGGTTCATCCGCGGACTCACCGGATGAAAAAGCAATAAAGAGTTTTGAGGAAAATTCCGTGCTTGTTGATGAATCGATAACAGCCATGACATATTCAACCTGAGGAGTTGATTCGGCACCGTGGACGATTTCAATCCCCGAATTGAGAAACAGGATCAGCAAGAGAAAAAGGATTGTTTGACATGTTCGTCGCATCGAGGACATTATAGAAAGAAATGAGGACAATCCACAAGCATTCAGTTTCTCTGTTCGCTCTACAAGTTACATTTTAACTGTACTCTCAGTTCATGCCATTTGCTTATTCGGGACTATTTCTATTCTCTTTCAATCTCCGGTTTAATATTACTAAACATATATATACTAAACGTATATCTCAAAATCCTCATTTTTTATCTCGGTATTTCTTGACATGATTAAATCTGATTAGATATAATTCAATCTGATTAAGTTATTTTAAGATTCTTTTGCTCTCATAATGATTCTGCTGCAAGGACGCGGCTTTCGGGTTTCGTTTCTCATCAGGTTCTCCGGAGGATTCTATGAAAAAGGTTCTTCTGTATGTGGTCCCGATGTTTTTTCTACTCGTGCTCGGATGCAGCTCCAGCCCGATCGAACCGGATCGAAATCCGCTTGGGTACAATCCCAATACTGCACCATTCCAGCTGGCTCTCTACATGATTCATCCTGAAATACGCGGTCCTTTCACTATCCCAACTGACAAACCGCTTGGAGAACTGGTTCCTCAGGAACATTTTCCTTTGTTCGCATGTTATGCGCTTGCTGCTTTCGATGTCTTTGATTATGAACCAAGCGATTGGGATGACTGGCTGCTGTTGTACGCCGACAGAAGCGTCGCATACGAACCGAGCGACTGGGATGACTGGCTGCTTGGCAAGGATAATCCCTCGGGAATCACACCGATAAGAAAAGCCCATCTTGATGGCTCTCATAACCCTCTTAAGGAGATTGCACAGAAAATAGATCCGAACAATCTATATGAACCGGGTGATTGGAATAACTGGCTTCTCGATTATGAACCGAGCGATTGGGATGACTGGCTGTTTTCTCATACGATTCAAGATATAGCAAGCTTGAGAAATTGAAAAAATATATGAAACTGCCGATAAGCCCCTCCAATGCGAGGGGCTTTTTGATTTTGGAACCTTAGAAAAATGGACATGTCAGTGTCATTCCTCAGCAAAATTCAGGATTTGACATTTGCATTCCCCGATAAATACTGGATTCACTAAGTGTCAAATCCTGAATTTTGCTGAGGAATCTCTCTTTTCCTGGGTTTTTCAGAGATCTCTTTATGGTATCTTTATAATGGTGCAAAAATGACCAATAGACAAACTCCAAAAATATTCAATCGTACCGTTTTGATCATTATCATAGTTCTCTTAAATTGCATATTTTCCTTTGCAGACAATAGCGCCAACGCGAAAAAAAACGAAAAGCCTCGTGAATTAACGGAAGCGGAAGTTCTTCGTGTTGAAGGCTATATGAATTACCTCTCCTATAATCTCTATCGCTACTACTGCATCTATGGCTTTTACCCTATCTCTTTCCAGCATTTTCTCGATTCCGGTCTCATCGCAGCATGGCCTATTAATCCGCTGACCGAAAAACCTGTCAGGGTTATAAGGACTATCCGTGATTATGATTATGAATACACCTGTGAAATTTCATATATCAATGATTCCGCGGACAAGGGTTATTTCGCCGGGATTTTTCAGGTCGGACGCGAAAAGAACTGGCGCTATATGACATTCCCGGAATCCCTCGATAAGAAAAAATACCTGAAGCTCAAGGAGGAAAATCCTCAGTATTATTCCGAAGAACCGCCGGTTCGATTTGCGAAATCTATCGTTTCACTTTTCCCAGCGCTTATGGAATTGAATTTAAAAGGACGAAAACAGCTGCCAGAATCAACCGAGCAACTTCTGGGTGATGACTTTCGAATCCTTCGTGAGTATTACAAACCGGTTTATACTGAATCCAATGAGAACACAGCTGGATTTTACGAGCTTGGCGTCGATCTCAAGGATGGTTTCTGGTACACCAAATACCAGATCTGGCCTCCTTATACCCATAAATTCGCTTTAAAATTCCCGAATGAGGGTTTGAAACTTAACGAAAGGGAGTTCGTTGATGATAAATTCCCGAAGTTGACAAGTCCAATGACTCTTTTGAGCGCTTTTTTATGCCCAGACACCGAAAAATTGCCTGAGAGTATTTTAATGTCCAAGGATGAGATAGAATTTGTAAAATAATTCGCACCGGGTACATTTTTTAAAATATTCTGACGGGAACAACTTGCGAATATCTAAAAATAGTATAATTAAAACTGGCATTTCATTTTGAAATGCCAAACTCGATTACGGCTATTAGGGAAGTGCTGCCATCTTTTGTATGATTTCCATCGACAGGTTGAATGCAACCGGTTGTTGGGCATTTCCTTAATATACATTTCATGGGAGACGATGAAACCCGAGGAGGGCATGAGAGTTATGACTCCATGTCGAAAAAGGGTTAAAAATGGTGATTTCGAATGTCTAAAGAACCTGCGTTGCTTGAGCGTTTCATAGGCACTATCCTTGGAGTTGCGGTCGGAGATGCTCTCGGTGCGCCAATCGAAGGATGGAGCAAAGAATCAATAAGCCAGGTACTCGGTTATATCAGGGGCTACCAGCTTACCCTGATGGGAAAAGGTATTTACACTGACGACACTCAGCTTACCCTTCTGCTTCTAAAATCGATTCTTTCACGTGGAAAACTCGATCCTGTGGATTTCGCCCACGAGATTGGCGAATGGATGCGTCGAAGCGATGAGGGCATCGAAAGCGCGCGTGGGGTCGGCAAAAGTGTGAGTATCGCTGCACGGAAGCTTTATCGAGGTATTCCATGGAATATAAGCGGTGAGAACTCACCATCGAATGGCGCCGCGGTCAGAATTGCGCCGCTGGTGCTTCTTCACCATCGGTCGGATGATATCGAGATGCTCATGAAGGATATTGAAGACAGCGCGCTTCCAACTCATGCCGACCCATTGGCAATCCAGGGAGCAAAACTTCTTGCACTCGCCTTGAGAAATATCCTCAACGAAGAACGATTCTTTTTCAACAGGATGAAGTTCATCAACGAACTGCTCGAAGCTGCCGAGCAGCATGCTCCTTTGATGGTCGGATGTCTTCTCGGTTTGAGAGGATTTATCAGCAAAAAACCTCTTGGGGATAAAGTATTCCCCCCGCTTCCAAAACAAGTGCCTATTCAGGGTATCCGTCTTCAGAGGGATTACATAGAAGTTAACGAGATGCTCGAGGAGATTGGCACCGGTAAATATGTGCTCGAAAGCATCCCGGCTGCCATCTGCTGTTTCATAAATTCACCATCCAGTTTCGAGGATACACTTCTCAATGCTGTGAACGCAGGTGGTGACACGGATTCAATCGCCGCAATGGCTGGAGCTCTATCCGGAGCTCTCAATGGCGCCTCAGCAATCCCGATGCGATGGTTGATGGAGCTCGAGAACAAGGATGAGATAATCTTTCTTGCGAATCGTCTTCATGACATTGTGATGGGAGTTGAAATCGAGGAGCCATCGGGTACCGTGTTTTATTCCTATGCCACAATGCGACTTACCGTGAAATCGTAGATTTTGTTAAAAATATTGTGACCGCTGCAAAAGTCAAACAAAATTGGGACTGTCCCGATTTTTTCATTTACTCGCTTTTTTCAACAGACCCGTGACGACGGCGCTCCCGGGAAGATTTCTATATATTCTATTAATACGGAATGAGGAAAATAATGGTATAGTATTTACGTTTTCTGTTATCTATTTCACGCATCGGCAGGTATCTTTCATGCGATTCATACCGTTCTTTTTCATTCTCCTCCTCGTTACGGGATGCTCATCCGGGAGTGGGGTGACATCGCCGGATAACGAAAATCCCTCACGTATAGGCTTGTCCGAAACATACTCAGAGGATAGCGATTCATTCGTCGATGTCAACATCGATGGCGCATCCGCACTTTACCAGTTCTCAATGAGACTTGAGTTCGACCCCAATTGCATCGAACTAATCGGCTTTGAACCATCACGCGATTTCGGTCAGGAACCGATTATGGTCTGCGAGCGTCTCAGGCAAATACCGTCGGAGCTTAAAAACGATTTGCAGAATCCAAATAACGGTCTTATCGCGATTGCTGTGAGCCGCCAGGACCCATCGCTCGGGGATATAAAGTCCCCTCATTTCCTTGGACGACTCAGATTCCGTATCAAATGCGATTTACAAGAAAGACCTTTTCGGATTTTTAATCGCGATGATTACTTGATTTTCAGAGACCATCTTAAGAACCGTCTGCGAATCAGGCTTCATGATAGCGAGAATATCGGAAGGGGGCGCGGGTAATGTTTAAAATAAAATCGTCAAAAAAGGGGTCTGAGCCTTTTTTCATAAAGCGCATGAAAAAAGGCTCAGACCCCTTTTTTGTTTTGCTATTATCGCTCCTGTTCATATCGCAGTTCGCGATGCCATCATTCGCATTGATGCCGATGAAACCTGAGGATGTCAAGCGCCTTAAAGCGGTGGGCAAATATGACGCCATGATGCAGCAGTGGCGCGATTTCACCGATAGAAGCAAACTGCATCCGTTTGAACCATCGCAACTGATAGCTCGTGCCAAACATCTCGATGAAATCGAAGTGGTTCTGCGAGGCGATAATCTTCCGAATAAACCGACAACCGACCTTGACGGTAACGGCATTACGGATGAACGAGATGCTCTCGAGCTCGGTTATGAAGTTAACCGTGCTGCTCAGAGATATCCTTTTCACGCGCCACCATCCGGAGACCAGAAGACTATCGTAATCCCGGTCGATTTCAGAGACCTTCATGGAGATCCATCGCATGGCACATCATATTGGGATACATGGCTTTTCAGCAAGGGAGTAACTGATACGCCATCGATGAGAGACTACTACGCCGAGGTTTCGCGAGGTGTTCTCAACTGTATCGGAACCGTGGCGGATTCCGGGGACAATGGCGGATGGTTCAGGATAGATAAAAACGCCAGCAATTATTACGGTTTCGACAATGCTCCGTATCTTGTTTCAAAAGCGATAGACCTTGCCGACCCGTATATCGATTTCAGCCAGTTCGATAATGATAATGATGGCGTAGTCGATTCGCTGATTGTGATTGCCGCCGGTCCCGCTGACTGGTACACATTCTGGCCACACGCATGGGAGCTTTACGAACCGAAGGTTTGTGATGGTGTAACTCTAAGTCCTTATTTCCTTGCTACTGAGGATTCCTATTGCGGCACTTTCGCTCATGAGCACGGTCATGCCATGGGGCTTCCCGACTTGTACGACTACGACGGTTCATCATACGGTGTCGGAATCTGGTGTCTGATGGGTTATGGATGCTACTGCGGCGATGAAAAAACGCCGTGCCATCTGAACGCGTTCTGTAAGGATGAACTTGGATGGATTACTCCGATCCAGATTACCGAGAACATGCTCGATGCCGCGATTATTGCCAATCCGAACGCTGAACAAGTATATAAAGTATGGTGGAACGGAAAACATTACACCGAATGCTTCTATGTCGAGAATCGTCAGAATCGGAATTGCGATTCATATTTGCCCGGCGAAGGAATCCTTATCTGGCACTTCGACAAGTGGGGCAATCAGGAGGTTGACTCGAAGCGAATTTGCGATCTTGAGGAAGCCGATGGTCGCAGAGATATAGATACTATGGCAAACTGGGGAGATAACACCGACCCGTTCTACTTCGAAGGTGGCAATACTTATTTCACGGATTTTACGAATCCGAACGCCCACAGGAATGATGGCTCTCCGACTGGTATCGGGATAATAAGGATTTCCTCACTCGGCGATCCCATGTATGCGACCCTAATCGTAAAGGAACCGGCGATTGAGGATATTGAAAAAGTCGAAGGGATACCAATCTCTCCGAAAAAACCATAGATATCATTGTACCCCGCGCGTTAGCAAGGGGGATACGCACCCGGCGTGTTAGCAAGGGAATACGCACCCCGCGCGTAAGCAAGGGGATTTCTTGTCGAGGTTGCAAATCCACGATAAAGCTACCATCGGAATACCCTCCTGAACTCCCGATTGAAATAGCGCATGAACTTCTCAGCGATCTAAACGGGCAACACTCCCGTTTCGCTCTATTGCTTGGTGCAGGACTACCCTCCGAACTCGTATCTAAAATCCTTACAACCTTCCAAAAAAAGAACCTTAAACCTGACCTTGAGGAAATCGGATTCTCATTACTCAAAAATAAACAGGATGAATCTATTATCACTTATTCTCCTCCCATGATGGAAAATCCCGATAACCATGAGAATATGTCTCTTGCGTTACATGTTTTTAAGTATCTCGGATACGAAAACGTGACAATAATTGATGGTGTAATCCCGATAGATAATAACAGCGAACCCATTTTTCATGTTGTGGACCACATCAATCTCACCGGTATCAATCCGCTTGATTACTGGATGATACCTTATGAGCCAAAGCCTTTTTTTCTCGATGTCAAGGATTTATATGCAACTGAAGGATTTAAAAATCTACCAAAAACAGCTCACTTGGCAATTTCAGAGGAAATCGCCGCATGCAGGCATATCGATGTAAAAAAAACTGGCGCAATGGTTTATGGCTGTGCTTTCTGTCCTGAGAGCATTATTTCCGGATATCTGGGAATGAAAGTTCTTGCGATTGGTGTAGTTCTCCCTTTATCTGAAAGGATAGATAGACTCACAGGCAGGATATTCGAAATAATAAGTGAATAATGAAAAGGTTTATAAAAAAGCACACCCAAGTTAATTACGGAAAAAAAATGAATATTTCAGCTCCAAAGAGCTTGATTGAATGTTTAAATACTGCTAAAATTTAAATGAAATATTCCGAACTAGATCTTCATGTGGAGCTCCTATAGCAAGTGGCAAACTGGAAGAAGTGACTGCTTGCTTTCTTTTTTTTCAGGTCTTTTTCCAGGATACAAAGAATAAGGGAATAAATAAGTTGGGAGGCAACTCTGACCCTGATACGTCACCCATTGCAGAGATTGTGGGAGTAACGACATGGGGGAAGAGACATCAAAGGGGGACAAATAAAATCAAGGCGGGAGGGATGAAGCCTTAAGAGGAAGCAACTCATCCCTCTCGCCAAGGGGATTAAAAAATGAGTTTTGCGTTTTTAGCGACCTCCGTATAGATATTTGAATCTCCACCCACCAGAGAAGGCCGGCAATAGTTTCAGCCGGCCTTCAGTTTTTATCGATTTCCTTTTAAGCCGGCATCCGACAGAATTATCCCATGGTCAAAAGCCAGATCGATCTTTGCCAATTCCTTGAAAGACTTTGCCTGTGATGCATCATCACCGCCCTTTAACTCTCCGCTTGTTGTCTCGCATATATAAATAATGCTGACAGTATGTCCTCGAGGGTCCCTCTTGGGATCTGAATACACACCCATCAGGCAAACTATTTTCACATCAAGACCAGTCTCCTCCTTTACCTCACGCAAGCAGGCATTCTCTACTGTTTCCCCAACCTCGACAAAACCTCCAGGTAATGCCCACATGTCTTTGAATGGCTCATGACCACGCTTGACAAGAATAATTCCGCCATCGGTGTGCTGGATTATCGCATCAACAGTCAAAAAAGGAGTAACTGGCTTCATGATTTCTCCATATTTTTCATTAAATCAAACAAACACTACAAAACTTATCCTGTCTGGAGTATATTACTCAACAGAATGGAGCTCGATTATATCACCATACGACGGATTTGCAGGGAAATTTCATCACTTGCCAAATCATCACAAATCCGGGAGATTATCGCGTTCGGCGATAAAAGTGCCGTGCTTGTTTTAAGAAATGGCCACGAGGAAGCGCTGCTTTTTTCCGCAGACCCGAAAAATTCGAGATTGCATTTACTGAAACCTATTCCGTCACGCTCTCAAAACCCTGACACCCATTTCCATAGAATCGTAAGACATCATCTCGAAGGTTCGATTGTGGATGATTTCATCCTCATCGAGGGTGAGCGGATTATTGAGTTGAAAGCATCGAGGAAGGATTTCAGCGGCGATATAAAAAGCTATCGATTCATAGCCGAGTTGATGGGTCGTCACTCGAATCTGATCCTGCTGGATGACAATAACATCATTCTTTCTTTAGTTTACCCAAAGCATGCAAGTGAAAGCAATCCTCGCGATTTGCGGGTTGGAAAATCATACTCGTTTCCTCCTCAAACACAACGCATTCCCTTGAAAGCTTATTCGCAGGATGATTTCCTCAAATTCCTGTTTGATGCTGAAAAAGAATACCTGTGGGGAAAACTCATACTTGAGAGTTTTACAGGGGTCACGCCGGGTTTTACACGATATATCAGTGAGCACGCGCAAGTATCCGATAAAATCCCAATAGATGAGCTCTCAAAAGAACTGGCTATTCAATTGCACAAGGCTTATTTAACAGCTTTGGACCGTCTTCGCCAAGACCGTCTTTTCCCTCCATTCGATAATCTTCTCTCAGTTAATGCATTCGATGATTATCCCACTAACAGGGCTGTCGCTCAGTATTATGCATCCCTGTTATCAAAAGAAGATATTGAAAAACGAGAAACGACATGGAAAAAAACGGTTGAAGCGAAAATCAAGTCGCTCGAAAGGCTCGTTTCGAACCTGTCACGGGACAGCGAGAAAGCTCATGAAGCGGAAAAATACAAACTCATGGGCGATTTAATCTTTGCTTTCCTCGATAGGTTTGATGGGGGGCGGCGAGAAGCGGAAGTTGAGAATATTTTCAAGCCTGAAACCGATGAGAAAGTGAAAATCAGATTGCTTCCCGCTAAAAACGCAATCGAAACCGCGCAGGAGTACCATAAAAGAGCGAAAAGAATGAGGAGAGGAGAGAAAGAGATTTCATCGCATCTTGAAGAAACGCAAAAACAACTTGAGAAATTTCAAGCGATTCTCAAGCCTCCTGAATGGATATCAGATGCATCGGATGAGAAATTCCAAAAAGCGCTTGATGATGTCAAGGGCGGGAAAACGGATAAAATAATTCGAAAAAAAATGGAAACTGAACCGAAAATCGAGCTTCCGAGAAATCTCAGAGGTGAGAATATTCATCATTATCGCTCTAATGAAGGTCACGATATTTTTGTCGGAGGAAACGACAGAGCTAATGAGGTGCTATTTAAATGGGGGCAACCTGATGATTACTGGCTGCATGTCAAGAATATGCCCGGTAGCCATGTGTTAATCCCCCGACGAGGGGAAGCGATTGAGTTCGATACGATTCTCTTCGCGGCACAGATTGCCGTGTTCCATTCGCAGGCGAAAGGCTCAAATAAAGTTACCGTGGACTATACTATTGTGAAATATGTAAATAAACCATCCGGTGCGACACCGGGATTCGTTACATATAAAAAGGAAAAAAGTGTTAGGGTTGATTCACCGGATGAAAAATCCCTTGAAAAACATAAAATCCGCTAAATCTGCGAAAAAAGGCAAAAATCTTGTGAATTTTATAACTTATATGTTGACAAATCTGAAAGAATCAATAAAATACATCCTTTGCACCTGGAGGCTATCAATAATATTATGTCAATCTCCAGGGTTTTGGCGTCCTGAAATCACGGCTCAAGCTTGTTACCCCGTCCTTGCGGGGTTGTTTTGTGCCGATAGGTTTAAAGAGATGCGCTTTCCAAGCTTCACAGCTTGAGAGATTTACATAAATCGATATAAACCCTTAAGGGTGAATTATTAATTAATTTGTAATTAAAATCATCGCATTCAGCATTCGGAGGTTATCAAATGGCATCAGAGAAATCGATTGATTCATTGATGAAGGAAACACGTGTTTTCCCGCCATCGAGAGAGTTCAGCGAGAAAGCTCATATAAAGAGCATGGAGGAGTTCAAGAAAATAAGCGCTGAAGCCGCTAAGGACATGGAGGCTTTTTGGGCGGACAAAGCGAATCAGCTCGACTGGTTCAAAAAATGGGATAAGGTTTATGAATGGGATCCGGATACAGCGGATTGCAAATGGTTCGATGGAGGTGAAATCAACGTCTCATATAACTGCCTTGATCGCCATATCAAAACATGGCGCAAAAATAAAGCAGCGATAATCTGGCAGGGCGAACCCGAAGAGGAAGTTGTTACACTGACATATTATCAGCTGTATCGTGAAGTTAACAGGTTCGCTAATGTTCTCAAGAAATACGGAGTCAAGAAAGGCGATCGGGTCTGCATCTACATGCCCATGGTACCCCAGCTGCCAATCGCGATGCTCGCATGCGCTCGAATCGGTGCGATACATTCAATCGTATTCGGTGGATTCTCCGCGGAAAGCCTGAGAGATAGAATCATTGATTCCACCTGCAAGATGCTCATCACGACAAATGAAGGACTTCGTGCCGGTAAGACAATCCCGCTAAAGAAAAATGCCGATGCCGCAGTTGAAAAAGCCGATTGTATCGAGAAAGTCATCGTTTACAAACGAACAGACAATCCGTGTGACTGGAATCCGAAGAAAGACCTCTGGTGGCAGGAAGAGATGGATGCTCCGGATATAGCCGATTACTGCGAACCGGAGAGAATGAAATCGGAAGATACGCTTTTTATTCTATACACATCCGGAACGACGGGAAAACCAAAAGGAGTTCTTCATACAACTGCTGGATATCTTTTGTTTGTATATCAGACCTGCAAGTGGATTTTTGATATAAAGGATGAAGATACCTATTGGTGTACGGCGGACATTGGATGGGTAACGGGACATTCGTATATTGTATATGCACCGCTTGCACTTGGTGCTACAAGCCTTATGTTCGAGGGTGTTCCTAATTATCCCAAACCCGATCGTTTCTGGAAAATTGTCGAAAAATTCAGAGTTAATATTTTCTACACCGCTCCAACCGCTCTGCGAGCCATGATGCGCGATGGTGATGAATGGCCGCTCAAGCGAGACCTTTCAAGCATGCGCCTGCTCGGTACTGTCGGCGAGCCAATCAATCCGGAAGCCTGGATGTGGTATTACAACATAATCGGCAAGCAGAAATGCCCGATTGTCGATACATGGTGGCAGACCGAAACCGGCGGAATCCTCATTACACCTCTTCCCGGCGCTATCCCACTCAAACCGGGCAGCGCGACATTCGCATTCCCGGGAGTATTTCCAAAGGTTGTGCGCGAGGATGGTTCCGAAGCGGGTCCCAACGAAGGTGGATACCTTATCATGGAAAAACCCTGGCCCGGCATGATGAGAACAGTTTACGGTGACCACGACAGGTTCAAACAGACATACTTCAGCCGAATCAAAGGCATCTACTTCACCGGCGATGGTGCCCGCAGGGATGAAGACGGTTACTTCTGGCTAATGGGACGAGTCGATGATGTCATTAACGTTTCCGGTCACAGGATTGGTACCGCCGAGGTTGAAAGCGCGCTCGTGGCGCATCCGAAAGTAGCCGAAGCCGCTGTGGTCCCCATGCCCCATGAGATCAAGGGACAGGGTCTCTACGCGTTCGTAACCTTGAAGGAAGGTATCGCGAAGAGCGATGCTTTAAAGAAAGAACTTGTCGAGCAGGTTGTCAAGGAAATCGGACCAATCGCGAAACCGGACAAAATCCAGTTCGCTGATGCTCTTCCAAAAACACGGTCAGGCAAGATAATGAGACGAGTACTCAAAGCTATCGCTGAGGGTAAAGAGGATGTCGGCGATATAACAACACTCGCCGACCCAGCCGTTGTCGATACACTTCTCAGGGACAGGCAATAAGATATTTTCAGGTTGTTATCGAAAATATCATTCGGTTGCGATATACTTCATATCTTAAATTTGATTAACATGTAGGGGCGTATAATTATACGCCCCTACTTTAAATTTAAATCTTGTTATTTAAGGGTGTAATGAATACGCCCCTACTATCCCTGAATCGAGGAGTTCCAAATGGCTGAAACACAACCGAAAGTATTAAATCGATGGCTGGTTGTCGTTGGAGCGATTCTTATTCAGCTTTGCCTTGGCGCAATATACGCCTGGAGTGTCTTCACAGGCAAGCTCACGGAAGCTGGGGGCGATTATCAGTTCACCGCCAAACAGACCCAGGCAATTTTTTCGATGGGTTTGGCGGCATTCGCCGGCGTGATGGCTTTTATCGGAGGTCCATGGCAGAAGAAATCGGGTCCACAAATTGTCGCTATCACCGGTGGCATTGTTCTTGGTTTGGGATATATCCTCGGTGCCTTCCTTGGAAGGAGTTTCTGGGCGCAATTTATCTGCATCGGACTTATCGGTGGTGCGGGTATAGGTCTCGCTTATGTTGTCCCGATTGCCACAGGCGCCAAATGGTTCCCGGATAAAAAAGGCTTGATAATGGGACTCGCTGTCGCTGGATTCGGCTTCGGCGCCACAATCTGGGTAAAACTTGCTGATACATGGGGACCGCTTCTCAATATGAGTTTGTTTGGCCTTCCGGGTGTTCAATCCACATTCTTCATTTACGGTATCGTATTCCTTGTGCTTGTCCTGATTGGGTCGATATGGATGGTAAATCCTCCTGCCGGATGGCTTCCGAAAGGATATACTCCTCCAGCTCCAAAACCGGGCGCTTCTGATGCCAAGGGTACTGTTGAATTCTCGGTCAAAGAGATGTGGGGCACACCTCAGTTCTACATGTTATGGTTGACTTTCATTTTCTCAGCCGGCACCGGTCTTATGGTTATCGGCGTTATCAAATTATTCGGTATTGATGCTCTTCAAGCAAACGCGAAAATGGCAATTAGTATAACTGACCCAGCTACAGGCAAAACGATGATCCAATGGGTAAAGATGACAGCTGAAGCCGCAGGAGCAGCTGCTGGAACAGCAATGGCTTGGTATGCGATTTTTAATGGTCTCGGACGAATCGTCTGGGGTTCCGTTTCAGATAAAATCGGACGAAAAATTTCAATCTTCCTGATGTGCCTTTTGCAGGGAATCATAATGCTTCTTTTCTATTATATCGGTGGAGCGTCAGCAATCCTCCTAACGCTGATGGCTTGTTTGATAGGATTCAATTTTGGCGGCAACTTCGCGTTATTCCCGGCCGCAACCGCTGATTTCTTCGGAAATAAAAATGTCGGAACAAACTACGGATGGATGTTCACCGCGTACGGCATCGGCGGAATCGCGATGCCTTTGGTCGCGGGTTATTTCAAGGATGCCGCGAAAGCAAAAGCTGTTGAGGGTGTTATTGATCCGAGCGCATGGCTCGCACCGTTCATAATTGGAGGTGTGGTTTGCCTTCTCGCTGCGTTTATCTCGATTATGGCGAAACCACCGCAGAAGAAAACCGCTTAATATTCAAACCTAATGAAGAATCAAGCCCCGGACCATCTCCGGGGTTTTTGTTGTTTGTAAATGTCGATATAATCCAAAAAACCGGGTGCCGCCCACAATCCCGCATAAAATCGACTGAAAAGCGTATAATAAATGAATGCGGGATTGTGGGCGTTCATATTCAGGTGCCACCCACAATCGCGCAAAGATATAAAAGACAAACTCACAGCTGAATCTAAAGCGCGATTGTGGGCGGCACCCTCGTAAATTGGATTGAATGATAAATAAAATGGAATTCAGTCGTTCTGAAATACAACTCCTCGAATACACGGCAAAAACGCTCAAGAAACTTGGGATTAAACCAAGAAAACAACTCGGGCAGAATTTTCTAATTTCAGAGAATTATAGAGATCGAATATTGAATTTAATAGAACCATCTGCAACTGAAACGATAATCGAAATCGGAGGAGGACTTGGCGCGCTTACTTTTCCTCTCGCTGAAATGAAATCGAATCTTGTCGTTTATGAACTTGATGACAATCTCCGAGATTTTCTAAATGATGAGATTCATCGAATAAATCCAAAAGCGATAATCCTTGGTGATTTCCTGAAGGAATATCCACCACCGAATCTTCAAGATCGAAAATTCAAAATAATTGGGAATATCCCGTATCGGATAACATCCCCGATACTTGAAAAAATCTACGATTGCGATGTATTGCCATCAGAGACAATACTAATGGTTCAGCGCGAGTTTGCGGAAAGAATCACAGCCAAACCGCCATCGAGCGAAAGAGGACGAATCACAATCTGGTGCGAATACCATGCTGAGATCAGCGAATGTTTCAACGTGCGGAAAGGCTCATTTTATCCGTCTCCTGAAGTTGTAAGCAAAGTAATCAAATTGAAAACAAGATCTGAGCTCCCTCTTGATACAAAACAAAAAATGAAATTTTTCGGGATGGTAAAAATATCATTCTCGATGAAACGAAAAACGCTCACTAATAATCTCGCGGTTTATCGAAAGGATATGAAAAAAAACGAGATTGAATCGATGATTGAGGATGTCGGATTGAAGAAATCAGTACGAGCTGAGGCGTTATCTATCCAACAATTCATTCGTCTCTTCAAAACCATAACGAGCTTATAGATTCAGCTTCCTATCGAGCCAGACAAGACATTCCTCATCAAGACAAATCTCCGAATGAAGAATATAAACGGGATACTCGAAGGTTGAAGCCAGCTTTTCAAATCGCACCCAGTCCTTTGGAGTCATGATGATACCCTCCGCATTATCCTCTTTTAAAGCGGATTTGATGATATCGACATCACGTGAAGTGAATAAATGATGATCGTTGAATCTTATAGGCTCTCCGAAACTAACGCCAATTGCTCTTAATGACATCTCAAACGCTTCAGGACTTCCGATACCCGATACGGGGATTACTTTCAGTTTCGGGGCATCCTTGATGTTGATAAAAGCACCTGTCTTGTATTCAATTCGAACAGGAAGATAATCGGAACTGAAAATTTCTTTGTTAAATCCCAAATCTCTGATTATTTTTTCCAGCTCAATGTATTTCTTATCGCCTGCGAGTGCACGATGAGTCACAATAATTGCATCCGCACGCTTGATCGCCTTCGGAGGCTCGCGCAATGCCCCTCTTTTGAAAAGAGGACCTCCGCCAAACGGATTAAGCGCGCTTACAAGGCATATATCAGCATCCCTTTGAACTGACGTGAAATGAAACGCGTCATCCATGATAACAAGCTGACAGTTAAAGAGTTTGATTAACTCACGTGCCGCATCAATCCTGTTTCGATCAACAAAAGCAGGTATCCCAAGTTGGAAAAAATTACCATCGAGAGCGGCAGCCTCATCGCCAATATCCTCAAGATTCAATTTGCCTTTATCGCCGCTTGAAATGAGCATGCCTTCATCCCGCGCTTTGCCTTTGAATCCCGGTAAAGCAACTCCGACTTTTACATTCTTCTTAGCGAAATAGCAGGAAAGATAATTCACGAGAGGTGTTTTACCCGTTCCTCCAAAAGTGATATTTCCAATACCGATTATTTTCGCGTCAAGTTTTTCTTTGTGGAGCATGTTATCCAATATCAATTTGTGAGATATCGATGCGTAAATGCGATAAACCGCATTCTCCATCATCCCGATTTTTCCTGATGATATTCTTTTCAAAGCGGGGGAACGAAAATCGCGTGATCTCATTGCATTAACTCCTCCACCTTAGCCATGATTTTATCAGTCGCTCCCTTGCCTGATTCGTACGCTATCCTCGCTTTGTGTTTCATTTCTTCAAGCTTTGTATGATCAGTCAAAAGCTCATAAATATTTTTTACGAGCTCGGATTCATCATTGACCTCAACCGCAGAGCCAGCGCTATGCAGAAACGATGTTATCGCTCTGAAATTATACATATGCGGACCATGCAGGACAGGAACTCCCGCGGCAGCTGGTTCGAGAAGATTGTGTCCGCCGCGTTTTATAAGGCTTCCTCCGACAAATGCGATTTCTCCAAGCGCATAAACTTTCGATAATTCGCCAACCGTATCAAGAAGCAGGCATTCAACTTTTTTATCCGGCGACATATTATTTTTAGATTCAGTCCTCAAGCGGAACGAGATGTTGTTATTTTTCAGAATCAATGCGACCTCGTTTGCACGGTCTATATGCCTCGGAGCGATAACCATTGCGATATCGTTTATCTTGGATTTCAGCGCCTTGTATGTCCGTGCGATTATATCCTCCTCTCCCGGATGTGTGCTTCCAAAAACGATTATTGGACCATCAATAAAACCGAATTCTCTTTTCATGCTTTCAAGCGTTCCGGGATCATCTCGCGGATCGGGCAGATCGAATTTGGTATTTCCTACCACATCGATTTTTTCAGATGATAGACCGAAACTCTCAAGCCTTTTCTTATCCTCATCAGTTTGCAGACCGATCCAGTCGAAGCACAGGAATATCCATCGATAAAGCGGTCTTAAAGCGAAATAAGTGTTACTGAGACGATCGGAAATGCGTCCGTTCGCGAGAATCGCTGGAATACCGCGTCTTTTCAAACCATAGAGCATGTTTGGCCACAGCTCAGTCTCCATGCAGATATAAAACGATGGTTGATAGTGCTTTAGAAATTTCTCAACAACGACAGGAAAATCAAACGGATAATACTGCAAATGCATAAGGCAATCGAGTTTCTTTTGAACGACTTCCCACCCCTCTTTAGTCGTGGTTGTGAACAATAGGTGATTCGCGCCATATTTTGCGATTAATTGTCTTGCGATAGGAAGAGCCGCTTCAACCTCGCCAACACTCACCGCATGAAGCCATATTACAGGTTTCTCGGGAGGTGGTATCGTTTGACGCATCATACGAGGTTCGATCGTTCCGCTGAGTCGAGACGATTTTGAAAGTCGTCCCACAATCAGCGGATACCAAGGACGAGCAAGGTTCAGTAACGCTCGAAATAAATAAAATATCACCGGGGGATTGTTTTTCAATTGATACTTGCCCCCTACGCTGGAATCGGTCCCGAGAGATATGCTTCGACACGACGGATATCAGCTGGTGAATCAACGCTGATTAATATGCTCTCCGTAAGAACCGTTTCAATTTCCGCACCCATGGAAAGTGCACGGAGTTGTTCGAGATGCTCTATCCGTTCAAGAGGAGATGGTCCATGTTCTATGAATCGTTGCAAAAACTCTTTTTTGTAAAGATAAAGTCCAACATGAAGAAGATATGGATAATCGGGATATTCATCTCGTCCAAGCGGATATGGAATCAAGCTTCGAGAGAAATACAAAGATCGATCGTTTTCATCGACTACAGCTTTCACTCTATTCGGATTGCCGGCTTCATCAATATTCGAAAAACGCCTTACCATCGTAGCCATATCCAAATCCGGTTTTTTATCGAGGATTGAAATCATCCTGTCGACGACTCGTCCAGTGATTAGCGGCTCATCGCCCTGTATATTCAGGACATGAGTGCAATCCTGCTTTTCAGCGATTTCCCAGATACGATCAGTACCCGTTGGATGATCGCTTCGCGTCATCTCGGTTTTGAATCCGGCATTTTGAACGGCACTGATTATCAATTCGTTATCGGTGGCTACAATAAGGTCATCGAGATGTTTCGATTCGGACGCTCCCTCGAGTACCCATAGAATCATCGGTTTACCGAGTATCGGAGCAAGCGTTTTTCCGGGGAATCGCGTTGCTCCGTATCTCGCTGGTATTATCCCAAGGATTTTGCGTGATGTTTTCATTCCATATCACATTCTTTAACATGTGACCAAGAAAAAAATGGGGACAGTCCACACACATTTAGTTTCTTTGTTCGTTCTACAAGTAGCATTTTACCTATCATCTCCACACGTGCGATTTGTTGAGTTGGGACTGTCCCCATTTTTTTCATTGCCTTTATGTCAGAACCTGCGTCTGGTACAAACCGCGATAAATACCATCAGCTGCGAGCAATTCCTCATGCGTGCCGCGCTGAACAATGCTTCCACCCATCAGCACGATTATCTCATCCGCGTTTTGAATTGTCGTGAGACGGTGTGCGATGATGAATGTAGTTCGTCCCTTCATTAATTGTTCCAACGCTTTCTGCACCAGCTCCTCGCTTCGGGCATCGAGTGAGCTTGTTGCTTCATCTAAAATTAAAATTCTTGGATTTTTTAAAATCGCGCGCGCTATTGATATCCTCTGAGCCTGACCGCCTGAAAGTTTCGAGCCTCTTTCACCGACAATCGTTTCGTAACCATCGGGGAATTTTTTAATGAACTCATCGACATTTGCTGCTTTCGCCGCAGATTCTATCTCATCCATAGTGGCATTAAGTTTGCCATACGCGATATTCTCTTGAATCGTGGTCGAGAATAATATCGTCTCCTGGGAAACGATGCCCAGTTGCTCGCGCAAGCTTTTCAAGGTAACTGATTTTATATCGATATCATCTATGAGCACCTGACCTTCATCAGGGTCATAAAATCGCGGTATTAATTTCACGAGAGATGTTTTCCCCGCGCCGCTTGGTCCTACAAGCGCAATGACTTTCCCCGATGGAACATCGAGATTGACATCCTTCAGAACAATCTCACCGCCGCCATACGAAAACGTGATATTCCTGAACGAAACATCGCCTTTCACATCTTTCAGCTTGACAGGATTTTTTATCTCCACAATCCCCGGCTTTTCATCGAGGAATTCAAACAGCCTGTCGCCCGCGCCATAAAGCTCGTTCAGGTTTGCGTATGTCTGCCCGAGACGCATCGCATTCTCGCTGACCACCTGGAGCATTATCACGAACGTGAATAATTTTCCCCATGACAGGATTCCGCTCGATACCTGGTTTATACCCACGAGAAGAATCACGAGAAGACCCACCGCGACAATCATCTGTATTGACGGCGTCAGGAAAGCCGAGATTTTCGCTTTCTTCATCTCGGCTTTGAAAGTCTGGACATTCTCACCGTGGAATCTCGTCATTTCGTGCGATTCTGTCCCGAATGAACGGATAATCTGAATCGCGCTGATTACCTCCTGGAGAAAAGCCGATATATCCGAGAGTTTGCCCTGAACTCGCCTCGTGGCTTTCCTCATGCTCATTCCGGCTCTGTGTATCACAAGTCCGAGAAAAGGTAAGATCAGAATCGAAATCAGAGTAAGCTTCCAGCTGATGAAAAATATCACGATTATGGGACCGATAACTTTAATCGCGTTATTGAAGAAACTATTTATCTGGTTGGATGAGAAATTCCTGAACACATTGACATCATTGGTTATCCACGACATTATCCCGCCCGTCTGGCGATCCTCGAAAAAGCTTAAACTCAAATTCTGAAGATGATTGAATATTTTTTCGCGCAAATCGACGATTACTTTCTGCCCGAACAATACTGAGAGATACAATCCGATACCATGCGTTATCCCGCTCAATATGAACAAAACCATGATATCGAATACGAACACGCGGACATTATTCATATCTATGGCGAGCTTATCTGTTTTTGGTACCGTGACCTCCTCCTGCTCTTCCAGATGGATAAGTGTTGAGATTTCCTTTGGCGGTGGTGTCTTAGCGATTAGACTCGAACTCACAACCTCGTCGATGAACGGTTGCACCATCCTGAGTATGGCTATCTGCAATCCCGCTGAGGAGGATGTGAAAATAATTGCCGCGATGAGCAGCGCGATATGCGGTCGGAAAAGATAAACTACTCTTCTCGGCGTATCTTTCGATATGTCATTTGTCGGCACCATGCTCATTTCAACGATTGATACGACTTCTTCTGTTCGCAAGTTCCAGAGCGATTGCAGCTGCACGCTCCAATGCATCAGGTCTGTATAAAAAGTCTCTTATCTCGCGCAACTCCATGCTCATTTTTTTTCGTTTCTCATCGTCATTCAGAAGCTCGACTGTTGCGTTTAATATTTTAGACGATTTGAAATCATCCTGAATGAACTCCGGCACGATAGTCCGTCCCGCTATTATATTTGGAAACGCAATATGCTCAAAATCAAGGAAATAACGTTTTGTGAGATTATACCAGAGGCTTGAAACTACAGTGTAGAATGCGATTGTAGGAACACCAAGCGCCATCAGTATCTGCACGCTTGTCCCGGTTTTTGAAAGTGCGATGTCACTAGCTGCAAATACGTCATAATCATCGGAGCTCACGAATTTAAACCGCTCTGTCCCTTGCCCTAAGATTTTTTCAAGCATCCGGAAAATCCGGTTTTTATAATCCGGATGCGCTATGGGCAAATAGAAATAATAATTGTTTTTTGACTGATTCCACAAAAGACGATACGCGACATCCGCTAATACGGGTAGATGCACGTTGATCTCATGCCAGCGACTACCGGGAAAAATTCCTATTAATTTATCATCAGGTTTCAAGCCAATCTGCTGTCGTACCTCTTCACGGTTTCTATTGGCTTTTATTACATTCATTAACGGATGACCCAGAAATTCAACATCTCCACCCGCTTTCCGGTAATCCTCGAGGGCAAATGGATATGCAACAATCAGCTTGTCAGCGAGTACGCTTAACGCCTCGAACCTGTCTTTCGTTTCACTACCAAGAAAGGGATTGATACTTCCGAGGCTTCGCAGAAAACTCGAATACGCCTTCCCAAGCGGCTTCTGAACAGCTCCGGGCCAGACAACCGGAGCGAAATAATATAATTTCCCAACAGATAAATTTCGTAATCCTTTCAATAGAGCGGCATGAAACACTCGATAATCTATTGTGATTATCAAATCAAGATTCATCGATGGCAGTTCTTTCAAAAGCCTTTTTCCAGCTCTGTGAACAATCGGCACTCGTTTCAAATTCTGATATATCCCTATTCCCCCCCAATTCGAAGATTCGTAGAGTAGTTTCACTCCTGCTGATGCCATATTATGCGAGCCGACACCAAAAAATTCAGCATCCGGGCACTGTTCTTTTATCGCCCTGACAAGATGCGAACCGTGGAAATCCCCCGAAAGTTCGCCTGCGGAGATGAATATTCGAGGTGCATAGGGCATATCAAATAGTCGCCAATACAGGCATCTTGTATGTATTATTACTGGTGGAGTCGAAAAGTCGTATCTGGCGATTTTCCTTGTATGATTTTATTGCCGAGGATGTCACATGAAGGGTATAAATGCTGTCTTCTCCGTTTACCGGTGATGGTTTCCCATTCGATGCTGCATCGACAAATGCATCAATCTCCTGCGCAAGAGGCTCCACTGAATCGACATGAACCTTTACGGAGCGTTCATGGTTATAAAGAACCAATCCCTGACGCATGAAATTAATCAGAATCCTGCCATCCTCAAGTTGTGCAAACAATCGCCTGTTCTTATATGGATAATGCCAGCTCGTTTCGATATTCGCGCGGAATCCTTCTGAATACCACAGATTGATAATAGCCTCGTCCTCGTAAGGATGAAATTCCTGTTTCGCGAAAGCCTCAACCTTGTTCGCTTTAAGACCGGTCACGAAGCTTATCAGGTCGATATCATGGCAGCTCACATCGAGGATAATCCCTGAATCCGTAACCCGTGTCGGATACGGGGCTACCCTTAGAGTGCTTATCAATTCAACTTTTCCCATGCTCCCGAGAGCGAGAAAATTTTTCAACGATTGAATGACCGGATTAAACCGTTCGATATGACCAACCATCAGGGTTCGTCCATGTTCCTTGCATTTATTGATAATCGCCCATCCGTTATCGATGGTATCAGAGAGAGGTTTTTCAACAAGCAGGTGAGCTCCTTTTTCGACAGCTGCCTCGGCTACTTCTCGATGCAGCGATGTCGGCACGGCGACGGAAACAACATCCGGTTCCTCATTTAACAGCGTTTTGTAATCGTCATAATATTTGACGTTGTATTTCTGAGCTGCTTTATTGCCCCGTTCCAAATCCGTGTCGCAGACACCGATTAATTCAACGTTATTCATCGATGAATATATCCGTGAGTGGTGGAAGCCCATCACGCCTACACCTATAACCCCCGCTCTTATGCGCTTGTCTTTCTTCATCTCTACCCTCGTATAAAGATATTCATCATGCACGGGCGAATACAAGATTCGCCCTTACGCGAGCATCACGCATGTATTCCCTTTATCTCATCGACTTTCGACTCGATAAACGCAAGTATCTCTTTCAATGTCTCCTCATCCTTCACAGTGCCCATCAGGTTTTTGAAATTCTCAACGTTATAGCCATTGTGCGGACTGAAGCTCGGAGTCGTCTGAGTATGGCTTGATGTGGACATGCCGCGCTTTGAACGTCTGAAAAAATCAACAAGATGTTCAATGTACCTATTACCCCTGGGCATCTCCTTCTCGATGTTATCGATCGCCTGCGAAAAGTTCAGGTTGCTTCGGTAAAGCAATCTATAAGCGCGTTTCAGAAGAATCCTCGATTCTTCATCCACACCGTTTCGCTTCAGACCGATTGCGTTTATCCCATAAACCCTGGCTGGAGGATACCCGAAGCTAATCATATATGGAGGTGCATCGAGCATTAGACCGCTGTCGCCACCGATCATCGCCATCTCACCGACTCGCACGAACTGGTGTATGACGGTCATGCCTCCTATTGTGACGAAATCTTCAATTTCGACATGGCCGGCAAGTGTCACGAGATTCGCCATTGTTACACCATCACCTATATGACAGTCATGCCCGATATGCGCGTTTGCCATTATGTATGCGCCTTTGCCGATCCGAGTCGCGCCCTGCTGCTTGGTTGAACGCGAGACAGTTACATACTCGCGAAGTATGCAGTCATCGCCGATTATGCAATATGACTGCCCACCTTGAAATTTTTTATCCTGCGGCAAGCCTCCTATTATCGCGCCCTGGTGAACCTTCAATCCCGCTCCCAGACGACTTCCATCGAGAATCTGCGCTGCCTGCATGATTTCACAATCAGGACCTATCTCGACATCGCCCTCGACTCTCACATAAGGTCCTATAATCGTGCCTTCGCTTATCTTCGCGTTGGCATCAACTATCGCTGTCTCATGTATTTTCATTTTCACCCTCACTTGCATGATTCTTTTCCCCCTTCTTGCGTCTTTCCGACAAAGGGCCTTCAAGACGTTTCTCAAGGTCGTCAAGGCGTTCGATTATTTCCGGAAGTCTTTTTGTAAGGGCGAGGATTCGAAGCGCCCGAGCATGCGGCATCGCCGGGTAACCGCTCACTACCTGACCTGCCGCGATTGATTTAAAAATCGCCGCCTGACCGGCAATCCGTACACCTTTGCCAATCGTGACCGCATTTTGAAATCCCGCCTGACCCCCGATAATCACGTCATCCTCCACTTCCACTCGACCGGACAATCCCGCTTGTGCGGCTATCCGAACATTTTTTCCAATCCTCACGTTATGTCCTATTTGAACGAGATTATCAATTTTCGTTCCCGCTCCGATAATCGTGTCATCGACTGTTCCCCTGTCCACCGTTGTTCCTGCGCCGATTTCCACATCATCCCCGATTATCACTCCACCGGTTTGAGGAACTTTTAGAAGCTTATCGCCATCCTCGACAAAACCGAATCCCTCGCTGCCAATAACGGCATTGGAATTAATAATCACACGTTCTCCGATTTTCGAACCATCAAGTATTACCGCTCCCGGGAGGATAACGCTTCCTCGTCCGATGACCACCTTGCGTCCAACATAAGCTAAGGGGAGCACGCGCACATTTTCCATCAATTGCGCGCCTTCGCCCACAAACGCTCCTGCACCGACCGATACATCCTCAGCGATGAACGCGCCATCCTCGATATACGCATCAGGACTTATTCCGTCATATGAAAGCCAATAAGGAGGATTGAACCATGCTGAAATCCTTGCGAATGCAACTCTCGGTTTTGGATGTATCACGAAATTGCCGGCATATGATTCGGGCTTGTGGGGTACGATTATCGCTATGTCAGAAAAATCCTTCACATTCTTCAGTGGGCTCATTTCATCAGCGAATGTTATTGTTCCCGGACGTGTCGTTTCGAGCGAGCTGATACCATATACCAGCATCTCGCCATCGCCGACAAACTCGGCATCG
>Ga0315284_10002721_pt1 | contig 25277 bp, 28 predicted proteins | sample YL17G09_16_MG_FD_203696 | JGI IMG/M metagenome (GOLD analysis project Ga0315284, IMG submission 203696) | Sediment microbial communities from Yellowstone Lake, YNP, Wyoming, USA - YL17G09_16 | ecosystem: Environmental > Aquatic > Freshwater > Lake > Sediment | place: USA: Wyoming | collected...
ATAAAGAGTTAGCCCAGCGATATGACTTTAAGGATAGCAAGTCTTCTATCGCTTACGATCGCAAAGAAAAGAAACTCACTTTGATCGCGGATAACGATTTTAAATTGCGCGCTCTTACCGATATTTTGGCTAACCGAATAGCAAAAAGAAATATTTCTCTCAAATCCCTAAAATTTGATGATCCGGAAAAGGCATTTGGGGGCTATCTTCGTCAAACAGTGACAATATGCACGGGTATTGATAAGGAAAAAGCAAAAGAGCTAACAGGTATTATAAAAGGGCTTAAGGTTAAAGTGCAAACTCAGATTGAAGGAGAAAAAATTAAGGTCAGCTCACCGAAGAAAGACGAATTGCAGGCGGTTATCGTGCATTTAAAGGGTTTGGATTTTTCTATACCGCTTAAGTTTAATAATTATCGTTAAGTATGAATTTAATTGATTTCGGATTTCAAAATTCAAATCTTTTTCAGCATATGCCACTTTTTGACGAAATTTCATATGTCGGGCATAATGAGGAGAAAGTCCGCCAATATAAAGCGATTCACGAAGATCAAGCCTGCAATCTTTTGGCATTAAATTTTATTCGAAATGATGAAAAAATCCTATGGGATGCGGTAGAGGATTTTATAAAGCGCAGCACAATCAATGCCGCATCCAGCGTACGCGGCGTTTATATTTTTGACCTTCTGACTATTGATATACACAAAGAAATTAAAACATTTAAGCATGCAGAGCTTACCACCGTCATTATAAATACGGCCAGTAAATTAGCTCCCGGGGAAATTAAGATGATCAAGTATTCTTCCGTTTACGCGCTTATTCATAAAACCCTTGCTTGCGATTGGGGGAAAATTACTTTTAAAACCGCTGTGGATGTATTCAAAGACAAGCCGGATTATTTAGACCTTCTTATCAAGCAGCTTTTGAAGGATTATATATTTTCACGTGATCCGGTCACCCTTTTATTAAACGATTTAAGCCAAAACCCCATCTTTGATCTTCAAAATGAAACGCAGCAAGCACGAATAAAAAAAGTTATAGCCAATCTTATCCCTAACTCAATCGAATTTATCCCTGAAGTCTATATTCAAGATAAGAACGGAGCAAGAGAACTCCTCTGTGGGTCTAAACTATAATGTATATCACGGTAAACTAGATAAAGGTGCAGAGGTTTATTTAAATAAATAGGAAAAAAAGTTTATAATTTAATTGACAAAGAGCCAAGATTAGGGTATACTAAATTACTTAGTAAATAGGCGATTAGAAGTTTACAACCGCAAGGTAAAAAAGTAATTCGCCTTGCGTTTTTTCTTTTTGCTATTATTTGCTAAAATTTTATTAGAAGGAGGTAGCGGATAATGGCAAAAGGTAAAGTTAAATGGTTCAGCGATCAGAAAGGCTATGGATTTATAACGCCTGATGACGGAAGCAAGGATTGTTTTGTTCACCACAATGCGGTCCAGGGCGAAGGTTTTAAATCTTTAGCCGAGGGACAAGCAGTTGAATTTGAAGTTGAAGAGGGTCCAAAAGGCCCCCAGGCAACAAACGTAAGAAAGGTGTAGTTTTGGATGTAGATAAGGCCCGGCTCTAGTACAGTGACGGGCCTTATTTTATTTAAGGTAGCGTGTCAGATAATCACAAAAGAGGCAATGATTGGTGGTTTTGCCCGGGAAGCTGATACCGGTTGATTCCAGCTGTTTGCGTAGCGGATGAAATCCTCTTTCGAAAATAGCGGCAATAAAGCGGTTTCTTCGCGCGTTTTGCAAGAGTTTTTTCGGGCTATCGCGTTTAATCGAGCCCAGTGTCAGGATATCAGCATCACCGGCAAACCCGCAGCAAGGTTTTACTCTCCCATCCGGCAGGACGAAAAAGACATTACCCGGCCCGGCGCAAAAGTCATCACGGAACCATTTCCCATCCCAACCATCTTTCAGCTGAGCTGCCTTACCAACTGCAGACAAGTCAATAGAGAAGATCCTGACAAAGAGGCCGTTTCTTTTTAAATAGCCATTGCGTAGGGGCGAGCTGCTCAAGCGGCTGTGCAACCGGCGCGCCAGTGCGCTTAGCCGTTTGTGGGTTTCTGTTTCTTGGGCGCCTTTCACAGCAGCAATTGAAACGATATCCGGCCGCTTCCAGATTTCTATTGCAACATTGATGAAGCAGGCAACTTTCAAGAGGCTTTGGCGATGAAAGGCATCCACACTGATAGAGAAATTCCCGTCATATCCGCTGCGAAAAAGGCGCAGGAGTGCCTGAGTTAATTCTTTTTGATTCTTAAACCAGCCGGCATTGGTCATGATGCGGTCAAAGAGCATTCCCAGATGCACTGTCCGCTTTGTGATGGCGCACAAAAAATCTAATGCCAGGAATGGCTCGCCGCCGGTAAATCCCACGCGTTTAATCCCGGCTTTTTTGCAGGCAACCAGAAACCTCAGCGCTGTTTTTGTGGAAATGATTCTTTTAAGCTGCTTGGTGTCGCAGTGCGCACAACGCAGATTACATTGCGTAGTGGGGCAAAAGAGCACTTCCTTGGGCTGAAATCTTCTTGTCTTCATCATATTTATTATAACATAAAATATGGTGCGTTTGTCTCTAATTTCTACAGCGCGAAAATCCATTGAAAAGGGACTGAAAAAGAGTTACAATTAAACAACTAACTATGATTAACATAAATAATCTTTCCAAGAGTTACGGGAAAAAAGTCCTTTTCGAAAATATCTCTTTAAGCATCAATCCGGGAGAAAAGATCGGGCTCATCGGCCCAAACGGAGCCGGTAAGTCCACATTTTTTTACCTGCTTCTTAATGAAACGGAACCATCTGCCGGCTCTATTAAGGTCAATAAAAATATACGCATAGGATATCTTCCTCAGGAATCAAGTTTTAAATCAGAACGCACGGTCCTCACAGAATTAGTTGAAGGCGATGAAACAATAATGCGCCTGAAAAAAGAGAAAGAAGCTTTGGAGCAGAAAGATGCCGCGGGAGAGATGCGTTACGGAGAGATTCTTCATGATTTGGAAGTCATGGGTTATTTTGAACTGGAACACCGGGCCAAGAAGATTCTTATGGGTCTAGGGTTTAAGGAGCGGGATTTTAACCGGCCGATAAAAGAATTAAGCGGCGGCTGGCAGATGCGTACTTTATTAGGCAAGCTTTTGACGCATGGCTATGATATTTTACTTTTGGATGAGCCGACAAATTATCTGGATTTAGATGCCGCCCTCTGGCTTAAGGATTTTTTGTCTGACTTCAAGGGGACATTTATCATGATTTCTCACGATAAGGCATTTTTAACCGAGGTCACTAATTATACTTTAATCCTGGAGAACGGTTCGATTGCCAAGGTCTACGGAAATTATGAGCAATATGAGCGTATAAAAGAAGAAAAACGCAAGCATTTAGTAAAGCAGTTCAATGAACAGGAAAAAAAGCGCGATCAGCTGGAAAAATTTATATCCCGTTTTCACGCTCAACCGAACAAGGCTTCTCAGGTGCGCGCTAAGCGCAGATTCCTGGAAAAAATGGAAGAGACTGTCTTGCCGCCGGACCCGCGGGAAAGTATCAGGACGTTTCATTTTCCCCCTGCAAAGCGCAGCGGCTATTCGGTTATGAAATTGGAAACAATCGCCAAGTCTTACGGCGATACGCAGGTCTATAAAGATTTTGACTTTGAGATTTTTCAGGGCGAAAAAGCAGTCCTGGTAGGCGAAAACGGAGCCGGTAAATCGACGCTTTTAAAGATCCTTGCCGGAGTCATTGACATTGATTCGGGTTCGCGCACTGCCGGGCATAATGTAGATATCGGCTATTTTTCTCAGACGCGTATGGATGTTTTACATCCCGAAAACACGGTTCTTAAGGAAGCATATTCATCGGCCCCCGGATATACATCAGAAGGGGTTATCCGTACCATCCTGGGCGCATTTTTATTCACCGGCGATGATGCCGATAAGCAGGTTAGGGTGCTTTCCGGCGGAGAAAAGAGCCGCCTTATTCTGGCTAAATTATTAATTAACCCCCCTAATTTTCTTCTTCTCGATGAACCCACAACCCACCTTGACGTTGATGCCGTAGAAGCGCTGGTAAGGGCATTGACAGAATATCAGGGAACGATAGTATTCATTAGCCACGATATTTATTTTGTGCGCAGTATCGCCAATGCGGTGTTTGAGGTAAAAGACGGCAGGGTGAGGAAATTCCCTTCTAATTTTGACTACTATCTGGAAAAAAAGTCCCAGGAGCACATAACCTTGGAAGAACATAAGCCAAAGGTTAAAATTAAACCGGTAAAATCAGAGGCGCAGGAAAAAGCAAAACAGGAAGAAAAAAAACGCCGGGAAGAAGAATCCAGGCGCAAGGCCCATAATTTAAACCTGCGCAAAGAGATAGAGAAGCTCTTAAAAGAAAAGGAAAAGCTGCGCCTGGAAAGTTATGCCAAGGCACGCGCCTTATCAAACCCGCATATTTACCGCGATGAAGAAACCGTTAAGGAATACGGCCGCAGGCTAAAAGAGATTGAGAAATTGATTACAGGGATTAATGAAGAAATCAACCGGATAAATGCTAGCAAGATTTAAGAAATATTATATTAGCTTTGCCTTGAAGTAGAATCTCGAACTTTAGGGTGTCGCCATGCGGATGGGCCAAGATAAAAGGAGGACATAGTGGCAAGAGATAATTATTCATATAAAAAGTATCAGAGAGAATTGGCAAAGAAAAAGAAAAAAGAAGAAAAGAGACAAAGCAAGCTGGATAAAAAAAACATAAAGGACAAAGCGCACCTTCCCTTATCGGATGGCAAGTGCGCCGCTTCTGCGGCGGATTCAGAGCAGGCTTTGAATGAAGACACCACTGTAGTATAAAAAAAACACTTGAAATTCATCTAAGAAAGTCTTATAATTATAACTCAAGGCTAAATCTTTAGCAGAAATACACCCGGCCTTATCGGATAGGCCGGTGTTCGCTATTGCGAAGGAGGTAACATGGCATATCAACAAGGTGGTGGCGGTGGATTCGGCGGAGCTCCGCGGGAGATGCACAAGGCGATTTGCGCAGAATGTAAGAAAGAATGCGAAGTCCCTTTTAAACCCAGAGATGACCGTCCGATATACTGCAAAGAGTGCTACTCAAAGCGCAAGAACGAAGGTCGTTAAAAGAAGAGATTTTGTTAGTCTCTTGCGAATATAGCCAGTTGCGAAACTCATCCATCAAGGGAAGTCCCCGGTAATTTTTCTCTCAAAGAGAGAGGAGAGAGAGGCCAAAAGTCCTGATTGAGTTGAGATCAATCAGGACTTTTTCTTTGTATTGGTTGAGGTTTTGTTGTAAATTCGTTGCAGGCGCGGGATTGCGAGAGTATAATAACATATCATAAGGAGGGATTAAAATGAATAGCTGTATGAGATGCGGAGAGAAATTAGCGCATAATTATTTGGTAGCAATATTTACGGTTATAAATGAAAAAATAAAAAGAGTAATAGTATGTTTAAAATGTAAAGAAATTTTAAATAAAAAGGGAAAATAAAACCAGGGATGAATATTTTTGTGGGTAATTTGTTGTTTGAGGCCACTGAAGGCGATGTAAAGAAGCTCTTTGAAGATTTTGGGAATGTCGCTTCCGTGGTGATCGTGATGCAGAAGGATAAAAAGACGCCTAAGTCAAGAGGGTTTGGTTTTGTCCAGATGCCTGATGAGCAGCAGGCGCTCGCTGCGATAGGCGCTCTTAACGGTAAGGAATTCATGGGTCGGGTTCTTAATGTCGATCCGGCGCGCCCTAAAACAGAAGTCGAACGGGTTTTCAACAAGCGGCACCCTGCCTTTCCCGACCATAATGTTAGAAACGAGTCGGGATCCCGCCAGAGATTACTAGATGGGCGGGAAAAGGATGGCAAGTACGCCCTTTCTGGGCGGCACCTTGCCTTATCGGATGGCAAGTACGCCCTTTCTGGGCAGCCAGGGACATATAGAGGAGGCAGGCGCACGCGTAGCTATATGAGTCGGCGAGGTTTGGACGGAATGCAGGAAGAGGTTAAGCCACGGCGCAGGAGCCTAGATAATCCGATGCGGTGGCGCAAAAGGAAAGACCAGGCAAAACCTTGGCAGAAGAGCCCGGGTGAGCATAAACCTTGGAAGAAGACTGAGGGAGATGCTCGGCCCTGGAAGAAAGCCGAAGGAGAGTTTAAGCCCTGGCGTAAATCTGAGGGCGGTATTAAACCTTGGAAGAAACCCGCAGGAGGTGCTAAGCCTTGGAAGAAACCAGCAGGAGATGCTAAGCCTTGGAGCAAAAGCAGTGAGCGTCCGCAAAAATCCAGGTTTAAAGGCCGCAGCAAACCGGGCGGCTATAAAAGATTAGTCTAATGGCTGGGCTGGAGAAGGAAAAGTCGCTACAGGAGAAGATGGCGCGCTTGGGCGTGCGCAAAGAGGATATTGTCGAGAGATTCATCCGCGCGCAGGGGCCCGGAGGGCAGAATGTGAATAAAGTTTCCACCTGCGTGTACCTGCGTCATCTGCCTACGGGGATTGAAGTCAAATGCCAAGAGGAGCGCTCTCAGGCGCAGAATCGGTATCGCGCCCGGCAGATTCTGCTGAGGAAGATTGAGTCTGCGCTCCTGGGGAAACTTTCTGAAGAACAAAAGCGCATCGAAAAGATCCGCCGGCAGAAACGCAGAAGGTCTCGCCGGGCAAAATTAAAGGTTTTGGAATCAAAGCGGCGCCATGCCGCAAAAAAGCTCCTTCGGGCGAGAGTGCGGGAAACCGGAGATTGATTGGAGGTCCGCATTAAATATAAGCACGCTTTATTCCTCAATCCTCATATTGAACGAAACGCCACCAATGCGATGATGCTTTTCCCGTCCGTTGGCCTTGAATATGTGGCGACGAGCGCCAAAGGCCTGGTTGATAAAATCACTCTTTTGGATTTACGGTATGAGAAGGATTTTTCCGATACAGATAAACTCCTGGAGTTTATATCCAGCTCAATAGATATTATCTGTGTTACTATTGGTTGGGACCGGCAGTTTGAGGAAATCTGCCAACTACTTAACCGTATGCCGAGAAACACCCCTTTAGTGGTAGGCGGTTATAAGGCTACCGAAAAAGTAGAAGAACTTTTCAAGATATGTCCCAGAATAGATATCATAGTCAGGGGTGAAGGCGAAGAAACGATAAAGGAGATATTCAGGGCTGTGGCGCTCAAAGATATCCTTGGTATCTCTTACCGGGAAGGCGACCGTATAATACACAACCCAAACCGGCCACTGCCGGATGTAGACAGTCTTGCGGTGCCTGACCGAACCCTGCGGCGTAACGAATATTTCCTTTTAGTAAACGGCGTGAAGGTAGCGAATATAGCTTTTGATTCAGTCTTAAGCGCACGGGGCTGTCCCTTTGACTGTAAATTCTGCACGTTCAGTTTAAATCCCCTCGGACAAAAAAGAAATTATTCTGCGCGCAACGTTGATTCCGTGGTTAATGAAATCCAAGGATTAAAGGCAGGGGTGGTACTTTTTAGCGATGATAACCTCTTTGTCGATCCTAAAAGGGGGGAAGAAATCTGCGATTTAATCATTGAACGCAAAATTAAAAAGCGTTTCATCGCCCAGGCACGTATTGAAATTGCCAGGTATCCGAGACTGTTGGAGAAAATGGTTAAAGCGGGATTCAAGGCGCTGTTGGTCGGAATAGAATCTCCTCATGATTGGGTACTGACACAGCTTAATAAAGGCTTTAATCAAGAAGCGATAAGAAAGTATTTCAGGGTCCTGCGCAAATACCCTATTTTCTACAGCGGTTACTTTATCTATGGGAATATCGGCGAGACAGAAGAAGAGATGCTTTATATTCCGCAGTTTGCCAAGGAGATTGGCGTCGATGCTATTGCCTGCAATAAATTGAGGATTGAAAAGTTTTCGCCTTTAAAAGAGCTCGCTCTAAAAACGCCGGGTTATCATGTTACCGTAAAAGGAGAGCTGTATTCCGATACGTATAGCCATGCCGCCCTAAAAAAAATCGGCAGAAAAATCAAATTTTCTTTTTATACCCCTTCCCGATACGTGAAAATACTCTGGAAGAATATTTTTGTAACAAAGTTCTGCACCTTCAGCGAAATACTGTCTCTCTTTCTTGCCTTTCCCCGTATCCTTGCAAGCGTCATTATCAGGGAAAAACAAACAGGCAGGCTCAAAGATTCTCTGAAACGCACCTTCATCAGAAACGCCTGACGGAATTTCAGATACAAAAATACCGGACAAATTGCGCGAGGGAATGACCTCCTTAGCTATTTCCTTAGAGACCGGCTTTACCCCATACTTTTACGAACTGTACAGTATAATAAGTTTGTTTTGACATTTCGTATTAAAGGAGTATAATAAATCAAAATAAAGAACGCCAAAGATTAGAAAATCTTAAGCCGTAAAGGAGACTACTAACCTTTACGGACTTTTTGCTCATAGATCGATAAAAACTAAAAGGAGGATATAATGCATACCGGAAAAATCAAGAAAGTTGTGCGCGAAAGAGGATTCGGTTTTATCAGCGATACCGACGGAAAAGAGGTATTTTTTCATCAGAGCGGTCTAGTTGAAGTTCAATTTGATGCTCTTAAAGAGGAAGACAATGTAGAATTTGAAATTGAGGAATCTCCCAAGGGCCCTCGCGCTGTTAATGTGCGTATCGTAAAATAATAAACACGCCATATTATGAAAGTAGTACTTATTGAACCCCGTTCAACAACCGCAAATGTATACAGCAAGATTCCCATGCCGTTACTCGGCCCGGTATATTTGGGGACTATCCTTAAGAATCAGGGGCACGATGTCCAGATCTATAAGGAGGATGTTTATACCCCCGATTATGCAAGTATAAAAGCCGATCTCATCGGGATTTCTATACTGACTTCAACCGCTCATCGCGGCTATGAGATTGCCAGGAAATTCCCCAAAGAAAAGGTTATTATAGGCGGGGTACATGCCAGTTTGCTTCCGGAGGAAGCCGGCAGGTTTGCCCGACAGGTGGTAGTTGGCGAGGCTGAAGGGGTGATTGGGGATATTGTCAACGGCAAGATTCAGGATGCAGTTGTTAACGGCAAGCCGGTTGAAGAATTAGATGCCCTGCCCTACCCTGATTTTTCTTTGATTAAAGGTTACCGCTTGCCTGCGTTTATGACTCCGGTTTCAACATCGCGGGGTTGTCCTTTTGACTGCAGCTTTTGTTCGGTAACTAAGATATTTGGAAGAAAGTATCGTTTCCGCAGCACGGAAAATATTAAACAGGAATTGCTGGCAACGCCAGGCAAAAATATTTTTTTCTGCGATGACAATTTTGCCGCACACCCTAAGCGTACGCGGGAGCTCTTGGAGTTTCTTGTCCAGCTGAAGATGCGCCATTGGGCTTGTCAGGTGCGTTGCGATGTCGCCAGAGATGATAGCATGATTACGCTTATGGCTAAAGCCGGCTGTAAAGTCGCCTGTATAGGTTTTGAGTCAGTCAATCACAAAACCCTTCAGGCATACGATAAGAAGCAGACAATTGAAGAGATTATCCATGCCATAAAATCTTTTCACAAAAAAAAGATTAAAATTCACGGTATGTTTGTTCTAGGCGGCGATGATGATAATGAGAAAACAGTGTGGGACACGGTGCGTTTTGCAATAAGGCATAAAATTGACACTCTTCAGATGTCGATTCTGACTCCTTTCCCGGGCACAAAGGTGTATCAGGAGCTTGAAAAACAGAAACGTATTTTTGACAGGAATTGGTCGCTTTATGACGGGCAGCATATTGTCTTTACCCCGAAACTATTATCTGCCCAAGCACTCCAGGCAAACGTATTAAAAGCCTATACCAGGTTTTATTCTCTTTATAACTCATTTGTTTTATTCATAAAACTGCATTTCAGGAATGCAGCCTTTCGTCTCATGGGATATATGATTATCAAAAATTGGATACGGCATAATCGCAGCATGCGGTGGCTGGCGCAGGAAGGTAGTTCTAGTATATGAAAAAAGTAAGAACTTCGCATAAAGGCAGGGTATGTAAGTTTCCCCATTGCAAGCATGTCTTAAGTATCTATAACCACGAAACATATTGCCATATTCACCTTAGCCTGGTTGATGCGGGGTATAAGCAGAAGGTTTTTAAACCATGACTACGTATAGTCAACCTGAGAGAAGTTTCTACGGGCTGGGCATTGCCCCGAAAATCCTCGATATCCTCGTACAGATAAAGTTTAAAGTTCCGACACCGATTCAGTTCAAAGCGATTCCCCTGGCGATTGAGGGTAAAGATGTTATTGGCGTTGCGCAGACCGGCACCGGCAAAACTCATGCCTTTGCCATTCCTATGGTGCAGCGCCTTGCGCAGAGGAATGGAGTCGGTTTAGTCCTGGCACCTACGCGCGAATTAGCTATTCAGATTGATGAGGCCTTTCAGGGAATCGCTCGGTCATTCGGGATGAAAACCGCTTGTCTTATTGGCGGCGCTCCGATGTTTGGCCAGATACAGGCGCTGCGCAAGAACCCCCGCGTTGTTATCGCCACCCCCGGCAGGCTTATAGATCATATGGGCCAGTGGAATTTCATGCCGAATACCGTAACCATGCTTGTGCTTGATGAAGCAGACCGTATGCTGGATATGGGGTTTGCCCCGCAGATTGCAAAAATCCTGCGTTTCCTGCCGAAAGACCGTCAAACCATGATTTTTTCCGCGACTATCCCCAAAGAGATTATGGAGATTGCTGCTAAGTATATGAAGTTGCCGGTTTCCGTTGAGATTGCCCCGTCAGGAACTACGGTAGAAAGCGTAACCCAGGAATTATTTATCGTCAAGAAAGAAGCCAAGCCGCGGCTCCTCAGTAAATTACTGGCGCAATATCACGGCTCAATTCTTTTGTTTTCCCGCACAAAGTATAATGCGCGCAAGATTATGGCCTCAATCCGAAATATGGGATATAGCGCGGCAGAAATGCACTCTAACCGTTCCCTAGCCCAGCGCCGCGAAGCGCTTGAGGGTTTTAAATCAGGCAGGTACAAGGTGCTTGTTGCTACCGACATTGCTTCTAGGGGCATTGATGTGATCGGCATCGAAGTGGTGGTTAATTATGACCTTCCGGAAGACGCGGAAAATTATGTGCATCGCATCGGCCGTACGGCGAGGGCAGGGCATAAGGGCCACGCGATTTCTTTTGCCACACCCGACCAGAGCCGCGATGTCCGGGATATTGAAAGGCTTATCAGATCCACTCTCCCCGTATCAAAGCATCCTGAAATTCACCCTGAAGAGTTTGTTGAATCCAGGCACGAAGCTCCGCGAAAGAACTTGAAGCGGTATCAAAGCCAAAGACGGAATAAGTTTCACCGCTTTTGAACTTTCACCGGCCCAGGCAGCCGCCAAAGGATTCCTTGCAGTGTCTCACTTTCTGCGTTGCACCTTGCCCTATCGGATGGGCAAGTGTCCCGCTTCCTGCGTTGCACCTTGCCCTATCGGATGGGCAAGTGTCCCGCTTTCTGTGGGGAATTGCGGCATGAGGAGGTAAATATGGGAGTTGAAAAAATAGGAGAAAAATACCGCTGTAACGTTTGCGGAAATGAAGTAGTGGTAACTAAAGTTGGCGGCGGAGAGCTGGTTTGCTGCGGCAAACCCATGGAAAGAATAACGGAAGGAGAAGATTAGGATGCCTAAATCAATTAAGGGGACAAAGACAGAAAAGAACCTTTTAGCGGCTTTTGCCGGAGAATCTCAGGCTAGAAACAGGTATACTTATTTTGCCAGCGCGGCTAGAAAAGAGGGTTTTGAACAGATTGCGAATATTTTTATCGAGACAGCCGAAAACGAAAAAGAGCACGCTAAATTATTCTTTAAAGCCTTAGAAGGCGGGGATGTGGAAATAGCCGCAGTTTATCCTGCCGGCGCAATCAGGGATACAAAAACTAACCTCCAGGAGGCGGCAGCAGGAGAAAATCTGGAATGGACGGCGCTCTATCATGATTTCGCCAAGACTGCCAAGGACGAAGGGTTCCCCGAGATAGCGCGTTCGTTTGAACAGGTTGCCAAAGTAGAAAAATTTCATGAATCGCGCTACCGTAAACTTATTAATAATATCGCAAACAGCGAAGTGTTTAAGAAAAAGGCAGCAATAAAGTGGCACTGTATTAATTGCGGTTACGTAATAGAGGGAAGCGAAGCGCCTAAAGAATGCCCGGTCTGTAAGCACCCGCAGTCATTTTATGAGGTTTTAGCAGAAAATTATTAGAACAGGAATAGAATAAATTTAGGAGGCAAAATGCAAGGTTCGGTTTTAAGCCCGCTGGAGACGTCTAGGGCGATAAGAGACATCGGCGAGAAGAAGGCAAACGCACCCCTATTTGAATTATTCGTCTTTGGGATTTTGGCCGGCATATATATTGCTTTTGGTGCGGCAGTGGCAACCGCGGTTCTTAGCGGAGGCACCCTTGATTCCGGATTAGCCAAGTTTTTGGCAGGCAGTGTGTTTAGCGTGGGGCTGATACTGGTGCTTATTCCCGGATCTGAGCTATTTACCGGGAATATCCTGATGGTCATAGGATTTATTTATCGCAAGTATTCCTGTATTAAAGTGCTGCGCAATTGGTTGATTGTTTATTTGGGTAATTTATTAGGCTCGATCATTATTGCCTGGCTGGTTTATAAATCGGGTTTATTGGGCAGTATGGAAAATTTAACCCCCATAGGAGTAGTAGCGGTAAAGATTACGGATGCGAAATTAGCTTTGGGTTTCTCCGAGGCATTGAGCCGGGGAATCCTCTGCAATATGCTGGTGTGCCTGGCGGTGATTATGTCTATTGCCTCAAGGTCTATTGAAGGCAAGATATTGGGAATCTATTTTCCCATCATGGCCTTTGTTGTTTCGGGCTATGAGCATTCGGTGGCCAATATGTATTTTTTGCCGGCCGGGCTTATGGCAAAAGGAATGTTTCTCTCTGGTTTTGTGGGTATGTTTAACAACCTTATTCCGGTGACTATCGGTAACATTATCGGCGGCCTTGCAATTGTCTTGCTTCATCCCAAGGCCGAAAAAGAAATAACCCGCACTCTTTTTAAAAATAATTCCCCAAAATAAAACCGTCCCATAATTTCCCATCGAAAAGAATTCTTCTTGACAAACAAACAAATATGATATATCATATTATTCATACATTTCAAATAAATCAGAGGAGGACTAGATGGATAAATTTCCCGAGCCAAAGGTATACGGAGCAGTTGCGGTAGGCGAGAGAGGGCAGATTGTAATCCCCGCAGAAGTGCGCAAGTTATATGGCATTAAGGCGGGCGATAGGTTAATTGTATTTTCTAAGCCCGCAGGCATGATTGCCTTAATTCCGGCGGATAAATTTAGCCGTTTCCTGGACCAGGCAACTTCCGTACTGAAAAAGATTAAAAAGAAAGCAGCTTAAGGGGCGATTAATGAGGGGTATTCCGTTTTTCGCTATAATTTTTATTTTTCTTTCTATTCCTGTGCATAATCGGATAGAAGCCGAAGAATTTCTTACCTGGCAGGATTGCATTACGGAGGCGGCGAAAAACCATCCGGATTTGATTTCCGCGCAAGAGGCGGTAAAAGAATCCGCAGCCACTAAAAAAATTACTGCCAGCACACTTTTTCCCCAGATAGATAGTAATCTCGATGCCTCCAGAAAAATGACATCTACTACCAGTTCCGGAAAGACAACCAACAAAACAAGCAATACCTTTACCTACGGGGCAACCGGCACGCAGTTGCTCTTCGACGGCCTAAAGACAGCTAATGATGTCAAGGCTGCTTCAGAAAATATCAAGGCCGCTGAGTATAATTATAAGTATACTTCATCCGAGGTAAGATTAAGTCTGCGCACGGCATTTATAAAGGTACTCAAGGCACAGGAATTATTAAAGATTAGCGAAGAAATCTATAATATCAGAAGGGGCAATTTCGAATTAATTACTTTACGTTATCAATCCGGGATAGAGCATAAAGGCGCATTGCTGACCGCAGAAGCAAATTTAGCCGAAGCTAAGTATGAGATTGCCCAGGCAAAGAGAGCGCTGGAGGTTGCGCAAAGACAGTTGATTAAAGAAATGGGTAGGAAAGAATTCTCTGCGCTACGCGTAGAAGGAATTTTTAAGGTAATTGATGCAGTATTAGAAAAACCGGACTTTACAGCGCTGGCTAACAATCACCCCTCTTTAGGAAAACTGATTGCCCAGAAGAATGCCGCTTCTTTTACTCTTCGAGCTGCCAAGGCAAATTTCTTTCCCGAATTATCTGCTTCGGCAGGAGCAAATCGCACCAGCGCGTCTTGGCCAGCGGATAATGACCAGTGGAATGCGGGCCTAAGCTTAACTTTTCCTATATTCGAAGGCGGATTAAGGCTGGCGCAGGTATCTCAGGCAAGAGCGCTCTTTAATCAGGCTCAGGAGAACGAGCGTAGTAGCAAAGACGGCCTTATTGTAGCACTCGAACAAACCTGGGCCGCGCTTCAGGATGCGACAGAAACCGTAGAGGTGCAGAAAAAATTCCTCGACGCCGCGCAAGAACGCGCCAAAATTTCAGAGGCGCAATATTCCGTAGGGTTTATTAGTTATGATAACTGGACGATTATCGAAGATAATTTGGTAAACGCAAAGAAAAATTTTCTTAACGCCGAAGCAAATGCCTTGCTTGCCGAGGCAAATTGGATTCAGGCGAAAGGAGAGACGTTAGAATATGCAAAAAAATAAATTAAAATTATTTTTTATTATCGTAGTCATTCTGGTTGTAGCCGGTGTAGCCATAACCCGGATGAAGCGCAAGAAATCATCCGACGAGATAGTAAAAGATGTCGCCTTGACCTTTGGTTCCATTCAGACTATCGTATCCACTACGGGGACGATCTTACCGCAGAATCGTCTGGAACTGAAGCCTCCGGTTAACGGCCGCATTGAAAGTATTTTAGTTAAAGAAGGGGATAAGGTAAAAACCGGGCAGATTGTTGCCTGGATGGGCTCTACGGAAAGAGCGGCTTTGTTGGATGCTGCCCGGGGCCAGAGCCAGGAGCAATTAAAATACTGGCAAGACGTTTATAAGCCCATACCTTTATTTTCGCCCATTGACGCAGAAGTAATCGTAGCTACGATTCAACCCGGTCAGACCATCATGACCGCTGATGCGGTAATCGTGTTATCCGACCATTTGATTGTCAGGGCGCAGGTGGACGAGACGGATATCGGAAAAATCAAGCTCGGGCAAAAGGCAAATATTACTTTAGACGCGTATGCGGATAAAAAAATTGCCGCCATAGTCGCACACATATATTACGAATCACAGACCGTAAACAATGTTACGATATATAACGTTGACCTTCTTCCGGTAGAAGTGCCGTTGTTTTTCCGTTCGGGCATGAATGCAACCGTAGATTTTATCACCCAGAGCAAACAGGATGTCCTGATTCTTCCTCAAGAGGCAGTGCATAAGGAAAAGGAAGAAAATTTTGTTTTTCTAAAGCAGGCGAACGGTAAAGAGCCGTTGAAGGTGGGCGTTACTCTGGGTATCTCTGACGAAAAGAACGTCGAGGTCACCTCCGGAGTTAATGAAAAAGATATAATCATCTTGAACACAAAGAAATATGTACTTCCTACAAGCGATACGGGCAGTAACCCGTTTATGCCGTTTCGCAGACGCAAATGATCGAGTTAAAAAATATCTATAAGACGTATCAAATGGGTAAGGTAGAAGTAAAGGCCTTGCAGGATGTTTCTCTATCTATTGCACCGGGTGAGTTTGTAGCGATTATGGGGCCTTCGGGTTCGGGCAAATCAACGCTTATGCATATTCTGGGCCTGCTTGATAGACCGGATAGGGGAGAATACCATTTAGGTAAGAGAATAATCAGCAGGCTTTCTGACGTAGAATTGGCGGCAATACGCAATCGTCTGGCAGGATTTGTTTTTCAGCAGTTTCATCTTCTGCCCCGGATGAGTGCCTTAGGTAACGCTGAGCTTCCTTTGATTTATGCGGGAAAACGGCATTTGAAAGAGCTGGCAAAAGAAAAAATTGAGGAGGTCGGACTTGCCGATAGAATGAACCACCGGCCAAATGAACTATCCGGAGGCCAGCAACAACGGGTAGCCATTGCTCGCTCGTTAGTCAATGACCCGCTGATAATCCTGGCGGATGAGCCGACCGGTAACCTCGATTCAAAAAGCCAAGATGAAATCATCTCGATTCTAAAAGGTTTAAATCAGAAAGGCAAGACCGTGATTATTGTCACTCACGAAAAAGAAATTGCTGTTTCAGCCAAGCGCGTTATTCGTATGCTCGACGGCCGGATTATTTCTGACGAGAAATCAGGAACCTTGCCAAAACCTACTGAAGAAATTCAGGCGGATAAGATAATTGATGTGGTTTTATCCAAATCCGAGAGAAAGGCCAGAGAAACTAAATTCCTGGATTATCTGCGTCAGGCAGCAGGGGCAATGGCCGGACATAAAATGCGTTCCTTTCTTTCTATCCTGGGAATATTAATCGGGGTAGCAGCGGTGATTGCCATGCTTGCGGTAGGCACGGGAGCAAAAGAATCAATTGAGAAACAGTTAGCGTCTTTGGGCTCTAATCTTTTGGTAGTCAGACCCGGCTCTTCGCAGTTTCACGGCGTATCTTTGGGCGCAGGCACAGTGACACGTTTTACTTTTCAAGATATTGCAGCTATTGAAAGGTTGACCGATGATGTAAGGCGAGTCAGCCCTTCGGTTACTGGCAGGGGGCAGTTAGTTTATATGGATAAAAACTGGAATACGCAGGTTGAAGGGGCAGGCGTAGATTATGCATTGATTCGCGCTTCCCAGCCGGCTGTAGGCAGGTTTTTTACCGAAGAGGAAGTAAAAATGCGGGGTAAGATTGCGCTTCTCGGCACTACCGTGGTAAAACAGTTATTCGAGGATGCGAATCCCGTGGGCGAGACCATAAAGATAAATTTGATTAATTTTAAGGTAATCGGGATTTTGCCGGCAAAGGGAGCAACCGGTTTTCACGATCAGGATGATAACGTGGTTATCCCCATTACTACTGCCATGTACAGAGTTTTCGGGAAAGAATACATTGATACTATTTATGTAGAAGCAAAAGGCCCCCAGTTATTAGATACGGCGCAGGATGCCATATCCAAGCTGATTATAAAGCAGCACCACCTGGTTACTAAAGAAGAACAAGATTCATTCCAGATTCATAATATGGCGGATATCAAGAATGCCCTGGAGACCACCACCAAAACTATGTCTTTATTATTGGGCGCGATTGCTGCTATTTCGCTTTTAGTCGGCGGAATCGGCATTATGAATATTATGCTGGTTTCGGTAACCGAGCGCACGCGGGAAATCGGGCTACGTAAGGCAATCGGAGCAACCAATAAGGACATCATGGTGCAGTTTCTTATCGAGGCAATATTAATGTCGTTTATCGGCGGCATAGCCGGTGTTCTTTTGGGAGGCGGCATAGCTACGTTAATAAATATTTTTGCCGGATGGACAGTTAAGCTTTCGATGTTTTCTATAATTCTCGCCACCACGTTTTCTTTAGTTCTAGGAATAGCATTCGGACTCTGGCCGGCTCAAAAGGCCTCTAAGCTTGACCCCATTGAGGCCTTAAGATACGAGTAATTAAATGAAACCTACGGCTAAAAATTTCGGCGTTTTGGTTTTAATCCTCTGTGGGGCATTTTTATCCGCGCCTTACGGTTATTGCCAGGAAGGCAACACAAATACGGTTATTGGATTATCGTTAGATGATGCGATTAATCTCGCGTTTAAGAATAACCGGGACATCCAGATTCAGGAGCAGGAGGTCAAGATTGCCAGGGCAAATATATTAGAGGCGATTGGCAAATTCCTGCCAAACATCAATCTTGACGGTTCATATACCTATAATGACAAGCTTCTCGCAGAGAATATCTTCTCCGGTTACAGTAATGACAATCTGGTAAAGTTTTCCTTAAATGAATCCATTTACAATGGCGGGGAAAATATCGCTGGCTTTAAACAGGCTAAGCTGGGTTTACGCGTGAACGAAGAAACGCTGCGCGCGAGAAAACTCGATATAGTATTTGAAATCAAAAGGCTTTATTACGGGCTGTTGCTGGGCCTGGAAAACGAACGCATTGCGCAGGATTTGGTCAGTCAGGCACAATCCCATTATGAAGACGTAAAGAAAAAGTTTGAGCAAGGTACGTCTTCGAAATTTGACCTCCTGCAGTCAAAGGTCCAGGTTTCTAAGCTCATGCCCGAACTGATCAAGGCAAAAAATGCGGTTGATTTAATCGCCGCACAGCTTAAAAAAATACTCGGCCTGAAAATGCAGGATTCTTTAAAGCCACAAGATAAACTTTTGTATTCTTTGATAGAAATTAAAGAAGAGGAATTCTTAAAACAGGCTTATTTGAATAAGCCGGAAATGAACTTAAAAGCCCTGGGTATCGATATCAAGAAATGGGCGATAGAAATGGCAAAGGCAGGCTGGCGGCCGCAGGTTAATGCCGGCTTGAGTTATAGTTACAGGTCAAATGATCCGGGAGACATGTTTAATAACCGGCACAGTAACTGGAATGCGGGATTTAGCGTAGCCATTCCCATATTTGACGGCTTTTCTACCAAGGCAAAAGTAGACCAGGCAGCTAGCCGCTATAGAGAGGCGACGTTAGAAAAAGAAGATTTAACCGAGCAGATAGCGGTAGATATCCGAGAAGCCTGCTTGGATTTGAAGCAAGCCCAGGCGATTATCGATTCCTCAAAAGATAATATTGAGGAGGCTCGAGAGGCATTAATGATTGCCGGGGTCAGTTACGATAATGGCGAGGGGACCAATTTAGATGTGTTGGATGCCCAGGTTTCCTTAAGCCAGATAGAAAAAAATCTTTCCGAAGCGATTTATGACTATATTATGGCCGGGGCATTTTTAGATAGAACCATAGGCCAAGGCTATTTACAGGAGGCAAAAAATGAAAAAAAGGATTAGGATAATTATAATCATTGCCCTTGTGGCAATTAGCGCAACGGGACTGTCTTTTTATATCCGTAAGGGAAAAGAAAATAATAAAAGAATTAAGGTTTCGGGTAATATAGAAGCAACGGATATTCGTTTATCTTTCAGGGTCTCCGGCAAAATTCAAGAATTGTTGAGCGACGAAGGCAGAGTCATAAAGGCCCAGGAAGTATTAGCAAGATTGGATACGGATGAATTAATCAAGGTAAGGGATGAGGCCGCAGCATCTTTAAAGGCAGCAGAATATCAGTTCGAACTCGATAAGGCTGATTATGAACGCGCGCAGAATCTTTTTAATGCCGGTTCCATCTCTGCCCAGAAGAGAGATTTAGCTAAAACCAAAGCCGATGCCGATAAGGCCAATGCGGAAGCACTTAAGGCATCGCTTGATTTAGCTAACACCAGGCTAGGATTTGCGGATTTAGTTTCTCCTATTGATGGTTTTGTCCTGGTTAAGAGCGCCGAGGCTGGCGAGGTGGTGCAGGTGGGCTCGACCGTTTTTACGGTGGCTAACCTTAAGGATACCTGGCTTACTGCATACATTAATGAAACCGATTTAGGCAGAGTTAAACTTAACCAGTCAGTCGAAGTAAAAACCGATACTTACCCCAATAAGGTTTATAAAGGCAGAATTTCTTTTATTTCTCAGGAAGCAGAATTTACCCCTAAACAAATTCAGACTACCGAAGAACGGGTGAAGCTGGTCTACAGGATTAAAATCCAGGTGGACAATACCAATTTAGAGCTTAAGCCCGGCATGCCCGCCGACGGTTATATACTCGAATAGAAAATGGTGACTATAAAAGCGCAAGGCCTGACGAGAAAATTCAATTCTGTTACCGCCGTGGATAATCTTAATCTGGAAATCGAGGAAGGCGAAATATTCGGCCTGGTCGGGCCGGACGGCGCAGGCAAGACCACCACCATGCGGCTTTTAACCGGCATACTGGAGGCGACTTCTGGCGAAGCCTGGGTTTACGGCAAGCACGTTACGAAAGAATCCGAAGACCTGAAAGATTATATCGCCTATATGTCCCAGCGCTTCGGTCTTTATGAAGACCTCACCGTGATGGAGAATTTAAATTTTTATGCGGATATTTTTGGCGTTCCAGTTAAAGAAAGGCCGGCGAGGATTGACCGACTGATGAGCTTCAGCGGGTTGGGGGACTTTAAAAAAAGGCTTGCCCGGAATCTTTCCGGAGGGATGAAGCAAAAATTGGGCTTAAGCTGCGCTCTCATCCATACCCCCAAGGTCATTTTTCTAGATGAGCCTACCGCGGGTGTTGACCCCGTATCCAGAAGGGATTTCTGGCAGATACTCTATCAACTCCTTAAAGAAAAAGTTACCATCCTATTTTCTACTTCATACTTAGATGAAGCAGAGCGTTGCCGCAGGGTCGGCCTGATTCATAAAGGAAAGCTCTTAAAATGCGACATCCCGGCAAATATCAAAAAGGAACGCAATGCGAAAACTCTGGAAGAGGCATTTATCTTGAATATAAATGAATATGAACGCAAATAACAATATCACAGTCAGCGTAGAGGATTTGGAAAAGAAATTCGGCGATTTTACCGCAGTTAACCGGATTAATTTTGAAGTTAAACGCGGCGAAATCTTCGGTTTTCTCGGTCCTAATGGCGCGGGAAAATCTACGACTATCAGAATGCTTTGTGGGATCCTCATGCCGACATCAGGAACAGGCCATGTGGCAGGATACGATATTAACCGAGAGCAAGAATTGATAAAACAGAATATTGGCTATATGTCCCAGAAATTTTCTTTATATGAAGACCTGACCGTGGAAGAAAATATTGATTTTTATAGCGGTATCTATAAGGTCCCCAAACAATACAGGAAAGAACGCGAGGAGTGGATAATCAGGATGGCAGGGATTGAGGCATTCCGGTCGCATCTTACCGGAACTTTGTCCGGCGGATGGAAACAGAGGTTGGCCTTAGGTTGCGCAATAGTCCACGAACCAAAGATAATTTTTTTGGACGAGCCTACTTCAGGTGTAGACCCGATTGCCCGGAATAATTTCTGGAAGCTGATTAAAGATATGGCAAGGGAAGGTGTTACTGTATTTGTTACGACGCATTATATGGATGAAGCCCAGAATTGCGACCGCCTGGCGCTGATTTATAAGGGAGCGATTATTGCCACGGGTCCGCCGGAAGACTTAAAAACGCAATGCATGAAAGAAGATGTTTTGAAAATATCCATTCCTGAGCCGGAAGACTGGATTGAAAAAATGAAGAAGTTAGATTGCGTAAAAGAGGTAGCGCTTTTTGGAGTTGCCTTGCATGCCATTGTAAAAGATGGCCGAGCTGCCACCTCGGAACTTTGCGGAATCTTTTCTAAAGCCGGGATTAAAGACTTCGCCATAGAAAAAATTCAGCCATCCTTGGAAGATGTTTTTGTTTCTCTCATTGAATCTTACGATAAGGCAGGGGGAACCTGTGAACCTGAAAAGAGTTAGTGCCATCACCAAAAAAGAATTCATCCAGATAATCCGCGATTACCGGAGCCTGGGGTTGGCAATTATTAATCCCATTGTTTTGCTTTGCATCTTTGGCTTTGCCCTTTCCCTTGATGTGAATAATGTGCCTTTGGCAGTATGGAACCAGGACAAATCGCAGGTTTCTCGTGACTTTATCCAGAATTTCAAAAATTCGCCGTACTTTAAAATCGTAGGTTTCTTTGATAACTACGCGCAATTGCAAAATTATATCGACAGGAGAAAAGCGATAATGGCGATGGTGATCCCGAAGGATTTCTCCAAATATATCCAGTCAAATCAAGCAGCCCCGGTGCAGCTATTAGTCGACGGAAGCGATGCGAATACCGCAACCATTGCCATGGGATATGCCAATGGCGTTGTGGCAAGCTATAACATAAAGTTTATCGCGGATTCCGTAGCTAAATTAGGCATTAAAAATCTTTCACCCATAGATTTAAGGCTAAGGGTTTGGTTCAACGAAGATTTAAAAAGCAGGAATTATATTGTCCCGGGAATAATCGCCTTGATTATGATGATGATTGCCGCACAGCTTGCTTCCATAACCGTAGCCAGGGAATGGGAAAGAGGCACTATGGAGCAGTTGATTTCCACGCCCATCAGGCGGTCAGAACTTATCTTGGGTAAATTCATCCCTTATTTTATTATTGGATTCTTTGACCTTCTGGTGGCGGTTACCATGGCACACTTTATTTTTGCGGTTCCTTTAAGGGGAAACTTAATATTACTGCTTATTTTGAGCAGCATTTTTCTTACCGGAGCATTGGCTCAGGGTATTTATTTCTCTATTGTCACCAAAAATCAGCGCCTGGCAACGCAGATGGCGGTGCTCACCACCTTTTTGCCCACATTTATACTTTCCGGATTTGTCTTTCCGATTTACAATATGCCCAAAATTATACAGGTGATTACCTATGTGGTTCCGGCGCGCTATTTTATTACCATACTTAGAGGAATTTATTTAAAAGGCGAGGGATTGAATATTTTGTGGCGACAAGCACTATTTTTATCGTTGTTTGCGGTAGCGATGATAGTTTTTGCATATCGCCGATTTAAAAAGAAGGTTGCCTAAAGGTACCTTAATGTTCGAACGCATACAGACCGTCCTACATAAGGAATTCAAGCAGGTATTCCGCGATCCGCGGATGAGGACAATGATTTTTATCGGGCCCCTGCTTCAGGTACTCATTTTTGGTTATGCTGCTACCACCGACGTAAAAAATATTCCCACTGCCGTTTACGATTTAGATAACTCTGTCCAAAGTCGCGAAGTAATCCGGGCATTTTCTTTCTCGAAATATTTTAGCATAAAAAATTATGTGTATAATGATAAGCAGGAAAGGGAATTAATTGATAGATCGCGGGTGAACATGATATTGCGTTTTAATCACGGCTTTGGCCGGGATTTAGAAGGAAATAAGGAAGCGCAAATACAGCTTATCATTGACGGCACAGATTCTAATACTGGCGCCATCGCCTTGTCTTATGCCAGCAAGATTATCCAGAAATATTCCAATTCGGTCTTACAAAATCGCGCCAATATATTATTAAAAAAAGCGCTTGCGTTCCCGAGTGTCGAGCTTAAGGAGCGTGTTTGGTTTAATGAGAACCTGGAGTCAAGAAATTATTTCATCCCCGGAGTAATCGCAATGTTAGTGACGGTTACTTCACTGCTTTTGACTGCACTGGCCATAGTCAGAGAAAAAGAGATTGGCACCATGGAACAGCTGTTGGTCAGCCCGATTAAACCCATTGAGCTTATTCTGGGAAAGCTTGCGCCATTTGCCGTGCTTAGTTTCATCGACCTTACCTTTATCGCAGCTGTGGGAGTCCTCTGGTTTAAAATTCCTATCAGAGGCAGCATACTATTACTTCTCGGTTCAACCTGTGTCTATTTATTGACTACTCTCGGTGCGGGATTATTCATTTCCACCATATCTTCCACACAGCAGGAGGCGGCGATGTCCGTATTTTTGTTCTTGCCGGTGATGAATTTACTTTCCGGATTTGCCTTTCCGATAACGAGTATGCCTAAGGCAGCCCAATACCTTACCTATATTATCCCTCTTAGATATTACCTGGAAATTGTAAGGGGAATATTCCTAAAAGGGGCAGGACTCAACGTCCTCTGGCCGCAGATTTTAGCTTTATTAGTTATTGGCATAAGCGTTATTTCCCTCAGTTCTCTCAGATTCCACAAACGTCTCGTATAGAGATTGAAAATCGCCCCTTTTAGCGCTACAATAGGGACATGCAGAATAAGGATGTGTTTGCGTTTTCTTGGCCGGTCCCGATAATAATTTTTATATTATTAGTTTGCTTATCTATTCACGGCGGGCGTTTCTTATTAGCCATGCGTATAGTATGCGCTATAACTATTCTCTGGGGGATGTTTATCTTATTTAGAATGTTACTGCGTAAGTAAAGAATTATTGCAAAATAAATATGAAAGTTTTGTTGATTTCTTCCAGCCCGCATAAGGAAAAAAGCAGCACCTTTCTTTTGGCCAAAGAGGTCTTAAAGGGCCTAGCGAAAGAAGGCGTTGATTACGAAGTCATCCATCTGGCAGATTTGCGCATATTTTTCTGCAAGCATTGCGAGGCCTGCCATAAAAAAATCCTGCGTTGTTCGCTAAAAGACGATGTTGGCCAGATCCTGAAAAAGATGTTAGAGGTCGATGGAATAATTTTCGCCACACCCAACTACATCAATCAGGTCACTGCCTCGATGAAGGCGCTCTTTGACCGCAGCGCACATTTTATTCACTGCAAGCGGCTTTTAGGTAAATATATCGCTGGTGTAGTCTCATCGGGAAGTGGGCAGAACAAAGAGGTTTTGGATTACCTAAAATTTTATGCGCATACCTGTGGAGCCCAATATTCCGGGGGTGTTTCCTCAATCAGGCAGTTCGACGAGAAGCAAAAAGAGGAAGCGTTTAATTTAGGAAGAAAGCTTGGCGCTGATATCAAAGAAAAACACTCCTACCCCGAGCAACTAGAGCTGATTGAGGCCGGTAAAGAGCATTTTAGCCAAATCATCAAACTCAGGAAAAACGAGTGGCAGGAGGAGTATCGCTACTGGCAGGATAAGGGCTGGTTATAAACCCAAAAGAAAAAAGACAAAAAGGAGGGGGATATGCAGAAGGTCTGGATTGCAGGTATACTGTTAGTGTGCTGCGTTTTTCTGATTCACGGGTTGTCTTACGGCGCTGATACAGCCACGACTTTTACGGAGCTTAAAACCGAACTACAAAGCAAGGGAATGAAGGCTGAAGAAATATCCGGCATAGAAAAGCCGGTAAAGGAAATGATTGGGAAAGGCGCAACCAAAAATGATATAAAAAATACGCTGCTGGATTTTAAAAATAAGGGTATCAAGGGCGAAGAGCTTAAGGACTCGGTTAATTCAATGAATGAATTAGTTAAAAGCGGCGAAGCTCCCAAGGAGGCGGGAAATATCGTTTCCCGGGCAGCGCATCAGGCACAGGCCCAGGGCTTAAAAGGAAAAGAATTGGCAGCTAAGGTTCATGAAGCAATTAAGCAGAGAAAGATGCAGATGGAAGAGATGAAGAAGAAGATGAGAGAAGGAGAAAGGGAGACGAAGGCTAGGGGCGAGAAAATGAAAAAGGATACAGAGAAAGAATCAGGAAAGCAGCAGATGAAAATGAACAAAGGTAAGGGTTCGATAATGAAAGGGAAAGGTAGGTAGCCGGAAATAGCTTTGTGGACAGAAAGAAATT
>Ga0315284_10002722_pt1 | contig 25263 bp, 17 predicted proteins | sample YL17G09_16_MG_FD_203696 | JGI IMG/M metagenome (GOLD analysis project Ga0315284, IMG submission 203696) | Sediment microbial communities from Yellowstone Lake, YNP, Wyoming, USA - YL17G09_16 | ecosystem: Environmental > Aquatic > Freshwater > Lake > Sediment | place: USA: Wyoming | collected...
CAATTGATTGCTGAATGGCTTCACCAAGCTCTTCAACCAATTCTTTTGGAAGCTCTACGGTTACTGTTTCACCTTTTGGAGGAAGAAGTTCATCAACAGGAGCTTCTGATTGTTTAGTTTCTATCTCTGCTGCAATTGGTTCAGCAGGAACCTCATCCATATTAGGAACTTCAGCGGGAGGAAGTTCTTCTACTACTGGCTCAACACTCTCTGGATCTTTGGCAACTTCATCCAAAGTGCTATCAAAATCCTCATCAGCAATATTATCAAGAGCATATGCTTTTAGATAAGTCGCAATGCCAGCAGCGGCAGCTTCTTTATAGCCAAGACCTTTAAGATCTTGAACACATTCTTTAGTATCATCTTTTGACATGTAAGACTCCGCTAGTTTAAAAGCCAATTTGTTAAGTTTATCTTGAGACTTACTAAGTTTTTGCTTTACTCTATCCCATCTTTTTTCGAGTTGGTCTACGACACATGTAGCAATAGGCTGACCTTCGCAAGGACCGCTTAAAGCAATAGCATCAAGCCCAAACCGACGAGACAATCTTTCCCTCATACTTTCACGTGGGAATTTGTCTGCTTCACTAAGTGCCAATTCAGCTTTCTTTTCCATTATAGAATTCCTCTAATTATGGTTTCCGTAGATGATTATTTCTTAAGCAACCCTTTATCTACTAATCCTGCAATGATAGCAGCTTTGCCTTTTAAATCGGCATTGGCGAACTTAGCAGTAAGACCTTCATCTCTAAGAGTACGAACCAATGATACTTTCGTAGCTTTCCGTTCAACTTTCACAGCACTAGCCTGTTTTACTGTTTTAAGATATTCACTTGCATACTTCTTGGCTCTCTGGTCATACCAAGCGATACGAGCCATGATAGAACCTTCTATTGGCTCAATCAGGGTGTCAATTCGATAAGCATTCTTGCAAGTGTTACAGCGACCAGTTCCAGCACCTTGTTTCATGGAAACCTTTGTCTTACTTGAGCCACAATGAGGACAGAACGAGCCGATTGGTTTTCCACCTGCAATCTTGACCATTTCAGGAGTTACTTTGAATGCAGCAGCGAGACCAATTGGAGGCATTTCCATTCCTGGACCACCACCCATATCACCAATTCCGCCTTCCATACCCTCTGCCTTAGCCTTTGGTTCTGTATCCTCAATAACCCCTGGCCATTCCTTGATATTAATGGAGACTTGGATTTCACCAGCACCACCGCAATCGTTACAAGTGAAATCTCCGTGTTTGATATCTACATTTTCGGAACCACAGACTGGACAAATTGAACCAGGAGGAAGAGCTTCTTTAGCTTCATCAGCAGGAGCTTCTTCGCCACCTGGAGCACCCGGAGCGCCAGGAGCACCAAGAGCAGCTACTGGAGGAGTTTCACCACCAGCAGCACCAGGAGGAGGTGGAGGCATTGTTGTTCCACCACCAGGACCAGGCATTGCACCAGGAGCACCAGCACCAGCAGGATCACCAGGAAGAGCACCACCCATCTGTGCCATTACCTTACGAGCTTCTTTACGAGCCTGGATGTTTGGTGTTTCCTCTTCTTTTGCTTCTACTTTTGGAGCGTCAACGCGAATAGCAGTCATAGCAACTTCAATTTTTCCATCTGGTTTAGCCTGGACATGGACTTTATCTTTTACTTTAAGTCCAGCCTTTTCAGCTACTTTAATTGCAGCCTCAAAAGCAGCGGCTGCAAACTTTTCAGTATCTTTTTCATCTTCTTTGATAGCTTTTTTATCAAGGAGAACCTGCAACTCTTCGATGTTCTCCGCAAATGCTTCTTTAAGGAAATCTTTACTAGAAGCTACTTTAACAGCCTTATCATCACTCTTAGAAGCAGTAATAGCTTCTGTGATTTGACCAGTAGCATTCTTTTGGTCAGCAAGTGTAGCAAGAGTAGCTAGAGCCACATTCCCTTGCATTCCTTCATCAGCGGAAGCACCAAGCAAGTAATCAGCTACTTCTGCTTGGGATGCTGTTTTAGCTGCACCATGGAAAGCAGAGCGATTCAACATAGCTTGGCGACGATCTTTAAGAGGAGCCAAACTATCAACAGCCTTCTCAGCAGCTAGGTGATTCTTAGCGGAACTGGTGAAATCGCTAATAACAGCAAGAATTTCGTCTGGAGTAGCACCTGTTGCCAATGAAGTCTTAGCTACAGCCTTTAGAGCAGCCGTTTTAGCCTTCATTGCATCTTCTTTAGAGGCAATTCGACGACCCCAATTTTCTGAATCCTCTTCTAGCTGTTTCTCAGTAATTTTCTCAGGAAGGTGACGACTATCAACTTTCTTCCAATCATTGAGTTGACCTTCTGTAATCTGTTGTTTTTGATCAGTAACACCAGCAGCATAACCATCTTTGTCTGCTGGGGTTACATTACCTTTGATTTTCTCATTACGAAGCTGGAGTTCAGTAATTTGGTCACGAGAATCATTCTGTCTCTTTTGATAATCGTAGCCTTTATATTCACCACCTTCTAACTGAGCTTCGGTAATGCTTTCACGAGGTTTATCTTGGCGCTCGTGCTGGGCATAACCCTCTGTTTTGCTTTTAAGTTGATCCTCAGTGATGCTTTGAGGGTCATCATTAGTGCGAGGATGCAATGGTAGTTTTTGAGTACGCAATTGTGCTTCCATTGTCTGTTCTTGCTGCTCTTTAGTATCAGAGGGTTTGTAAGCGGCTTCTTTTTCCATGTGTGTTCCCGGCTCCTTCTCAGATGCCTTAGCGTATTTGTCTTGAAGAGCGATCAAAAGGTGTTCAGCACAATCTTTTGGCTCATTCTTCAATTTTTCACGTACATCTTCATCAAGGTTAGCGATCTTCAACGAAGCAATACGCTTACCTCCCTTGAGTCCGAAGATGTCAGGATCACCAATAACGACAGTGAAATCCCCTTCAGAGACTTCAGTACGATAATTACGTACTGATGGATTTTCCCAAATTTTTGCTAACTTTGAGATAGTTTGAACAGCTTTTTCTTTATCCATTGTTGCTCCTCGTGAGAGTTTCACCTCTTGATAGATATTCGATAACTTTTTAACTACTTCCTCTATCCTTGCAGAAAATGTTAAATTATTATCGTTATTTATAGCTGCCATAGCTGGTCCTGTAACTGACCCCACACCTGGAGCCGGTCCTGTAACAAATGGTTTCGGAGTTTCCAAAGGTGTTTCCTGCGTGGCTGGTGGTTTATTTTCAGGAAGTGGTGGAATTCCCATTTGTCCTCCTGGAGCAGCCCCGCCTTCCATTCCAGGACCAGGCATACGTCCATAACCTTGATCAACTAATTCATCATTTACGTGTTGAAGGTCAGAAAGCACACTAGAGAGCTTATTAAGGAACTCCATATCTATGTATTGTCGTTGGTCTAGCATAGCACGGGCAACATCTTCTAGGAGATCCATAGCTTGATTTAGCTTTTGGACTTCTTGAGGACCCGCATTCTTAGTTGTAGCGCCTGTCTTAAACTCGCGCATACAATGAATAGCATCAGCAACTTTTTGTATATATTGGTCTGTATCAAGGACTTCACGAATAGTACAATCTTTACAAGCGCCATCAGTTACTACAGAAATTTCAATAAACTTTAATCCATAATTTCGTTCAAATACTTTCTGCCCATTAACATTGCGACCTTTCATTGTCTTGACATGGTCGCAATAAAAATCCGCTGTTTGGGCGCGATTGTTACAAATAGAACAGGTACTATAATCAACTTGAGTACCCATTGAAACGTCAGTAATATAACCTTCTTCAATTGCTCTACATAGGGAACCATTAGCTTGTCTATCAATAAACATAGTGCAATAGACAGCTTTTTCTTTTTCGTCTAATTCAGCTTTAACTACTTTGCCTTTTGCGGCTTCAACTTTATTATTTTCGTGGTTAGTAAAAACAGGACAACCTTCAAAAGTTCTATACGACTTTACAATTTCTTCCCAAGAGAAAAAATCACCATTATCATTGGGTTCATCAGCTTCTATAGCTTTAACACGAATCCATAATGCGTCTGGGTGTCTTTTAATCTCAGCTATAAGGTCAACATTTCCTTCAGCATCACGAGCTATTTGACCATGGTAGGCAAAATGTGTAGCGGCTGTTTTTACAACTGTTCCAGAAACACCATTTTTATCAAGAATAAGGAGAGGTGAACGAGAAACGACCTTATCACCATCCATGGACAGAACTTCAGCTTTACAAGTATGTCGATGTTTGATGACTACCATGATGATGTTCCTGTTATAATCACACACCTTCACTCGATGTGCAAAGCTATACTGTTTAATTTATTCGGTTTATATGTTTTATTTCCTTTTCGCCTTATAATAATTTTTTATTAAAGTATCAATAGCATCAGCTTGTGTATGTAGTCCTCTTCTATCAAGGTCATTTGCATACTTTACAAGGTTTTCTACATTACTACTTTTTATAGGAGGAATAGATTCACTTGGCGGAGTTAATATTGATCGTCCTGGATATTTAGGGGGAGGTTTAGGCACAATTGGTTTAGGAGGCAAAGGCTTAACTGGTTCTGGCTGTACTTCTGGCTCCGCAACAGGCTGTATTTCTTCTGGCACTTCTATAGGTTCTACTTCTTCTGGCTCTATAACAGTAGGTTGTACTGGTTCTACAATTGGAATTTGTGTTTCTGGAGTAGGGACAGGTTCTTTTGTTACTTCTCCTGGCTCAAGATACTCTTGTGCATAACCGTAAGATTCTTCTCCAATCATTTTTCTATTTTGTACCAAGGAGATAGATTGATCTTTACTAGAAACAAGTGGACCATTACCAATAGATTCAACAGTCAGGGTTCCAACGGGATATTGTTTAGCTTCTATTTCCAGATGGTTCTTTATTTCTTCGGCTCTGGTTTTACTAATAAATGTTCTTTCTCCTACTTCTTGTGTAAATTCTCCTGTAGTCAATTTAATCTGGTATAAAGGACCAATTCGTGGCTGGAAGTCTTGTGGATTATTAGGGTCTATTTTTCTTACCTGTTCTGTTATTCCTTGTGGGATTTTATCTGGATCACCTTTTGTTGCCTTATACATTTCCATAAATAGACGTTCTTGCTCATTCCATTCTGTTTCTGGTTTTTTAAGGATATCACTGGCTTTTTCATATGCCCCGACAAGGTCATTAGAAGTGATATTGGTATATGGTCCTACCTGATCATCTGTTAATCCGAATTTAGCTTTTATGTAGTCTATCCCTTTAGAGAAGTTTTTAAGATATATAACTGGTTTTCCACCTTCAGATTCAACAACGACATCATTTTCAGTAATAACTAAAGGAGGATATGGATTACCTTGGTCATCTGTTTTTTCAACTAATCTACCTTTTTCCCATGTCATATAGGATTGTTCAATGGGCTTTTGGCGAGTTGGTGGAGTAGTAATAAAATGACTAGCCCCATATGCTTTGTTGCTTGTATAGTAATATCCTAGAATATGGTTACTAGGATTCTTTAAATATATAACTGCCGGATTATCCTTATATTGTGGATCAGTGTCCCAATTTGTAGGAACTGTAATTTTTCCTTGAGGGGTCATAATAGCATGTAAAGTAGGTATATGTTGTTGCCAAATGTCTGCTACGGTGTTCTTCCCTCTCTTTGCTAAATCAATATAGTTAATTTCTGCCCCTTGTCTTCTATGTCCGAAGAAGAAACCATATGTATCAATTTGCATACCTACATGTCTTGAAATATCCCTAGCTTTACCTGTAGCATAAGCTGGGCGTCCCATTAAAACATAAGCACTTCCATTTTTAAATTTTCCTTTTGAGTCAGGGTCATAAAGAGATGTTTGACCAGCCGACATAGAAACTGCTTTACCACTTTTGTCAGGAACATTAAAAAAGGCTTCATCAAGAGAGAGGAAGGCTGGAATACCATCTACTGTTTGATTCTGATTTACTTCAGGGGGCAAAGGAGCAACTTCATCCCTATTAGTTTCAAGGTTATATGTTCTGATCATTCCTTTAGGATCAACGAAATGAGAATATGGAGAAACCATCTTTTTGTGTGTGAGTTTAATTTTGCCATCTTCACCGACTTCAGGAATGCCGTTTTTAAATGTAGCATAATTACCGACAACAGGACGATTAATAGGGGCACATGTACGAGAATCAACACAGTCCTCTCTATTTATTCGTATTTGATTTGTCATTAATGCTGTTCTAAGAGCTTCTATATTGCCATTTATTCCAGGTAACTTCATCCATTTTTCAACAACTCCACCTCTGAAAACGAACTGTAAATCTTCTCTAGTCACAGGAAGACCGCCAGCCCTAATTCCTGCTCCTGTTTTAACTTTAATGCTAATTGGCCATCCTGCTTGGTCATAAACAATCATATGGTTTCTAACAGCTTGAACTTCTTCTATAACTGGAGTGCGTAAAGCTTCTTCTATGCTTTCTGGAGTGCTAAGTTTCCCTGTTTTTGCGAAGGATGTATAAATGTCAATAGCATTCTCTTCAAGGGGGTTTAATCTTGAAAATTCTCCTACTTTAGCCGTGTGTATTTCATTTCTTAGATTGTTAAAAATATCAACAGGACAAGAGATTTGAATATCATAATTAGCAGGAAGGCTCTTGTTCTTTCTTTTTGCTATTTCTTCTGCGGTCGGACTTACTGAAATGACATATGCTGAGACTTTTTTAGGGTCAGTAACAATTTTGCTTTGCAAGACTTGTTTCGCTGCTATTTCTTTTAAAAAGGCTTCTTTTGCTGCCCAACGAACTTTGATATGTGGCTCAACTACTAACAAGTCTGCAAAAGTTAGTTTTTTATATTCAGGAGATTCTTGATCAGTAGGGTTACTAAAAACCACTTCTCCTTTTTTCTTATTTATTTTAAACAACTTATTTACCGTGGTAATTCCCTTGTCTGACATAACCTTATCCCATAGGGCTTGGGGAGGTGGTTCACAAGTAGCTACCCCTACATATGTTCCAGGAGCTTTTTTACCATCAGGATAATAAGCTGCTTCATCTTGTCCTTGGGCATCTGGTAAAAGAATTTGTTTTGTAGCATAAGCAGCAGCGCCAGGATTCATAGTAAGATTAAGAGTCGCAAAAGCTCTAGCCCATACTCCTAAATCTTGTACTCCAGCAAAGTCTTTCTCAGCAAGATTAGCAGAAGCTCCAGCCCCCATAGCACCAGCTGTTTTAGTAGTATCAATTATCGTCTTTGTTGATGTTCTGATAACAACTGCGTCTAATGAGGAATGTACATTTTCCATAACTATAGGTATCCCTTTAAGATCATTGGCTATGTATGGCTTATGCGGTCTTGTCTCAGGAGGAGGAACACGCCATGTCTTAAAAGCATGAGCTAACGCTTCTGCTTGAGTCTTAAACTTTTTACCAGAAGCCCCGTCTTTAGCTGGTATCTTTCTTAATGCAGCAAAAAAATGAAATCCCTTCTTTTTAGAATATCCAGGTGTTACAACTACATAATAGTCTTCACCAGTTGTAGAATCATGCCCTTCCCATCTAAAATAACTTCCCGGACCTAGTTGATCTTCATACGACTTCTTAAGATAGGCAGACTTTTCACCGTAAGTTTCTTCCCACATGATCCCCCTGTCTTTAACTGGTGTACCCGCAGATTTAGTACTCATTTTTTATTTTCCTCTACAGGCTGTGGTTGAATAGTTCCAGCCTGTACTAAATTACTGATAATAGTTCCCACAGAAGATGTTTTAATCTCTCCTTCTACCTCTTGTATCTTTTGCATTTGTTTCTTCTGGTCTTCTTGCTCTTTAGATGCCTTCTTTAAAATCTCTTCTTGCTGTTTGGCTGCTTTTTCCCAAAGTTGATAAATAATCTTTAGTAATGTTTGTTTAACTGCTTGTTCTTGCTCCTTAAGGTCAACTTCAGAAAACCGCACTGTAGTCCATCCATATTTCGCTAGTTCTGCATCTCGTAAATGATCTGAAGCTTTCTTATCAGGATGCGAATGCCATGCTTCGCCATCACATTCGATTGCAAGTTTAAGTTGAGGTAAGGCAAAATCTGTTCTGTATTTACCTAGTGGGAATTGTGTCCAAGTTGCAAATGGTAAACCTTGCTGTTTCAGGGCAAGCAAGATCTTCCACATGACTTGTTCCAGACTTGTAAGTTTAACTCCAGCAGGTTGAACTATCTCTTCTTTTGGAGGGTTTAATTTAGAGGCTCTCCCTGTTGGTAAAATCTTGCCCTGTGTCCCACCCATTGCTGCTCCACCCGCAGGAGGTGCAGCCCCACCAGGAGCACCACCTACTTCTGGACCTCCAACACCCATCCCACCGGCTCCAGGCATCTCACCACCTGGAGTAGGCATACCACCTGCTCCACCTCCACCAAAGAGATCACCCATCCCTCCACCAGCACCAGGAGGAGCAGCACCCATCCCTCCACCAGCACCAGCAGCAGCACCGGCTCCACCACCAGCACCAATCTGTTGTTGTGCTGTTTCAAACCTAATGCGTTCTACTTCTTGGTCATAATCTAAATCAAATTTTTCACATAAAGTTTCACCAGACATAAGTTGACGTTCATGAAGTTGTAACGCAAGCTGTTTCTGTTGTGTATCATCCCTAATATTTAGATCATTCCATTTAATCTTGGGGTAAATATAAACTGGTTCGCCTATTTCTTTACTAGCAGTTTCATCTACAAATCCTCTCATTTGAGCAACTGGAAGATAGATATGATCTTCAATCCATCTTGACAATTCTAGCCTCCAAGATTCCATTCTTTGGATTAGTGTCTCGGCTCCGATAGCAGCTGATTGATAGGAAGATGCCTCACCAGATAACAAAGCTTCGTTGAGCATTAACCCTTGTAATATTTCTTTATTGATTAGTTCAAACTCATTACTAAGGGTTAATACTTTTCCCGATGCCCCGATCCAGTCATATTCTAATGCATGGTGAGTGATTAAAGTCAAGTTTGGGTCTTGTGCTGTTTGAGCCAATTGCTGTTGAACATCTGCTAGGTCTGATGCTCCTGCTGGTCTTTCATCATTTCCAACTTTTACAATACGAACAGGAAGAATTAAACGCTCAGCTACAATCCACTGTGCTGTCAGTAACTTGTCTTTATATGTCAACATTTTAAACAAACGTCTGATTAAAGATGTGCCATATACGCCATAGGGAGAAGGGTCATGCCTTATATGACTTACATTGGCATTATCTAGAGGAATAGGTTTACCTGCCAGAATAAGTTGTCTTATATGATTAGGAAGTCTGTCATAAATTGGCTTTGGTCTTTTTTGCCAGACTACACGCTTTAGTTCATCGTCTGGCATCAAAGTAATAACTGGGTCTTCGACAAATTGATTTTTTTGTACATCAATCCAATCAGGGTTTAAAACCACAATTCTACTAAATGTTCCACCAGGATGATTACAACGTTTGCCTTCTTTAGTGATATTAGTTCCAGAACATTTATCACAAGCAATTTCCACGAATGGAAAAACATCTCCAATGAGGTAATATTCACGGGAGATCATTTTACACCAATGATCTAGATTGAGTTTTTTATTCAGGTTATCAAAGTATCGTTTTATCTTAGAATCATCACATTGAGTTTCGAAACCATTAATCGGGAACCCTGAATATATATTTAGAGCAGCTGCTACTTTGGGTTCATTCTCCGAAAAGTAGCGGCAATTGCTTGTAACATACCCATTCGCTACATATGCGTATTCAGGAGAGATTTCTAAATCATATGCTTTTCCAGTATATTTATATTGTTTAATATATTCAATTGGTTGTGCAAGATAAGTAACTCCCCCTTCTTCATAGAAAAATCTTAAATTACGTTCTTTTGGCGGAATAAAATCTTTGGGGATTTTACTACTTCTCATATATGGTTGTAATTTAGGTACATCTGACGAAGATATTGATAAATTATAATACCATTGAGAAGTAGTTGGATAATGTCCGTGTTCTTCTAAAACCGGATGTCTGCTTAAAGAACAACGAATACCAACAGAAAGCAACAAGGCATATATTTGGTCTGCCATGTCACAAGAATAATTCGTGGCAGTTATTTTTTCTTTTCCACAAAAACATCCATCTCCGTCGAAATAGCCACCTAAGATATGTAAACGAGATTCTTTATTCAACTCGAAAATACTCTTAGTGAATTTCTTATTTGTTCTTTTTCCTATTATATATTGCGAAAAAAAGTTTGCAGCTTCTAAAGAAGTTGCTGATACTCTCCAACCATTGCCTTCTCCATGCTGTCTTGAAGATATTATTGTTTTAAATTTATTCTTTAAAATATTTTCAATTATCTTTACATGTTTTTCGTTTTTCCCTGTTGTAAAACATACTTGACAATTATCTTTGTATATTCCTATCATACCATCAGCAATACATTGCCCAATAAGCCATGCTTCATCTATCGGAATTTCTTTTTCTCCTACTGAAGCACATGGATACAAAAGATAATCATTTGTTGTAACTTCAGAGGCTTGTGTTCTCTTAAATAACTTATCTAATAAAACAAGTTTTGGTTTGTCTCCTCCGGGATGTATTCCTCTCTTTAAACGCCATGTTGCATCACTTTCTAGTTTGAGTTTATGTCTAAATGTTTTTCCATCTAAATATATTTGTAAATGTTCTCTTGTAACATGTAAAGAACGCCAATATCCCGTACATTTAAACTCAATAGCTTCTTTATCAACACAATCTCTTGCTGAAATTCTTTTTGGTTTTCTAAAAACTCCTTTAGCATCCAGAATTGATTCACATTCTATGTTTTCAAAAAAAACATCATTGGATTTGACATCTTCAACAACATGACCTGGAACAAAAACTATATTTTCGAATGATTTAAAAGTATTGTCATCACAAACTATATAACAAGGGTCAATTGTCGCCCATTGCATTATCTCTCGGCGCTTAGAGGGAATCTGCCAATTTTGTGGAGTATGTAATGGAGAATAAAACCCTGGCTGTGTATATGTTACTTGACTTTGAGCAGTTGTTATACCTCTTGAATATTTAGTAGGAGTATAAGCAGCAACTGGAGCAGCGTATTTGAACCCTGATGGAACTATCCCTGTTTTAGTTTGAGGAGCTACACTGCCTTTGAGGTGACTTAGTGCAAAGTCTACATTTCCGATTAGACTTATCATTTGTAGTTTCCATAATTCGCCTCAAGGACAACCAGGGTCTTTTATTATATTTGGTATACCTTTTGGCGGCAGCGTTTTATAATAACCCCAGTTTAATTATACAAAATCACTTAGAATCTACAAAATAAATGTTTCCTGAAGCATCAACTGCAATACCACCACTTTCTCCTGCTGCTACTGGAATGGCTGCAACTGTGAAAACATTGGCATTTTGATCAATTCTACGAACTCTGGAATTACCACTATCTATAACATATAAGTAACCACTGTTATCTACTGCCATACTAGTTGGTTGATTGAATCTTGCATCTGATCCCTGTCCATCTGCAAGACCTGATACTCCATAGGCTCCTGCAAAAATCTTTGAAGCAGTAGCCCCTCTTTGATATTTATAAATAACATGTTTATCATAGTCTGCCACATAGAGGTTTTCACTTCTATCAATAGCAACACCAGCACCATCACTTAAACCATTGATAGGCTGGACATTGATTTGATTAAAAGCACATCCTGCGTCTGGTGTTGATGTACTAGCACTTACAGGAGTTAACCGAACAAGACGATTAGCCATGGAACTGCTCTCCTTACATTATTGTCGCACCGCAGAATGGGCACGTATGGACTGTAATGTCACAGATTTCTTCATTAGAACACGTCTTTAGGAACTTCTTACCACAAGAACAAGCTACCATTTTCTGGAAGCTGATCCCTTTTTTAACTACTGGACCACGTTTTTCTGCCCTAGTAGTATTAACTCCAAATTTCTTCATCATATGTTTTTCTCCAAAATTAATCTGGTCCTGCACCTGCTATAGTTGCGTCTGTTTCTATTGCTCTTTTTTCTTCTTCAGGAAGTCCTTCATTGTCTTTTTGCAAACTCCAGCTAAGTTCTTTTCCACTTATTGGGAGTTGTTCTTTTCTAGCAAAAGCTTCTTCTATCTCTTTTGCTGCTTCTCGTTCTGCTGCTGTTTCAACATCTTCATCTGTAAAGAATTCTGACTCTCTCATTCCATCTGCACTTGGACCAACTTCTGACGGAACTGGAGATGTTCTTTCTACAGGGATTTCTTTTGTAGTAGATGGTACTTCAATAACAGGAGGAGGAAGTATTTGTTCACGAGGTTCCATTCCTAGTGGTGGTTGAGACAAACTTGGGTCTTCCTGCCTCATTTCAATCATGTCACTTGATTCTTTTGCAATATTTTCAGGCTTAGATGTTTCAAATTCCCTATTTAACATTCTTTGTCTAAGTGCTTGAGCTAGTTTATCTAATGCTTCTTTAGTAGTAGAGCCATATGTTGCACTGCCATTTTTAGATGCTCGATAAACACCATTAGCAATTCTGATATCAGCATCGAGAACAGCTTTGATATCAGGATTTGCTATAGCCCCTGTCGCTCCTTGTATATCAGTTTGATTGCAAGGAATTAATTCTTTACTGCCGCAGTTTTGACATTCTTTAGCGTCATCTTTACAAAGCCCATGACACCTCTTACATTGTCGAGCGTGTGGTCCAGGATCTGATTTTTTAGCAGTTCCCATAGTATCAATAGCATGTCCACCACCGTCATCTGTCATATTTAAACCCCAAGCTTCTTTAGTCATCGCATCTGTACTAGCTTCTTCTTTCTTTTTCTTATGGTAGGAAGCGGGTTGCCCACCAAGAGATTTAGTACAGATGCCATACTCTGCGTTTTCTGGTAAGTCAGGGCTATTTTCTAATACTTTCTCTTTACATTTTTTAAACTTTTCTTCTGGAACTACTTTTTTATACTTCTTGGCTTCACTAATACGCCAAGGATTTTTGTCTAGTGTGATAAGATGAGCATTACCATGGGCGCTTATAAACCATACATTAGGGAAAAATTGATCCTCTTCCATCTTAGCTTTTAAACCTGTTTCATTACCAGTATAATATAATTTACCATATTGGAACCAATTTTCATGATCTTCCGTGGTAATGTCACCTTCTTCTGGAAGTTCAGGTTCTTTCTCTTGCATATACATATCTTCTTCAGTAGGTTCATGTTCTACTGGCAAATCTTCTGCTTGGAGTTGAGTATCAAAGGAACTCAATCCCCCTTGAGCAGTTTTAAACATACTTTCAGATACTTCTAGTTTTGCTGTTTTAGAGAGTGGATCTTTTTTCTTGCCAAAATTTCTATTATCTGGTCCACCTAATAGCTCATATTGGTCAAAGTTATAAAGGTCTTTAGGATCAGGAGAAGAATTATATCCTCTCTTTTTTGCTTCGGATGCTTTCATTTCAGAAAGGCGTTTTTCTAAACTCCAGGCATCTTCATGCATTGGGTGCATTCTAGCGCCTGGGACTATCAAAGCTGGATGTCCACCATCATCTCTATGGATTTCAAATCTTTTGTTAATATAGCCGCCAACCCAATTACCTTTTGCATCTCTATACTCTCTGGAGAACTTATCTGCTACTGCTTGACGCCAAATAGCCTCTGCACACAATACTTCTCCATCGTCAACAATTAGCCCATCAAGACAATGATTACGGCAGATAAAACAACTAACAGTCTTACGAATCTTTGGGCAGTATTTGTTTTCTCCAGCACCATGGGAGAAATAGACAGGATAAACGCTTTGGGCAGTTTTGGTTAGAGCTTCAGGTTTATTTTCAGCCGCATTTTCTACGGTTGGAATAAAAAGCCCTGATGCCTGAGCTGGAGCATGCGTGTCTTCCTCATGCTTTGTTTGGGACAGTTCTGGATGTTGTGCCATAAGGTTCTCCACTATCTCGGCATCTACTGGGTTAGCCATTCCCACTTCCACCAGCATGTCATACAACATACAAAGGGCAGCAGCTAAGCCCTGGTAAAAACTGGATAATGCATCTTTTGCACTATCCTCATTTTCTTGACCAACTAGAGACATAATTTTTTCATATGTCTCAGGAGATGGTCCCATAGCGATCAAGTCGTCTCTTAGCTGTGACAAAGACTCATAGCGTCCAGACGACAAAGGACCGCTACCTTGTGCTGTTTTAATAGTTCTTTCTTTTCCTGCCAATCCCTTTGCCGGGGCACGAGTTCCTATTTGCGGACGAGGAGTTTGTATAGCTACATCTTGTTGTTTTTTCAATGCAGTTATTCCAGAAATAAAAGGAGCACTTGTAGTTATCCCGTTCATGTATGTTTTAGCATTTGTAAGAACTTGTGTTTGTAAATCTGTAAGTGCCTTTTTTATATTCTCTTCTGTATCCTTTAAGCCAGCAATTAACGTTTGAATATCTCCAACTTCTTTTCCTATAGCGTCAGAAGCATCAGGAGTTGTAGGATCACATTTTTTACCAGCAGCCAAGGCAGAAATAAATTTATTAAAGACATTTCTTTGAGGTGGTGGAAAAGGAGCAACAAGAAGAGCATTTCTTTGAGTATTAACTAAAAGCCAGAAAGCATCTGAAGTTGATGCATCATTCGCAAACTGAGCATATTTTGGATCATTAGGGATAAGTTGATATGCAGCGTGGTTGATTGGAATAATTAAGCTTAATTTTTGAACAAAATCTTCTGGAAGATCTGTCGCTTCTTCCTCTTCGGGCGCAACATCAGGAGCAGTAACATCCTGAGCTGTTTTTATTGTCCAGTCTTCTTCGCGGGCCATAATGCGTCTGCTAACCTCTTTGACAGGTCGGAGGTAGACAGAGGCTTTTGAACCTGCTCCCACGAGCGATCCTTTTCCTCTTTGCCTCGGATCTCCTCCTTGTGAGCCTTATTGGCTTCACGGATTGCCTGACCTTTGTCTTCAACCCTTGTGAAAAGCTTTGATAGGCTCTCTTTAATTTGATCAGGAGTGAGTGTTCCAGTTCCCATAGTATCCATCATTGAAACCTGATTACTAGGAACTCTATGGCTAAAGATAGAAGCATCATGCCCGCCAGCACGAATGACTTGTCCTTGTTTCATTGCTTCAGGATTTTCAGCGGCTTTAGTGGCTGCTTCAATAAGTTGATTTTTCTTTTCTTGTTCACGGGCTTTTAGTGCGGCTCTAGCATCAGTCACAGATTTATCATGTGGATTTTCTGCTTTTGCCAGGTCATCCAAACGATGAGGAGCTAGAATACCAACTGAATTAGCCGGAACGATGCCTGCGGTTGCATTGACATCTTCATTCGGTCCAGCAGCCGACATAATCTTTCCAACTCTAGAAGTTTTAGCATCAAACACAGAGGATAAGCCTTGCGCCGATTTAGTAGCATCTTTTTGCCAAGCTTGTTTAACTTCAACTTCATGTTTCAGTGCAGCTTCTCTAGCAACTGTTTCGACAAATGAAACATCTTTAGCATTTGTCCATTCTTCTTTGGTTAGTTTATGATATTCTCCATTAGGCATACGGAAACTAACGCCTAATGCTACTGGATCAACACCTGCTGTTTCTATTTTTGCTTTAATTGATTTAATAGATGTATCTACTTGTTTCTGATGGTTCTGTTCTGCTATTTCTTTAGAGGCACGGATAATAGCATCAGATTTGTCTTCGGTTTTCGGAGGAAGACCAAAGGCTATCCTAGCTGTATCTTCAATAGTATTACTACTGATTTCTGATTCTGCTTTCTTAGCAAGATCAGCAGCTTGATCTTTAGGCTTACTTGACAAAGATCCAAGCCATGTCATGTTACTGTAGTTAACAGGACGAATAACCATTATTTTTTCCTTTTAAACCAACCCCATAGATTCGAGGAAAGTCTTGGGGTATTTTTCAGCAACTATTTTAACAGCTGCTTCTTTTGTCATAGCCACTTTTACTTCTACTTTTTTTGATGCTGCAACAGGAGGAACTATTGGAGCTACTTCAGTTGTAGGAGCAATTCCTGGTTCTACTTCTTGAACAACTTCTTCTGGTTGTGTCTTTTTCTTTAGTACTTTTTGTGCCATTGCTCCAGAACCGGGGAACGTAATATTAAACGTCATTTCCCCGGTGTCTTTATTGTTTTTCATGCCCCAATCAAGTGCTCGCCAATCGACATTCTGAATTCTCTTGCGGAATTCATTGGCAATCATTCCTTGCATGGCATCTTCCATATTCTACTCCTGTTAGTCCCAATATGGTACGAGTTAAAGCTATTAGTAATCGGTAACTAATGCCTCAACATAGTCTTTGCCATATAGCTTGGAGAAGAAATCTGATACAAACTGCTTCTCTTCAGGAGTCAGTTTCGCAATTTTCTTCCAAACTGGACCAGTAACTTTCTTTTCTTGGGCAGCAGTCTTTTCTACTTTCTTTGCCTCAGCAGCCTTAATAATTTTGCCAGCCTCAGAAGCAGCAACTTGGAGTAAAGAGCAATAGAGCTTGGGATTGCTGGTATCTGAACCAACATTCTTAACGCATGCTTCAACTGTGCTATGCTGTTTCCAAGCATCCACAACCTCTTGAGCTTCCCAATTTCTGAAATCAAGGCTGGAAGCCATTTTTAGCGTATTCTTTTTCTCTGCTGTCTTTGGATCTTTCTTGTCCGAGTCTTTTTTATCTGAATCTTTCTTGTCTGAGTCTTTTTTGTCTGAGTCATTAAACTCAGCTTTCTTGATTTCAACCTTGGCTTCGGCTTTAGGCTCTTCTTTCTTAGCCTCTTTAACCTCAGCTTTAGGCTCTTCTTTAACAGCGGCAGTTACTGTAGCTTGTGTTGCTGCTGCTGTCTTAATCTGGCTGGCGCTTGCCAAAATCTCATCGAGCGAGCGGAACTTTGGTGGTTCCTTCTTCAACGCATCCTCAAGAGATACTGGCTTGGTCATGATCTTCGATGTGATTAAACGCATGGTCTTCCTCCGAATAGTTTAGGCAGTCAGTCCGCTACTGTCCTCACAATAGGTACTGGCTTTTCTGCCTTCTTCCTTTTACCTTCACAAAATTCTTTTTAATTCCTTTCCTTATTTAAATAATTTTGCCAATTCAACTCTTAGCATAGAATCTGCTTCTTTTGAGAACTCCGTAAATAGCCCAAGTATTTGATTTAGCTTTTCTTGTTTAACTGGACTGTCAGGAGTAGTCTCATACTCTTTGATTAAAGCTTTTACATCTGGAATCGCTGGAGCAAGAGGGGTTTTAGGTTCAAGGGGGTTAACTTCAGGTTTAACTTCTTCTGGCTTAGTTTCCTGTGCTTTTCCCGCCCAAGGAATAATCTGTTCTTGTAGTTCTTCACTCAATACACGAGCATCTTGTGGGTCTTGAGCAATTTCTAATACTGCATTCAGGTCTTTTTCTAGTTGTTTTGCATGTTCTTGATCCACAACTCCTTTTACCCCATAAGAATATAGGTTCGGAAAATCAGGAGCATATCGTCCCGTTCTCTTCCATAACAGATAAAACTGGTACAAAGGTCTTAAAAGTGGAGCTAGGTTTCTAGTAAGCTGTACCATTGAAATACCACTAATGGTAGCTTGATTCAACGTAGCACTAGCTCTTGGTAAGGCAGTTTCAATTTTATCCTGTAATTCTTCTGGCTGTGAAATTAAACCCAATTTCTTTTTAACCCATTTCTTAGCACCACCCCAATCTGCTTCTTTAATCAAAGCTTCTGCCTTTTCAGCTATTTCTGTTTTCCCTTCTTCTTTTGCTTTTTTAGATAGCTCGGACAATGCTGTTATAACAGTGCGCTCAACTGCTGCGGTATGCTTGCCATCAGCTAAGTCTTCAATAGCCTCATAGAAAGCAACACCTGGATCAGATCCTTCTTCCATTCGGTCTGCTATGCTGTTTGACAGGATTAGATTAGCTGTTTTGTCGTTTAAAGTGGTTTGCTTGTTTGCATATTTACCGATGAAGTCATGCTGGTTTCCAAGCAATCCATCTTGGAACTCTTCTAGAACTTCCCACCATACTTCATTCGCAGACCTGAATTTATCTGGATCATCGCCTTTGATTCTCTTCTGCTTATATGCCATTTCAAAAGCACGACCATTAGCAATCCAGTAGTTATTAAACCCTTCATATTGAGCAGTTTTAAGGGTATGAACAAAAGGAAATGCTGTGGCAATCCTATCTGCTTCTATAGTTAACCCTGCTTCATCTGCCATATCAGCAAGCTCAACCATAGAAGAAAGAAGTTTGTCATATTCGGCTGATACTTCTTTTTTATCAGTAGAGGAACTAGGTGATATTCTCATACGGGGCATCTCCAAATCTGGTACGCTAATATCCTCTGCGCTGCCAACATTTACTCCTATTTCTGACTGTCCTGGCATTGTCCATGGTGTATCTTGTTGCCAGATAGGATGTTCGGTTACTGGTGTTGCTTGTGATAAAAGAGGCTGCATACTTCTGATAACATTTTCAATTTGAAGAAGAGCATTGGGATCGTGGTTAAGAGGACTACCATCTGGTCCTTTCAATTCGCCAAGAAAACTATCTAAAACATTTCTTAATTGATCTGCATGTTCTTCTACATTCCCGCCAATTGCAATTTTAGCTGCAAACTTTGCGAAGGCATCAGCGTATTGAGGCATATGCTTAGCAAAACAAGAAATAAGGAGTTTTTGCTCCTCTTTATTTCTAAAAGCTAACTTACGCATTTTGATTCTCCAGCTTTGCAGCTCTAATCCTATCAACAATAAAGCCACGCCAAGCATTACGTAGCTCACACCAAGCAATCAATACAAAGTTCCCAGTAGATTTAGCTACCAGGAAATAATCGGGTCTGACGGTTCGCTCCGTCGTATGTCCCTTAATTGTAGTATAGATAATTCTTAGCGGATATCCTTCAGACAAAGACCTTTCTATTTTTTGCATAATAGAAAGTGATTGGTTCATCTTTTCTAAATCAGTAAGCTCATCTGGGACTTCCTCAAAAGGCTCAGCTTCTTCTATCGGCTCTTCTGAAGGCGTAGGAATAGCCTCTGGAGGTGGTTCTACGGCTTCTGGTACATCAACTGCTTCTTCTGGAGGTAATTCTTCTTCAACAGGAGTCGGTTCTACTAATTCTGGTTCAGATGGGGGTAGAGTAACTTCTTCCTCTTTATTTACTTTCTCATCGTCAGCCATTAAAAAGGGAGGATTATCAGATGGAGGAACGTTTGGAGTTTTAGGAGTGGGCTTTCTATTGAGTTCTGCTGGCATCCATTGAGAAGTTTTAGGGTTCATCTTTAGAGAATCCGCTTCTTTTTCTAGAGCAGTGGTAATAATTCTAATCATCGAAATGAACCTGTTTGCCTTCGAAATCTACTTTTACTTTCTTCCCAATTCCACCACCAGCTTTAGCTAAATCTCCTGGGAAAGTTTCAAGAGCCATAACACAAGGTCTGCCACTACTGACTGAGCGGGTAGAAAAAGGAACCATTCTTTCTGTTTTTACTATAGTATTGTTATGGTCTATAAAAGCAATTTCTAATGGAAGTGATGTCTGAAGCATCCAAAAACTTAGAACACGAGGACTTTGAAACTTAAATAACATCCCCGTCATATCAGGAAGATCACGAACATACATAAGTCCTTGTGCTTGTGTTATCTCATTATCCGCTATAGAGAGTAGTTTAATTGATGACATAAAAGCTCCTATAGCCTTATTAGCTATTGAGAAGCTTTTTCCTTTAAGGCTTCTAATTCTTCGTCATCGCAATCCAGCATAAAGCCTTCAGACTCAAGCGTGTCTATGAAATCCAATACGTCTTCGTCATCTATATCAACAACAAGACCATTATACGTTTTTTGTGTAGTAAATAAGGGTAGTTGTTTCTTATTTATAGAGAGATAGTCTTTAATAGTTTTAGTTGGAAGATTTGTTATTGTTATTGTCATTTAATTTTTCCAAAGATCGTTTATACAAGTTAAATACAGGACAATTATCCAATGAAGCCTTTTTAGCCAAGAAGGTTTGACGTTTGCGCTGACTCGCTGTTTTGGCTTTAATACCAGAGTAAGTTGGCATTTGTCCCTTTTTATCAAAACTATTAGGCTCGTGCATTACCATTTCAACTATTACTTTTTTCCCTCTTGGAGTAATTTCTAAACCACTTCCGAACCCTGCTAAATACCCCTTAGTCTTTAAAGCATTAATACATTTAGAATTAGAAGCAATAACTTCTAGGCTATTACTTGCTCCTTGTTTCCATAGATTATACAAAAAGGTAGCTTCTTCATCGGTTAAAAGTATCATTTGTTTTGCTTTCGGAGAAAAGAAATCAAATAAAGATTGTGCTTCTGACATAATTTTAATCCTCTGCTTCTTTTTCCCCTGTCTCGATAAGTTCTTTAGTCTCCAGATATCCTATACCAAGAGCATTAATATATTCCCTTGCTCGTGGATGTTTAGAAAGGACATAAGCTTCAATTGCTAAACGCTCTTTGCTAAGCTGTTTAGATAAGCGTTTAGCATGTTTCCTCATTGCTCGCCATAGGTCTTTATCAATCTGAAAGCCAAACTTAGCTGCCATTCGAATCCCTCTAGTTATCATCAAGGGATCATGTTTAACACTAATATCTGCTGGAAGAACAGAAACAACCATTTTCCTAGAGATGTCATATAAGCTGCGTTTTGTATAGTCAACTAATGTATTTGTTCCGATCTTAATAGCTAAAGCATTCATGGTAAAATCACGGTCAAAAATATTAAGAGTAATAGGAGTTTCTTCTACTCCCCATAATCTTACATAAGGACGTACATCTTCGTGACTCTCATGCCCTTGAAAATCAACTTCAACATTGCCAAGGGTTACAGTTATGGCGCTTGTTCTATGGTGCTGGTGAACATCTTTCGCATTTCCAGCTTTTGCAACAAGCATAGCCAATTGTTCTGCTCGTCCAGGCTTACCAGTAGCAACATCAATATCATGAACTTCTGATAGAGGAAGACCTATGGCAAGAGTACGTGTATAACCGCCAACGAAATATGAATCTAGTATCCCATATTCTTCCGCAACATCTTCAATTAGTCCTATAGTTTGGACTATTTCCTGTGGAGTTGGCATATCAAGCCTCGAATGCCAAAAGTCTCGAAGTGGCAACGAAAGCAGCTTTACGAATAATCTGTACTAACATGGCAGCAAGCTTAGAACCAACCAGTCTTTGTAGCTCTTGGTAATTATTATCATTAGCGATATATTGCATTGCATCGATCATTACTTCTTTGATTGCAATTTGAGCCATTTGATATATATTGGTTACTTCTCCAGAATATCGTGACTCAAATAGATCTGGGTCCTTTTTTAATGATGTTATAAGACTGCTTGTTAGATTCTTATCTTCTTTTTTAGATATTTGATTTTTAACAAATATCATAGCTGCTTGTCTTAAAATGTTTTTCATAAATGAATCAACTTCAATATCTTTAAATAAAGGAGGAGAATTTATACCATAAAGATTTTCAATTATCTTTTGGAATGCTGGTTTGATATTAGGAGTATTTGTTAAGATATTAAGACGTGGTTCAATCTTTCCTTCCTCTTCTATATTTCCTTCTTGATCTTTCAATATTTGAGTATATGCATCTTTCATTGATAGAGGAACTGACTCTTCTTCTCCTGGCTCTTCTCTAGCTTTTTCTCTTTGTAGTTTCCAAGAAGCATCTTCAAGGGAAACTGGTCCGCCCGATTCTTCTGGTCTTACATCAAGAGAAGTGGACTCCATCTTGTTCTTTTGTAAAATACCATCCCATATGTTTTTAGGATGAGCTTTAGGAACTAGCATACTCCCAGTTAAATAATAAGGAGAATACTCATCTGTGTATTTTGCTTTAAGCTCAGGAGGAAGAAGGTTGATTAAAGCAGTTGTTAGACTTGCTTTACTTTGTCCAGATGAGGTTGCTAAATAAACATCACCATTAGGTTTAACTCTAAATAGTGGAGAATTGTACCATATCCCTAACATGTCCTGCGCTATCTTGGGGGAAAACTTAGATTCCAAAGCTGCTATTTGATGCCTGTCTAATTCTGTTCTACCAGTTTTCTGAAGTTCTGAAACTGCTAACGAATGCAGTTGTTGCTTTTGCTCTGAAAAAGTTGTATTCTCAGAATCATTAAGAAGCTGATCAAAAGACAAAAACGTTCTTGTTTTACCTGGACTTTCTAATTTGCCAGTTACCGCATCATATCTAGGAGCATTTATAGGACTAGCATATTCTCCAGTAATCACATCAAACAGAGGAAGTCCTGTTTTCGGATCTATATTATCTTTAAGTTCTGATCTCTTATATTGTAGATAAGCTGCTTCCCAAGGTTCTAGTTTTTCATTAATATTATGAAGCCCCGGACCTTCATCCATTCGCTTCAAAAGATCTTTATCAATATTTTGTCTGTTCATTGCTTGAAGCATATAGTTTTCAAGAGGTTTTGTTCTTACTGCGATGTACTGTTTTCTTCCTGGTTCTTCAACTCTTGTTAAATCCTGCTCTTTAAAAGCCATATTTCTAGCTACTTCTAAAAGATAACTAACATTAATCTGCATATCTTTTAATGCTTGTTCTGCATGTTCTGGAGAGCTTTGTCTGATTTTATCTATTTTCTTAGCTTGTGTTTCTAATGCTTCCCAAACGATATTCCAACCAATGCTTGGACCTGCTTCTCTAAAGTATTTTTTAGATCTTTTCCAGAGCGCATTTTGAACGGTATCTCCATCTGGTAAAGTTTTATTAAGTATTTTTTCAATAATATTATGGTCTTTTGTTTTAGTATATTCCTGAAACAATGCTGTTAATTCAGGATCAACTGCTTTATGCAATACTGGTTTAGGAGGGAGCTTTAGTTTAGGGGCTATAGGCTTTTGAATAGTTACGGGTTCTGCTACAGGAGGTACTGCGCTTACAGGCAGAGGTAATGTAGCAACAGACTCATCACCAACAGGTTCTGCTTCGTAACTATAGTCTTCTTCAATCGCAATAATAATTCGCATATTATCTCTCCCAACAACTTTGTCTTAATGCTTTGTTAAAAGAAAAGGAGGAGATTCCTTGTGCGCTTCAGAATCTTTTAGCGTTTTAGTTGTTCGCGCATCTTATATATACTATCACCTTTTTCAACATCTTCCCATGGAGTAGGATCATTTTCATGCCATAAGTCAAACTCGGCATAGAACCCACATTTGCTCTCAGGGTGATATCTTGAAAGATTAGCTATAGCTTGTTCACCCATCCAGTTAATATCGTCTAGCCAATCATCCCCTTCATGCCATGGAATAACTCGTTCTGGAACTCTTACATTTGAATATGGTCCTGGGACTGTGCCTTTACTATAATCGTATTCTGCTATAACTGTTTTCTTTGCAGCTTTCGAAAGCCTGTCAAAATAGCGCAATTCCCTAATTAAACGCCCTGTAAGAATAGTTTTACAAAGAACAGAAGCCCATCCCGAAGCAGTAGTTGTATTTCCTTCTTCATGTGCTTCTGTAAATTTCTTATTAAAATATGTTGCGTCTGCTTTTAGTGTCTTAAGAGCATCATCAAAACCACGAAGTGCAATATTCGCTCCTTCTTTTATTGCTAGAATGCTATTATCTTGAAGCCATATCCCATGATGTGATAATTCTCTCTCTATAAGCTGAAGGATATCTTTATCTGACCATTCTATTGATTTTACAGGCTCAAAATTAGATATCCCAGCAGCAGCTAATACTGATAGCGTTTCAGTTTGTCCAGTAGTTAAAGAAGACATCCATAATGAAGAAGGGATATTAAATGTCCCTTCATGCAAACTAGCTCCACCTTTTACCAATGGACCAATAGCTAGGAATCTTTTAATTTGTTTCTTGGAAAGGTCTAGGTCGTCCCATTCGGCTATAGTTATTACCGCATCGGTTTCAGCGAGTTTAATAGCTAAGTCCCAAAAATCAAGCCATTGTCCTAATGAAGCCACAATAAGCCCTGATCTAGGAAAAGGTTTTGACTCTTGTTCTGAAACAACTTTATTCCCCTCTACTTCTTTCTTTATCTTTCCACCCATTGCAGAAACAACTAAGAGGGCAAACCCTACTGGACAATTACCAGCAGATATAATAATTTTATCAGACCTTATGGCAGGAGCATTAACTAGTTCTGCTCCCTTATGAAATTCTTCTGGTAAACTTGCTGGTATTTTTTTGCCTTTTAAAAGCTTTGCAGAGAGTAGAACACGACACCCCTGAGCATAACCACCAATAGCAAGTTCTTCTTCGGAAGCTCGTTTGGCTACTACAGAGGCTATGTTTTCGTCTCCTCCATAATCCAGAAAAATAATCCCTTTATAGTTTGCTAAGTCCATATCTTTGGTTAAGCGTACATCTGGTCTAATATTTGTTTTTAATTCGTCGTCTTCTTCTCCAATAACGTGTGCTATATCTACAGTATAACCAGACTTCTTAATAGCTTCTGCAATTTCATAAGCAGGCTGTTGAGAAGTGTCTAGGGAAGCTACTATTAAAGCTTTGTTTATTTCAAATTTCACAAGAGGTTAATCCTTTGAGCAGTTCTAGTTACTGGTTGTACACTAAGGCTGCTTTTTAATACAACATACTCGCATTTATCATTGGCTATAACAGCAACATGATCTGAGAAGATCTGTTTTACCTTACCTTCCATAAGCTTTCCAGCAGCGGTCCAAAAAACTTTCTTGTTCACTGTGATTTTTGGAGCCTTAATTTTTCCCATTTATCTTCTCCAAGTCGTATTTTGAAAGAATTGCGCCTAGCCCTTTTGATGCTAATAGCGTTTCTAGCATAGCTTTCTCGAATTCATACTCTTCAGAGGAGGCTTGATCAGAATGCAGTCTTCCTCCATATAATCGTCTTCTATCACTGTCAGCTATGATGAATTTTCCATGATCTTTAAACCATATGCGATACGTTCCACCATATCTTTTTACAGCAGATGAATCAGATGTGGTTAACCATGATAAGAAAGCTTTAGGATTAACTACTTTAACTTGACTGGTTTTAGAAGAAAGACTTACGGTTAAAAGAGAACTACAACTTTCATCTAGAACATAACATCTTTCTTCTTCCGGGGCTTTGTCAGCAAGTTCTAGCTCATTATTTCTAAAACAGGCAGGAATAACAACACGAGATTTGGGCCAAAGGCTGGAAACTATGTCACCATTTTGAGGTATTTTTAGTGACACTCGGATTCCAGGCATTTCCACAAACCTAACAAGAGCAATATCTAGAGGGGTATTATATGCTAGAGCATTGA
>Ga0315284_10002723_pt1 | contig 25249 bp, 62 predicted proteins | sample YL17G09_16_MG_FD_203696 | JGI IMG/M metagenome (GOLD analysis project Ga0315284, IMG submission 203696) | Sediment microbial communities from Yellowstone Lake, YNP, Wyoming, USA - YL17G09_16 | ecosystem: Environmental > Aquatic > Freshwater > Lake > Sediment | place: USA: Wyoming | collected...
CATTACTTTATTAAGAGATAGTTCCGCATAATAATTTAAAGTTTTGCCCCTGTTTATTGCAAGAGCATTGAAATAATAAAGAACATCAGCCATTTCGCTATCAAACAAATCTTCATTTTCAATAATTATTTCGTGAGGAGGCATTTCTTTATCCCTTATAGCCTTTTTAAGTCTATCAACTTGTTCTGCCTTCTCAATAGCCCCCTCTAAAGGGAGCGGTTTAATAACGCCATCTTCTTTAATTTTACATTCATTCAATACTTCTCCCGCTTCTCCAAAAAGTCCGAGCAGGGCAATGTTATTAATACTTCCTTTTACATAGCCAACTTCATTCTGAATGGCTGTCAATTTGTCAATTGAGTTTTCCATATTTTTTAGTTAAATTTGATATAAAGAATTTTATTAAATCTAATGAAGTATAATCTCGTTTCTTTATGATGCCTGCTTTAATCAAAGCGTCTTCAGATTCTTTAAGCCTTCGTAAACTAATATCGGCATAGTCAAACCACTCACGTATTTTTTCATTTGTTACATCAGTATTTTTCCTCATCTCCCCATCCATATTACTTATTGTATGAATTACAGTAGTCCTCATCCCATAATTAAATTTATGATATTCAATAGATTTTTTTAAAAAGTGCTTTTTATCTACTTCAATTATTCCTGACCCTTTAATACGGGCAGGAGTGGATTTAATGTCAAGTGGATTTTTTATTGTATCATAATAATCTATCTTAAATTTTCCATCATCAATAAGTTTTGAAATATATTTTGCATTCTTTGAAAACTCTTCGACAAATTTAATGAAATCACTATTGTTACCTTTTTCAAGATATTTTTTAAAAGCCTCACGGTCTTTTTTTATTTCTTCGTTCTCATCCATTTATTAATCTATGTAATCAGTATTTTTGTTTTTATCCTTATCTTTTTTATCATCGACGGCTAAAGAAACAACAATCGCTATTATTCCAAGTATAGGATGGTCATAATAAATTAGTACTGCTCCCAAAGTGAATATCGGATAGAAAAAAATACCGAAGAATGCTAATATTTCCATAATTAATATTCCAATCCTTTAGTGATTAAACGATATAATGAATAGTGCATAGCTAATATAATAGTTTCCTTTTCAAATTGTTGATTCAGTTTATCTCCATACCCTATTCTTGATGCACTATAAGTAAAAGCGCAACTATATGTTGTATTATAAACCACTTTATTTTTTACATGTTTGACATATTTATCCTGTCTGTAAATAGCGTACCACCAACCGTATTCCTTATCTAAAACTTTTTTGAAAGCCTTCATAAGTAAATTATAATCTTCATGAAAATTAATCTTATTCAAAGGTATAGTTAAGGCTTTAATTATAGAATCATTTAATTCCCACGTTTCTACAATATAAGATGGGGATTTTCTTATTTTCCCAGCTCCATATAGGTAGTTGGCTATTGATTTATTCATTACTTTTATACTTGCCATCTTAATTATTTTCTGAATTAGTTGCCGTCATTTCGTTTATAGCCATTACTAATTTTCTGTACTCTTCTTTTTCTTTTTTCATTTCCTTGCAATCATCGTAAACACATTTACACTTATGGCACAAATCTAAATGGTAAGTTCCGATTAGCGCATACTCCACTTCTATTGAATAAACAAAACTTTTTATTTTGTTTTTCATAATGTCTTTGTCATCTGTATAGGACAGCGTATTTCTACATTGGGAACAAATATATTTTTCATTATTTTCTGTTCTAATGTGTCTTTTAACTAAAGGAAAATCTGCATAATGAAAAACTAAGCTTCCTGACTTTCTCACTGCAATTACTTCGGCTATCTGATTTAAAAAAATATCTTTTAATTCTCTTTCTTCATTTGGAGTAATGTGTTTTTTATTTTCCATTTTAAGGATGATGTCCGCACACTTAGATAGTTTGTCGCCATACGTTGTATCGTTATTCCACCCTATGGCATCTTCGTATAGGTAGCCTTCTCGGTACATTTTTTCTAATTCGTGATTCGAGTAATGCATACAACAATCAAAAAATACGGATTCTATTTCTTTTTTACTAAGTTTCATAATTAATAGGTCATGGAAATAATTTTTGTAATCTTTTAATAACATCAGCCGATGTATGCCCATCAAAAGTCGGAGCTTTATCTAAAGTTTTCACAAATGAACATTCATCCCATTTTTCCATTGGTAAGTGATAGGATAGTTGAACTTCCTTGCCTTTCGGATTAATCCCCATTATAAACCAACCGTCTCCACAATATTTTCCTTCAGAATCAAATCTTGTTTTATAAATTAAATTTTCGTAATAACCCTCATCTACTCTTATTAGAGCCTGACATAGGGCTATGAATAGCGCTACTCGGTGGGAATATAATTCACCGAATGTATGATAAGAATCTGATATTTCGCCTTTATCAATATCTGATGATTGTATTAATTTATTTATTTCTTCTACATCCATAATTTATTTATTTTTATTGCAGTCACCATTACATAAATCGTTTTGATAATACTTTCTGTACATAATTTCAATCACGTTTTCTTCTTTCACTCTGAATCTGTTTTTTCCACAGCATCCTGCAAATACTCCTGCGTTTGGATAAACATGTTTGATTATGTTTCCGTCTTTGCACTTTATATCGCATTCGTTTTTTTCGTAGTGCTTATACGGAAGCCACGTATCGTAAGTTAAATCTCTTCCCATTATTTATAAATTTGAGTTTGGTAATTACCTTTTCCGTCCTTAAATGTTATTGCGAATCTTTTTACCCTATCATCTTTTTTTAATTCTTCTATCGCTGATTTTAATTTACTTTTTTCAATTGCAGAAGTCATAAAACCATTTCCGCCTTTTTGCCAAATTTTTAAAACATATCCTGTTTTAAAATGTGCCTTCTTGTATTCGGGTATCCACCCAATAGGGAACATACCATGCTTCGGAATATTTATTATTTGCACACGCAAATAACTTGAACACACATCGCAAAACTCATATCCTTCCTGAGTGTCAGAATCATATTCGGTTATTCTGTCCTTACTCCCGCACTCGCACTCTTTATGTTCTGTCTTTTTACTCACTTTTAAATTTTAAATATTTCTAAACTCAGGCTCAACATAAGGAACTTTAATCCAATCGAAAAACTCTTTTTCAGATTTCCAATGCGGAGGCAATTCAGCATCAGGATTAACACATTTATATTTTGTTTTTCCGTCAGAAGTTTTTGTCCCTTCGCAGTCCGATATTTTTCTGAGTCCAACATCAGAGCCACAGAACCCGATTCTTTTCCATCCTGTTGCAATTACTTTGAATGAATAATCTGCACTACCCGTTCGTACTGCGAGGGTTCTATACATATCGAAATCACTCGGCATAAATAAATCCAAATTAATTCCTGAAGCCAATTCGATTTGCATATATTTTCCATCGTACTTGCCTTTAACTATTTTCCCTAAACTATTTACTGCCTCTCCAAACGCAGGGTCAGTTATTTTTGTAGTCACGACATCAAATAAATCACCTTCGCTTATTTCTATTTGCTTGGGCAAACAAACTAATTCTACATCTCCAATTATTTCCTTTTTCCTTCTTATCGAACCTGCAATAAAAAGTTCATCACAGTGAGGTTGTAACAACTCAACTAAGCCATCAGCAATTTTCTTTGCTTCGATATATGGGATATTGGATTTCAAATATTTTTTATATTATCCTTGTTCATATTCACAAGACGTAAATTCATGTAATATTCTGTCAAACACAATTACATAATTTGAAAATGAAGATTGGGTACTACTTTCGTTTGCATCATTATCAGTAAATCCAAACACAAACATAATGCTCTTGTCACTAAATTCACATTCTTCAGTCTCAATATCAAAAGCACTTAAAGCTCCATCATCAACGAACTCTATTATTCTATTAAAATGGTCTGCCTCATATCTATGCTGTATCAAATCTAATTTATGTTCTTCGTACAAATCCGTGAAGATAGCGGTGAAGTCAATATGTTTATTCATTTTGGTTTTTTTTTAGAAGGTCATCAATCTTTTTTTGAAGCTCGTTAGCTATCTCATATTCTTCTTTTTCAAGCGCTTCATTCATTTTCTTTTGAAGAGTGGCTATATCAAAATTATCTTCTGATTTTTCTGATATATTTTCAATTGGATTAAGCAAATGAAAATTCTTTAACTGATAACAGTCATAATCTAAAATTATTTTCTCATATTGCAATCCGCCTACTTCTTTATAATTGCCCCACTGTATTTGAAGAAGTATTTTTTTCGTTTCTGGGTCATTATTTAAACATTTTAAATATGATATTCCGCCTTGAATCCTACTCCATTCAATCTGAATCCTTTCTCCTGCTTTTACATCTTTAACATGCCTCCTATTGCTCACTACATTTTTTTCAGGTAAATTGGTAGTTTTTTCGTTAGATGGCTTATTTATATAAAAATGAATTGCTCCCAAAGCGCAAATGCCTAAAACAACTACACAAATTCCAATTATCGTTTCGTTAACGTACATAATTTTTATTTTCTAATAATTTCGTAATCTATGGGTTTATACAAATCAATTCTGTATTCCGTTTTCCATTTAAACCAACCGAGCCATTTCTTCTTTTCAGAAACATCATTCCATACCATCCATCCTTCGTTTTCTGTGCAATATTTTTTTGCATCATCTATTACAGCCTGTTTATCAAATCCTGCAATGTAAACTGCTTCTGCCTTTCCTAAATACATTTTTTTAAATTAAATTTTAAACACCCATTATTTTGTTTTTAAAATAAATCAACGAATCCACAAAATTTATTTTTTGCTTTTCAGGCTTCTCGAAATCCATGATTCCTTCCTCGCCATTTATGACTCTGTTTTTTGCTTCCAATACTTTTCCTAAATGTTCAAAGTTTATCCTAACGCCCATAGCGTCAACTCCTCCATTATCAAATATTTGTGTTTTTTCTTTGTATTTTATTTCCCTGTACCTTGCGTACAAGCGATAATTAATCCTAAATTTAGTTGCCATTTTTTCATGTTTTTGAGAACAGCTAAATTAGTAATTAATAGTCAATTAATTATATTAAATAATCCAAAGTTATTAACAGAATTTTCACAGATTAGTATTAAAAAATTTATTGGCAGGCGCTCCGCTTAGTTTGTATTTACTTGGCGGATTTAAAAAATTATTAATTAAATCATTTGCTTCCCTCATCTCTTTTATTTTTTCATCCAAAAATGACTGAGCAACATATTTTAAATCAACCGAAACTCCTTTTCTGAATCCTCTATTCTGACATTCACTACATCCTTCTCCAAAACATTTTTTACATGGAGTGATAGGGTCAAAACTCTCTTTCAATATATAACTTCCTTTGGGTAAAACGTTGTGCCACATGTCCTCAAATCTTATCTGAGGTACATAACAATCAAATTGCTCTCCTTTGTGAATACATTTTCTGATTACTATACGGGATTGTTTTGTTCGGTCAGGAACTACGTTAATTTCACTAAAGCCCTCTCCTTCTATTATGGTTGCGATAAACTCATCATCCACATCAACATCGTGTCCAAATAAATGTTTTTCAAATATTCTTGGCATATTTACATGCGCTTCATCAGTATCAAAAATAGCTCGACATTTTACTTTATCAGTAACATCAATAACCACTAACTTTAAAATTAATTTTGTTTCCATCAACTTGTTATTAACATAAATTCTCCTTTGGGAAAATATTCAGACTCAAAATCCTTCTCCTCATATTGAAAAGCGAATTTATCAGGATTCTCCATGTATAGGGAGGTAAATTTTTCTATAAATAATTCTCTTGCTTCGCCATAGTCATTAGCGATGACAGTGACCCAATTATTCATCATTGGATAGCCATCAGTTGTGTAATGAGCTTGTCCGAAAGTAAAATAGTATTTCATTTTATATCTTCTAAAAATTTAATTACGTGTTCAGTATCTCCGCAAGGCATAAACCCTCTTTTTTCAATCAAGTGCTTCATGAATCTTTTATTCCAAACTTCAAGAACCATTAAATGTTTTTTATCACGCTTACACGAATTTTCAAACCAATCAAATACGTCCTGTAAATTACCGTTACCTTCTTTATCATTTCCAACAGCCAATATCATATATGATTTTTCATCCCAACAATAAATTCCCGTACAAGTTCCTACACGGTAATTCATAAATCCTTCCATAAAGTGTTTAGCAACTTCAAGCTGTAAGTTATTCGTGCTCTTGAAATCTTCTTCCTTAGTCGAACTTTTTATTTTGTTGGATTTCTCCAAGCTTCTCTTTATTTGCTCCTTTACTGATGGCATTTAATTTTGTTTTTAAAGTATCTATTTTGTAAGGATTGTGTAACTCAACCAATGACTACTTCTACTTTATTTTCTTCCATATTATTTTTTATTCATAAATACAAAGCTCTGATTCAAATAATGTTTTATAACCCAATAAAAAATTGGGAAGGTCATATCCTTTTGAAAGTAAATCGGTAGCTAAACTTAAATTTTCTTTAATTATTTTTATTCGTTGTTCTTTACTTAACTTTTTCATTGTTATTTTTCGTTTAAAATGAACCCATTTTTAATTAAATAATGTTTAGTTTCTGATACTGTTCCTTCGCCCATGTTTCTCCAATTACTCCATTTTGAAAATGGATGCTTGGCAATATCACTCAGGTTTTTAAAATTCAATTTTACAAAAATATTCTTTGCCCTTCCTGATAATAGTGAATCGGCTATAACTTCATCTCTCGGCTCGTCACTTTCCTCTTCTTCTTCTTCTTCATGATTGATATTTGATTTGCCTTGTTTAATTAATGAAATTTCTCTATCAAGATACTTCTGCCACATTAAAAGATTATTTATTTGTTCAACCTGAACAGCAGTTAAGTATTCAGCTTTCGACAAATTCTCACCTTCGCACAAAACATATCTTCCTCCCATAAGAATATAAGCCCTGTTCCCTTTAAATTTTTTTGAAGGAACGTACTTTTCAATATGGTCAGGATTATCAGGCTTACTACTCATTTTTTTCGTCTCTTTAATTCGTTTGTGTATTTTTTACTCAGTACATTCAAATTATTTTGTTTGAACGCATTTCCTGTCTGTGCGCCAAAAAGCGAAGAAATCATCCACCCAATTCCAAACGTTAGCAAATCTTTTAAAATTTCATTTAAAATTTGTTTGTCTGACATGTTTTTAAAAATAGAATCTCCGCTAATTGTATGTCCTTCTATCTCGTCAATTGTTATGTTGTGTTTTTCCATGTACTTTGCCAACATAACTTTAGCGGAAGCCATTTCGCCATCAACTCCTCTGTCGGCTAACTCCTTTAACTTCTTGGCTGTATCTAATATCTTTTGGCGGTCTTTTGACATCTATTTCCCTTCTTTCTCTAATTGTGCTTTAAGCTTAGATAACGCATCCATGTCACCTAATTTTGTTGTTGACCTATGAACCACATTTTGTTCTGACTTTGGTTTATTAACGGGATTACTATTGGCAGGCTTAGAGGGTTTGTTTTCTTTTTTAAGTTCATCACTAATAACAAAATTAATATGCTTATTTCCGTTTAGCATTTCGGTTGTAACAAAATTATAAAGTTGTTGATACGCCTTTGTGCAAAGGAGCTTTGTGCTATTTGCAGATTCGACGGCTAACCTCTTTCCTGCAAAAAGCTTTTCGAGAGTGTTTGTTTCTTTACCCATCATTTTATTTACAAAATCCTGAAACAATTCTTCTGAGTTATCCAATTGAAGTTTTAAAACACAATCTTTTGAAACTAATTTAGATTTTGTCAGGGCGCACATCATGGGCTTTTTATCGTCCAACACTAAAAGATATTTAGTTTTAGTTACAGGAAGAAAGCTCCTGATAAGATGTGTAATAAATCCTTTGCCTTTTTCGCTGTTGTAGGTGCTTTCAATCTTGCTGTAAATTTGTTCGTCTGTCATATTTTATTTTTAAATTTGATTAAGTATTTCTATTTTACCATTCGGAAGTAATTTCGCTTTATAATGTTTACCTGAAGTGAAAAGCAAATTAACACAACCCTCTCCATTCGCATGAGAGCCTTCATTATTTACACACATACATTTTTCTTTTAGTTCACACGAATTTTCAATTTCAAGCGTTTTACCATCATGTATACATTCACCTGATGAATCAACTTCTATTGCCTTAATGCTACCAACACATACTAACACTTCTTACACGCCTTCTGCATTATACCATTCAATAAATTCAACAATAGCTTTATATAATTTTTCAATATCACATTTGTGTAACGCCTCAAAAATATCTTGTCGGTTATCGTGATAAGAAGCAATACATTTTTTGGCAACAGGAATGAGCCAATCCCATGATGTATTATATTTTAAATCCCAAATACATAATGTAATTCTATCATCAAAAACAAAATGCTCAACTTTTGCATCACCCTGATTAGGAATTATTTTAGCCCCTATAAATTCTGCAATTAATTTATTTCCTTTTATGATTTCTTCTTGTGTCATACGAGAATATATTTATCATTTAAATACCACACATCTATATAATTTTCATTTGTAGACACCAGTTTTATTCTGTCAGGAGTAACTCCTGCCGAACTTAATTTGTTTAAGTAGTTTTGTATTTCTTTTATATCACGCCCATATTTAATGTGCCACTCCATTTTATTTTTCATGCTTTTAAATTATTTCTTTATTGAGCATTTTGTTTAAGTAAAAAAGTTTCCCGTACACATAAATAACCAATAGCATCTTCCTCGTTCCTCACGTATATGATGTCGGCAAATTCTCCTTTTTGGTTTGTGTTATTTTTTACGACTTGGTTAAATTCGTCATCGTTCAGGGCAACCAATTTAAAATCTGCTTTATGATATAAATTCCAATAGTCAGTTTTTTTGCCGTTCATTATTCGGTTTGTCAAATTGTGACAACCTTTCACAACATTTAAATCATTTACTTTTTCGTTTTCCATATTATTTTAAATAATTGATAAATCTAATCTCATTATTCACTTTCTTTGGATTCTAATAAAATTATACTTGTGATTAATTTAAGTTGAGAATGATACAGATGTTTACCCTCCAACGCCATCACTAAATCGAAAATAGAATCGTACTTGTAGGTTTGGGTTACGAGGTCTGTCTTTTCTTCATCTGCATAAAAGGTAACACTATATTCGTTCATTTTATTTTAAAATTAATTACGCTAAATTAGTAATAATTATCCAATTAGTAACAATCAATGTATTGAAAAAGTTATTAACACTTGCTGTAATCCGTCTCATTACACTCAGGGCAAAGAGTAAGCGTTTCTCCGTTTTTTTCGTAAGTAGTATTCGTTGTGCCGTTACTTCTATTGCTTTTCCGTACCGTCCCGCATTTGTGGCAGATTCTCGTGTCCTTTCCATTACCGAATTGCACAAAATAATGCTTCCTTGTCATTGCCACTTTTTGTTTTTCAACCTTATCTTTATGTGTGATGTATAATTTTTTCATTTTAATTTGCTCCGTGAATAACCCACCTATTAATTTATTTTTTTAGTTTTCGTAAGTTGCCAATCCTGATTGTTGTAATGTTTTTCCGCCAAGTAAATTTTGAGGCAAGTCGTAACCTTTGGATTGAAGGAATTGGCAAATATTTAATATAGTATTACCGCTCCATACATTTTCGTGAGACATGGCACGAAGTAAGTGTGGCTTTAAATCAGATACATCTCCTATACAATATTTACATTTTGCTAATTTAGCTACCTCCATAGAATCTTCATCAGTAATGGCTGAGAGAGGCTTTAGAATTAGTAAATCTCTTTTATTAACAGGGTCAGGCATGTAAATCCCAAAGTCAGCATTCCTTCCCGCAAACTTTTCAATTACAGGATTATTTTCAATGTTATAACAGATTAAAAAATCACAGCCGTAATATTGAAGAGCTACTTTAAATTTTGTTTCGTTTGATATTTCCATTTTTATTTAATTTGTCTATATGTTTGTAAAACTTCTGCTGGTTATATTCTATATTTTGAAATTACGTCATTAAGCTCTTTAAAAAATTTATCTTTATCCCCATAAGTAATCCAACAAAGATTTTCGCCACCTATTTTAATTACTGTATCAAGGAGCTCTCCATCAAATATTTCACAGGCAGTTATGGCGGATAAATCTCCCAAAGTTTCAACTGTATTTTTAAATTTTCTTTCCATTTTTATTTTATTGAGGTTATTGTTATGTATCCTTTCTCGTTTACTTTTGGAACTAATTCCGAGCTACTGCTATTGGCATATTGAAGGGAAGATTTTACCATTTCTATTTCAACGTTGTCCCATTCTGAATAACTGTGCCATTCATTTTCCTGTCCATGAAATATTTTCATATAACCTTCAAAGTCATCGTGAATATAATCCCAATCAGGATGCGTTATTTTTTCTCGTGATTCTTCAAAACAGTGCTTCATGTCTTGAAGTGTAAATACCTTGTGAGCATTATCTTCAAGAGCTTGTGTGTAGCCTTCTTTAAATATTTTTTTCCATCCGTGTTTCAAATCAAAACCCTCGCTGTTATCCATCTTTTTTTCAAAGTATTCCTTAGCTTTTTTATCAATATAAATTTTACAGAATAAAGATTCAATTTGTTTTTTATCAAGCATTGGTATTCCTTCAATTTTTTCGGTAGATGCAACTATTTTAAATAATCCGCTTGTGTAATCGGATATTTTACCAATTCTTTTCGTATTGCTATTGTAAAACAAATCTCCTGATTTTATTTTATCATCCCCTAATAAATAAAATTCCGTATTTAAATTTATTAATTTCATTGCTTAATTATTTTTTGAGATTCAATAAACTCATCCGAACTCATCCACTTTTTATGTTCCAAAGATAATACTTCACCAATCTCTTTAATAAATATCACTGAATGAGTTGCTACAATTAACTGATTGTTTTTTGATAACTCACGGTAATGATTTAATACTTTGTACTGTGAACGGATTGACAGACCCGCTTCAGGCTCATCAATAAAAATAGTTTTGTTTTTTACTTTTTTGTTTGCTAACAATAATGGCAACATAATTTGTCCATGAGATTGCTCATAGTATCCTTTTGCGAACCTGTTAACGGCAGCATCGGCTTTAGCTTTATCTTCTTCACGCCAACTTTCAAACTCCCTGTGTGCCTTATACGATTCATCTAATCGTGGGTTCATGGATTCGGTGTCAAGGAAAATATAATCACTATCACGGTCATAGTCTACCGTTAGGATACCCCAGTTTTTTATGATAGCCTCAAACACGGATGATTTCCCGCAACCTTGGTCGCCAACAATTAAGTTGATGCCTGCTTTAAATTCGAGTACCTCACCTGCTTTGTAGCGCCTGAAATCTTCATCGAATTGTATTTTTTTAAAAAAATGATTTTTCATAGTTTTAATTTAATTATATAAAATGTTAGTAATTGTCCTCATTTGGTTTATCACTTACATTCGTTTCCGTTTTGCAATGTTTACAATGCCATACTTCTCCATTTGAAACTGTTCTGTCGTATGCAAAATCAGTTATTTTATCACATCCACATTCATTGCAATAGAAACTGTTTTCCCACTTTTCTAAATCGTCAAAATAATTTTTACCTATTATATTTTTTGCATCTGTTACATCGCTTTCATTTGGAAAATTCATGGCGTTTTTTATTGCCCATCGTTGTAAGTTATCATATTTAACAGGATAGTTTTTTTTAATCCATTCCATTACCATTTCGCTATCACTGAATCTCGAACAAACGTCAAAGAAACAAATCCTTTTACCCCATACTTTGGCGAAAAAAAACGATACGTTCACGGGCATATTTTCATCTCCACCGATAAATCCTATCACTTGTGTAAATCCACAGCCATCCTCTTCCCAATTAGTTTCTTTTTTAAATTCTTTCCAAAGCATAAGTTGTTCGTAAGAATTTGCTTCAATAAAAAACACGGAGGTTTTCATTTTCATTTCCTTTTCATCGGCATATTGGTCGATTTGGTTTTCGGTTTTGTTCATGGTTTTATTTTACAAATAATTTTTATATAGTTCAAAATGTTTGCATTTTTTAAATTTTATATTCAGTCCCTCTGCCGAACAGGTCGGGCAAATGTCATTCCTGCCTAATTTCAAATATGTTTTATTTGCCTCTTCCTGCAACTGTATTCTTTTTTTACGCTCTTCTTCATACATCGCATAACGTTTTTCGTCAATAGCCTCCTGTCCCGCATCTGATTCAATTATTTCGGGCTTTGGAAATTCTGTTGAAAAAGGATTATCCTGTTTAAAGTATGCACCGCCAAGAATGCCCAATCCCTTACGCTTTGATTGTTTATATCTTTGGCGTTGTTCCATTATTTTTTCTCTTGGAATGTCTTTTATTAAAATAGCATAGTTCGTATCTGTTTTACACGTTTTGCATTTATCTGCATAATGTAATGTAAAATCATTACACGCAGTACACCAATTTCTATGATATGTTATTGTTGGCATGGTTAAATTAATTTAATCGCTTCTTTTATTGCTTCGGTCATACCCTCGTAGTAATCTTTTATCAAATCAGTTTCGTAACATTTGTTTTCCATTCCGACCTGAACAAACCATTTGTAGCCTAATACTTTTGTAGGGCTACCACAAACTCCGTACATGATATTGATATTATGTTGTTCACGAAGCCAATTTTTTAACTGCTCGTAAGTAGGTGCTATAATAGCAGTCGTATTATTTTTATGAGTATGCCAACTGTTCCTACAAAAATTTAATTCCCACTTATAATTAACATCATGTGGATTACCTGAATAAAAAGCTAAACACTCATCGGTAAATCCTTTTTCTTTTGCTAATTTAGGAATACCTGTTTCGTATGGTATAATTAATTCCTTTAATTTTGTTTCTTTCATTTTATTAGTTTAAATGATTCTTCAATTGCTTTATTTAATGCCTCGTAATAAGTTTTATACGTTCCCCAATCACTATACCCATCTCGTTGCTCTTCAATAACACATTCCCAACCCACAAAAAGACCTTGATGCCAATCCTTTTTTACCATGATAACGAGATTGTGTTTTTCCCTTAGCCAATCCGATATTTGTTGGTAGAGTGGCGCAGAGCATGAAAGTTTACTCTCCTCTTCTACCTGCCTTGCATTTATAGCTGTGGAATCCGATAAATCTAAAATGAAATTATTATCTTCCAATTGACCATCTTCCACTAAATTAAGATTTTTCTGATTATCGTACCAAGCTACGCAAGAGTCATTAAATCCTTTAGCTCTTGCAATCATGGCTAACTCGTATGGTAAAAATAAATTTTTCATAATAATTTCATTTTTTGTTCGGCAATGATTTTTATTTGGTCAGGCTCTAAAAAGTCTTTTATCTTTTCATTCATCATGGCAATTGATTTAATCATCCCAACAAAGAACTCGCAAACATTTTCTGTGTAGTTCATTTCCTTCACATCTCCTTCAGGTGGAATACCAATACAAGGTACATCATTTAACCATCTTAGAAAATATCCATCCTCTAAAGCGTTCTGTGCAATTTCTCCACCATAACACATTAGAGTATATTCTACTTTTGTTTTCCCGCTTTTGTATTTGTAGTCCCTTCTTACCATTGGCTTTGCGTACATTAAAAATCCGAATGAGCTATTATGAGTAGCATCTATATTAACTGTTCCTTGCATCCACTTTGCAAATGAATCGTAGTTACACCTTTTTTCATTCCATGTATCTTTAACGCCACTCCAAACAGGCGAAGGATTTGGGATTACGTTTCCATCTTTATCGAATGCGTATGAGCATCGTGTTTGTATGCAGTAGTGCAAAACAATTTTTTCAGAGGTCATCTCCCTGCTCATATATTCAAGAGCGGTCTCCTTTACTTTTTTAATGAGCCCATCATAAGTAGATTCCGAAAAATATCCTTTGTTACCAAGTTTATTAGTATTTACAGAAATGTTTGCTTCTTCAAATAATTTCACGATGTCGGCAGGTAGTGTTGTTGTGAACGAACCGTCTTTATTAACGTGAATATCAAATTTTATTTTAAACTCTCGTCTTTCAACTCCGTCGAACACTAATGTTTCTGTTTTTAATTTTGCCATTTTTAATTATTTTAACCCCATTCCCACCCTAATATTTGTTTTTTTGCCAATTTTGTATCGTCTTCCAACGCCTTTAATCCAAGTGACACACTTTCTCCGTAACAGGTGCAATCAGGATTTCTGTCCTTATCTACGCCAATGGCAATAAATCCTGCTGAGATTGGCTCAAGGTGCTTAAATTCGTTATGTTGATAGATTTCTCCAAAAACAATTATCCTGTTATCCTTTGTTCTTATGTATTTTACTTTTGCCATTTTATTTGCTTAAAGCCATTGCTAAATTATAGGTGTCCTTTGCGATAGTCAATATCATATCATTTGAGCATGTTGGATTGTTTTTGTTTGTCCATTTAATTCCCCTTTGGTCATACCCTTCTTGACTATTTTTCCACGTAATGTAGAAGTTCATTCCGTATATGGATACGTGCGATTCGTTGTTATTTTTCATGTTGTTATTTTTTAAAAATCTAATCTTCTATTCTCTTCAGGCTTAACAAGGAACTGTTCAAGTTCTTCAAGTGTAACAAATATTTGCTTCTCGAAATTCTGCTGTTTGAAAAAAAGTATCTGACCATTATCTAAAATAAACTTTACGGGTATTTTCCAATGGTTGCCTTCATCATCCGACAACCGAACCCAATCAATACTTGTTTGTTCCTTCAATACATAGAGACAAAAGCCGAAACCCCCACGCATACTTATCTTTCTAAATAAGTGGACGCTGTTTTTTCTTTTCATTTCGATTGTGCGAGTCGATTTGGTTACGACTCCAACTCTGCGGGGCTTATCTCCTAACAATAATAACGTAAGTATCATAAGCTTATCATTTTGCTTAACTTGCAATTTATTTCCGCCATCGTCATCAATAAAAAATTGACGGAATATCGAATCTGATTTCGGAGCTTTTGGTTTTTTGGGTTTTGTTGTCATATTGCCTAACGGTTTTTAATTTATATGTATCTTTTAGTGATAATAACGGGTTTGTAGTCCCTTAAAGCATCGTATTCCTGTTCAAAGTCATAAACCTTACCATCCACCTCAAAACACGCTCCATCGGCTTCAAAACCGCTTCTGTGATGAGGTCTGCGTCCTGTCAATGCAAATACTTTATCATAGAACAATTTATAGTGAGCTTCAATTTTTTCAGAGTCAGGCATAATTAGCGGTGTAGTTTCAGTTTTAATCGGAGCGATGCCCATGCCAATACGATTCATGGCAAATCCCCTATCACGCATTTTACCCTCAACCCATTGCTCAATGTTTTTAACGAATTTCGGAATCCATTGCTCAACGTATTTTTGTTTGTGCTTTGGCTTGTACTCAGAAGTTTTTTCGTAGTAAGGGTATTTAACCTTTATTGCTTTTTCAGTTTCCTGAATGATTGTGAAAATTTGAGTGGCGGTCATGGCTTATATTTTTAATTTCTACTAACGGTTGATTATGACGTAAAATTACTAATTAGTTATGTATTGTCAATAGGTTGTTATTAACATTTGCCGTATTTATTAACAATTTAGGCTAAAAAGTGTTAAAAACGGTTTAAAACGGCTTAGGCTTTATGTTTTTGTTTCTGTTTTTCATTTCTTTTTTTTTCGTCTTTAGCCCTACTCACTCTTCTATTAGTGCCTTTTTTCCAAACGCTTCTTAGTCTGCCAACAATTTTATCGTCATGATAGTTTTTTTCCATGAAAAAAACCGCTTCTTGAATAGCGTCTAATTCTTTTTTATTAACGTACATTTTATTATTAATTTAATTTCACCACAAATCTTCGCTGAATAATGTTTTCTTCAGCTCTTCGGTTTGTCCTTCTCTAAATGCGATTTCTCCGCCCTCTTTCCTATCAACAAATCTATTCTTGCTTGTTAAAAATCCTTGTTTATATTCTCCGACGCTATCCGACCCATTTGTAACGCTTCTTAAACCTGTTAAGCTTCCCATCGTCCACATACATTGTCCGTGCCTATGCCCAAGCACTACCAATCCTTTATCGCAGTTTATGGGCAACACCTTTAATTACTTTCTTTAATGGGATTTCTTTATACCAAATAGCAGAACATAAAATATATTCGTTTTTCATTATTTTATTTTTTGGTTAATCCTATTGTTTGGACTGTCCGCCCACTTCACAATATGATTGTCAATAAATGCTTTCGCTTTGTCTACTAACTGCTGTAATGATTCGGGTCTTTTAAAAAGTTTGTTTCCGTATTGGTCGCATTTACTTGTGTTAGCTCCCATTACTTCTCTGCGCTTCTTAAATTTATTCGGGGCAATCTCTTCAAAAATAAAACATCGCTTGTCCCATTCGGAAGTAACTATAATAAAATCTTTATACTCCTGATTCTGTTCACCTTGTTTGCAAATAAATGTTTTCATTTTTAGCAGGAATAAGAAACTTTAAAATATTTTCCATCCGATAAAGGCAAAAGCAAAAACCCTGAATAATCATCCTCAATATAACCTGTGGTCTGCCATACACAAAAGTGATTCACGCCAACCTCTTCTTCATCCTCATCTTGTTTCATGTATAATAATTTGTCTTTATCATTTTTAATTCTTACATGCTGATAAGTTGAATAACCGCTTCTTTTTTCATCGGCATCATAAATCTCAACAATTCCAATCGGCATCCAACAATCATGGTTTTCGTTAAGCCATTCAAATAATATTTCTAATTTAGGAATCAGACCTTGCAATTTATTTTCCCATTCTGATTTTAAATTAACCTCTTTGATGTATTCCTGCTGTTCAGCTTCGGCATAAGAATCCATCATTTGTTTGTATTCTTCGTCGTCAATTAAATTATTTTCCATTTTATTTTACATTCCACCAATGAGTTATTCCAATTGCCCGTGCTTCATAATACCATAGAGAGTGGTCGGTAACGGCACTCTGAAATTCTTTTCCGTCTTTGTCCTTGACTTTATAAACGGAATATCCTTTCTCGCAATAATCTTCTACCGTACACTGAGGTAAAGATTTTTCAATGTCAACCCAACCTTTAGGAGCTTTATCTCTAAAATGCTCTTCCATTTCAGCTTTTTGTTCAGGAGTCATATTCTGCAAATGTTTTTTAAATTCATCTGCTAAATTATTATATTTTTCTTTATCCATCACAGTTTATTTTTTATCGGTTATCACTTATTTTTTCTGCGTTTATATTTCCTTTATGTTCACCATTAATAATTACTTTTTCTGCTACCATGTCTCCAACCGACTCTCCATTTACAATTACTTTTTTTGCCGTGATATTTCCTGAAAAATTTCCGTAAATAACCACATCCTTATCAGTAATTAAGTTTCCGCTTCCTTCAATTGATATTTCTTCGGTGTTTGGTTTTAAATCCATCACAGCATGTCCGTCAACGTATAGAACTTTGTTTTTAATTTCAAAGTTTTCTCCTGTAAATTCCTGACCGTTAAATGTAAATTTCATTCTTCAAAAGATTTAAGTAGTTCGATTAGCTCTGAAATAATAACATACTGAATATGATAGTTAGTACAATTCCCGTAATAGTCATGGCGCTCTTTGTCATCGTTTGTGCGTATCAAATCCTGAACTTCACGATATTGTAGGTAAGTTAATTTTGGCATCAACGTATCAAGAACTAAATCCAACACTTTAAATTTTGGTTCAGGCTCATCGCTCGTGTATGGTTTAGCTATTGATTTTTCTCCATAGCCTCCGCCTTCCATGCCACCTGTTTTGTGTCTCATATAGATAACGTGCTCCTTTATGCTCACAGGAATACCGAATGGCTGAAAGTAAACGCCTTGTTCGCTATCAGGACAATTACTGTTTATGTATTCTATGTCAGATGATGTTAATTCCATTGTTAATGTTACTTAATTTTACTCTTGTTTTTTTTATATTTATGGATGTAGCTTACTAATGTTTTAAAAGCGCCCATCTTATTGTTGTGTCTTATGCAAGATTCAATAAATTCACCAACCTTTTTGTCTTTATACTTTTCATGAACTTTGGTATAGGCGGGAATAAGCCAATCCCAAGATTGATTATATTCAGGAGTTTCTGATTTTACGTATTGCGTTAAAATCTTTTGCCAATTTTCTCCCCACTTGTATAGGTCTATTTTCTCTCCCATGAATTTCGCAATGATTTCATTTCCTTCATATATTGAAATTCCTTCTTTTGATGAGTAATTGTGTATTATGTCCATTTTATTTATTTATTTTTAATTAAGTAGTTTTAATCCGTCAGAAATCTTATCTTCAAAATTAGTTGAATTTATTATTTCTTCTAATTTATTTCTCACATCATCAATCGTTTTATCGAGCAGGAGTAAGAAATCTTTTACCTTGTCGGAGTAAGGAACTTCTTTCCAATCATCATAATGTTGATAAGACTGATGTTTTCCGCTTTCTCCGACATGAGAACTCTCTAACACTAAATCGGAATCATACTTCCTGAAAACGCCCCAATTCAATTGTAAACCCCTGCCACTGCCATCCATGTGAGAGGTATAGTTATCAAATTTTATCAGAATGACCCGCTCATATTTTTTATCGAAGTTTTCAAATTTAGTTCTTGCCTGCCGTATTGATGAAATTATTTCTTTATATTCTTTCTGACATAAGTAATCCGTTTCAACTAATATCCTTGGCTTAGATTCAGGTAATAAAGAGTTTGACGGTTTAATAATTTTTTTAGGGACATCGCAAAAAAATAATCCTGAATCCTTATCTAAATAGATTCGTATTTCCTGAATGCCAATGCCTTCAAAACTTATCTTATAAACCTCTATTAATTTTCCCTTCTTAGGCATAATTATTTTGTTGCTTTTGTCATAATATTTTCTATGCGAATCATTTTATCTCGATGCCTCTTCCATGCCTTTTTACCTTTTTCTGTGGCTAAGTTAAAATCATTCATCAGTGGTATTTGTTTACGGGCTATCATTATTTCGTTATACGCAATCGCTAAGGCTTCTACTAATTCATCATGGCAGTTAACGGCTTTTATAATTCGTTCCGCATTAGCCACTGCTTCTTCTGTTGATTTTACAGTTGCATTATCTGTGTAGACTCTTAGAATAGCATCTGAATAAGGCGCATCAGTTACTACATAAATACCATTGTCTCCTTGGTTATTTAATACATAACCGCCCTTTGTGTGTTTACTTTTCATAATTTTTTAATTATTCCATTTTTTAAGCTCTATCCTGTGGGTACACTTAATTACATTCACTTGCTTCGCATATCAAAACATCACCAACAATATCCTGAACGTTTCTCAGACCGTCACATTCTAAATACAGGATGTCTGTTGCTTTTTCGTTTTTTGGCAATTCCATCATTCGACCATCTTCGTTCCAATTAAAAACTTTTTTACCTGCCCTGAATCTTTCGATATACCCACCTACAAATGTTTGTAATTCTTTAAGCGAGAATGTTTTTCCGTTTGCTGGTTTCACTTCTGTTACTTCACCGTTTGATTTTATTAATTGTGCCATTTTATTTATTTTTTATAAATCGCTAATCCTGATTTCTGAATAGTTTCACCTCCTAATAATCTTTGTGGTAAGTCATGCCCTTTTGATTGAAGGAATTGGTAAATAGAAATACAAACATTCCATCCGTTAAGATAATCGAAAACATTTCCTTTTTTTGAAATTTCTTTCATTTTTTCATCAGAAAATCCTGCCATTTTACCAACCTCAATAGCATCTCCAATTGTAATTGCTGTATATGGTTTCAACATTAACATGAAACTATCATATTGTAGATGAGTTACCGTGTGGTATCCTCCAACAAAATCGTTGTAAGTGCCAAACTCATTTTTGTACAGATACCTTTGACCGTAGTATTGATGTATGATTGCTTTTTTTATTTCGGCTGTAATTTCCATTTTGTTTGTTTTTAAATTTAAAGAAGTGCCACTTTATCTACATCGGTTGCGTGTTCAAATAATTTTCTGTACTCCACAATAGTTAAATCGCAAAGCCTCATCTTATTGAACGTTTGTTGCATAAATTCCCAATTATATCTTTCGTTAAAGTCTAATAAATAATAATAGGTTCTCGCTGCTACTTCTATTCCGTCGGCTAATTTTTTCATTTTAAGCTGATTTTACTAATTCCATATCATTTCCATAAAAGCTTCGTGTGCTCCCGTCTTTTCTTGGGGTAAAATCCTTTTTTAGCTCTACTCCATAATAAACTATTTGTGGTACATCAAACGAAATAGTGTATTGAAGCTTTGTGATTTTTATTGCAGAAGTAGAATCTTTAATAATGTCGCCCACTTTAAATTTAGCAGTTCCGAAAGCATATTCTTTTGATAATTGTTGCCTTTTATCCTCAAGCTCTTTTCGTAAAGCTTTTAATTTTTCGTTGTAATCTTCGATGGTTTTCATGTGGTTTATTTTTAAATTTCTACTAACGGGTGATTATGATGTAAAATTACTAATTAGTTAGTTAATGTCAATAGGTTATTTAATAAAGTTCTTAACAAATGGGCTAAAAATTGTTAAATAGTCTTAAAATTAGGCATTTTCCTTATTTCTCCATCAACTGTGAAGTATCCCTTATGATATTCGATTTTTGGTCGGGTCTTCTTCTTTAATTTAATTCTGTCGGTTGTTCTGCCCTTTAATTGCATTGGGCTTACCTTAACAAAATCCCTTTCTAATCTTGGGTCTAATTCGGGATTTTCAGCCCAATTCTTTAACACCTTATCAATTTCGCCATTCTGAGACCTTATCGTTTGAATAAGCTCCAACTGTATCGCCTCATGCGGTAAAATCGTCCCAAGCTCCTGTTTTACGGCTAATTCGCACAATTTAATCATCCGTGCCTTCTTATCCATTTTTGAAACGCTCTCAATGGAGTGTTTAATTATATTTTCCATGTTATCAATTTTTTTAAAATATTTTTAATTCGTGTTATTAAATTTTGTTTTTTATTTTCGCCTTTAATTATTTTTTTATGAACTTCTTTGGTTGACTTAATCACCTCTTCAAACGGGGCATTAAAGTGTTCGCTTACTTTTTCTTTAAAAGTTTGTTCAGGCTTAACAGCATCTTTATCGGAAACATTCCGCTCAACTTCAAAAACTTTCGGGATTACATTAACATCAGATTCATTTTCAGTTCCGTAAATCCTTTTCTCCAACTCACCTTCTCCCCTTTCATGGGATTCAATCCATATAGATTTTCCATTTACACGTCGATAGTGACCCCTTACAGACCACTTCTCAACGTGGCGACCATATTTCCTCGCCTCTTCACCTTCAGGTCTCTGAACGGTGGATTTATAAATTTTATGTTCATTGATGTTGATGTATCCTGTGTATTTATATGCAACCTTAATTTGCTTCCCTAAACCGTCATTGATAATCGAATCTCTTCTTTTACCAATTATTTCTTTTGGTTTATTTTTAGCGAAGTAGTACATGGTGGCATAACAATAATAAACGCCCTGCCTGCAAACCTCGTAAGCAATATCTCTGCGAATCTGTTCTAATTTTTTATCCAACACCTGTGCATCTTTAATCATCTTATTTCTTTCATTTATAAGTTGACCTTTTGATGCGTTTTTGTCAAAATTATAATTGTTATTTTTTTCAAGTTTCTTTACGGATTCACGCATATTATTTTTTGATACGCCATCTTTAGTTTCAAAAAACGTAAGCTTATTGTCTTTGAAATACTTTTTATCATAATATTTTAATAGCAGATTAACTTTTTCCATTTTCATATTTTCTTCTCTCAAGAACCTATATGAAGCCACGCAAGATTGGGTTGCGTAATCGTATATGTTAAACAATACTATGTTGGCATTGGTAAAATCAAAGGACATGCAAAATTTAACTTTCTCATTTTCAAAAGCATTCTCAATTATTAGCATTCCTGTTCTTGTGAAGAACGCATCCTCGTTTAAGTACCAATCGTAAAATTCTCTTGTTACAGCATTGTTTTCTAAACAGAACTCCCTCATACGGGTTACTTCATCGTAGGAGATAACAATTGTTTTATTTAGTTCGGCTGACATTTATTTTTTAGTTTCTTGTTTATAAATTTCTTCTATTTCCCTACCTGTTAACGTAGAATAATATCTTAATGGCTTGTATATCATGGTTAAATTTTCTTTGCCTTCATTGGATGATTTAGTCCAATTTAATTTTTTATTCCACCATTCCATTGCCAATGCTCTCGTTTTTATATCGTCATTCAGATTTTCTTCTGTCCATGTATCTCTTATTTGCTTGATAGTTCCATGAGGATATTTTGCGGGATTATAAGATAATAATTTAGGAGCGCCAACTCCATAATAATTATCTCTTATAAAATTACCAAATTCTTCAAGATGGTTTAGTAACTCATCTTTTGTATAAGTTTTATTATCTGAATTATTCATTTTTTATTTTTCAATGCTCTTTCTTTTTGAAGCAACGCATATCTATAACCCGCTTCAGTTTTTAATATAGCTTCACTCAAAGCTAAATAAACGTTTTGTTTGTGTATTCGATTTTTAATATTCATTATAGATTGTCTTGTTTCCATTTTCTTAGATTAATAAATTCACTTGCTAAAGTATCTGATAAATCATCATGTAGTTTAGTTAATAAATTATCTACTTCACTTTCTGAATATGTTTTGGATGTTTTGTCTTGATAAATTATGATAGTATTATCAGGACGTAGTTTAAGTCTTAATAATTCTTCACCATCTTCCATTACATCAATATCTTGATATTCAACCATTATTTCCTTAATAACATTACCTGCATTATATTCTTTTACATAAGCTTCAATGAAGTCTTGTCTTAATTTACAACATTCATTACCTACTGCAAATATATCTTGTTGATGTAATTCAGGATTAGTAGTTGCTATTATTTTCTTATCTTTAACTTTAATATTATCTATACTTATAGGAGTTACTTGATGTAGAAAATAACCTTCATTATTATCTGTGGCTATAATCCAATCACCTTCTTTTATCTCTTCATCTGATAGGATATAGAGATGTTGAGCTTCCTCTCCATATCGCACAAACTCTTTTGTTATCTCTTTTCCAAAAGATAATGTATTAATACTTATGTTTTTAATAAGTACACTTGCTCTTTCGGTAGGAATAATTATAACCTGCGCTGTCTTTTTCATTTATCTTTTTTATTTTATATGTTCTTTAATAAATTCTGAATGCGTCTCGTCGATGGAATTTTGACTACAAGCCATAGACTCCATTGCGGATAAAGTCAACTCAATAACTTCTTCTTTTGTATATAATTTAGATTTATGAGTGATTACAGACCCATCATCATTCGTTTTAACTTTAAGATTGTATTCCGATTCGCTTCCAATAACTTCTTCACCTGTCGCTAATCTTTGAATTTTCGGCTCAAACTCTAAATCCACCTCAGTAATTGGATTGCCGTTGTTATATGACTCTACGCATTCGTTAATGAATGATTTAGGTATAGATGGCACAAATGTAGCGCCTGATATACTTTCGGTTGTGGATATTATTTTCTCACACGCATCCTTATAATGCTGTCCTCCTGTTGTATCTTCAATGGATGCGGTAAGATGACTGTTTACCTGCCTACACTGTCTTAATAAACAACCATTCATTAAAAACCAATCGCCTACTTTAATTTCGTCTTTCGATAAAATGTAAAGGTCGTAGCTTTTAAATGGCACGTTAGACACCATTTTACCTTGTGATGCCATTAATTTTTCAGAAGCATGGAACTTCAATATAGCTCCTTCCTTTTCTGTCATCAACATAATTACTTTGAATGTTTTTTTCATTTGTTTTTATTTTATGTTTTCTTTAGTCCATTTGTCAACATGTACCTGATAAATTGTAGCGTGTGGAATTAAAGTATTTGCATGATTCATGGCTTCCTTTATTAATAATTTAACTTCGCCTTCATTATACATTTTACTTATAGTCTCTTTTAATTTATCATTATCTTCTGAAAATCCATGTATATGACTTAATAATATTTCCTGAATAGGATTAGTAGAGAATATTTTAATTAAAGTACAACATTTAGTGGGGATACGATGCCCTAAATAAAAATATCTTTTTTTATGATTACAATAATAAAGATTTCTATTAAATGTTTTAGCCCAATAGTATGCCAATATAAACGTTTTCATTTTAGATTGTTTTTATCTTTTTTATCAGCGCCTCGTCCGAAGCCTTACGTTGTAAAAATAGTTCGTGTTCAATATCTCCAAATTTAAAATAGTGACTGCCATATCCCATTTTTAAAATTTTATTAACCTCTTCTTTTGAGTCGGGACAAAAGAACAAAAAATTATTTTTTATCTTTTCTTCAAGCTCACACAGTTTATTAAAGTCACCATCCAACAAATTAAATAAAAATTGAGTCTGCGCTTCTGCACGGTTTGATTTTGCGATTAGAGCGATTAGCCTGTCGCTATCGAGTTTATGCTTTAGCACTTCCTTTTTTAAAGTTGATGCATTTTCAAACTTATGAACGTACCTGAACACAATATTATTCTCTGAGCTATTCATTTTTATTTTTTAAAAAGCGATGACCGAATATATACCTTGCGATATGTTTTTTTAAATAATCCTTCGTACATCAATGCGTTATCCTTTTCAGGTAATATATCGTCCGCATGTTTGTACTGAACAAACATTAATGCTTTTTCGTGCCCACACACTTCAAAACAAAATCCATCAGCAAAATCGTCGCATGTGTATAGACCGTTCTCTTTAAATATTTCCTCGAATTTCATTTTTTTATAGCTTTGTATATTGTTGACTTTTATTATGCATTATGTCGGTTAATTCGTTTCTCACTTCGTCTATTGCCGTAACAGCAATTTGATTTAATGCTTTTCTGAATAAATCTTTTTGAATGTCAGCAGCCTTATCAAGACCTAACATTAAGGCAACTTTATACGCCTCTTCTATTTTTGTTTCTACAAATGTCATGTTATTTATTTTTATTTTTAGTTATACATTGCACAATTAAGAAGTAAATCCTGAGCCTTTTCAAGCTCACTCAATTTCCCGTAGAACATATTTTTTGATGCGTAGATAGGAATCTTATTCTCTACCGCAAGGAATGACAGGTAATCCGCAT
>Ga0315284_10002725_pt1 | contig 25240 bp, 26 predicted proteins | sample YL17G09_16_MG_FD_203696 | JGI IMG/M metagenome (GOLD analysis project Ga0315284, IMG submission 203696) | Sediment microbial communities from Yellowstone Lake, YNP, Wyoming, USA - YL17G09_16 | ecosystem: Environmental > Aquatic > Freshwater > Lake > Sediment | place: USA: Wyoming | collected...
TTCGGCAATTCGTGTGGCGCCCTTGGTAATGACCACAAACTGGATCACAACGATGATGAGGAATATGATGAACCCGACGACGTAATTGTTCTGGACGACGAATGTTCCGAAAGATGCGATAACAACTCCCGCATCGGCCTTTGACAGGATGAGCCTCGTGCTTGCAACATTGAGGGCGAGTCTGAACACGGTCGAGATGAGCAGGAGACCGGGAAAAATTGAAAGCTCAAGTGGCCGGGTGATGTACATGGTCACGAGGAGTATGGTGATCGCAAAAACGATGTTGAAACTCAGGAGGATGTCAAGAAGGCCCTTGGGTATGGGTATGATCATCACCCCGACAATCCCGATAACCAGGAGGGCGAGGATTGCATCAGCGATTGTCGATCTGCTCCTTTTTCCAGGGATTTCAGCCATGTTCACCTCGTGCCCGGTCCGCGAACCCGCCGTCGCTGGCGCCGTTCTCTGTCAATACTATGGAACAAAACCGGAACCGCCCGTCGGCTCCCCGAAGTACCCGGAGAAAAGGGATCATCCGCTCCGGTTTCCGTCCATGGGATATAATATATTAATTTTAAAGAATATTACACTACTTTTTTGCCCCTGAGCTGGTAAACATAAGCCAGGACCTCCGCAACAGCGGTATACAGGTCCTCCGGAATGGGACGACCGATATCGACCGACTTGTACAGCGCCTGGGCAAGCATCACGTTCTCGACGATCGGGACACCAGCTTCCACCGCGAGGGCACGGATACGCTCCGCAATGAGCCTCATGCCCTTTGCGACCACGACCGGCGCGGTCATGCCGGGTTCGTAAGTGAGCGCCACGGCGATTTCAGTCGGGTTTGTGATAACCACTTCAGCTTCCGGTACCTCCTCCATCATACGGCGGCGGGCCATTTCCCTCTGTACCGCACGAACGCGCGCCCGCATCAACGGGTCTCCTTCGAGCTGTTTCAACTCTTCCCTGAGTTCCTGGCGGGTCATCATGATGGAGCGTTCATAATCCCACCGCTGGTAACCATAATCCAGAATGGCGAGAACGAGATAGCCGATAAGAATCTTCATGGATATGCTGAAAACTGCAGAGCCGGTGTACGCGATTATTTCCCGGGCGGTCGCACCCGCCATGCCCATGATCGTATCGAGCGCCCCGGTCATCGCGGTATACCCGATCCAGCCCACAACAATGATTTTCAACACATCTCTCAAAAGAGTTTCAGCGGACTTCTGTGAAAACAGCCGTTTCGCGCCTTCGAATGGATTGATCTTGTTGAGTTTCGGCCTGAGTGGTTCACCGGTTACGATGAAACCCACCTGGAGGATGTTGACCAGGATGCCCACAACAATCAGAATGACGAAAACCGGCAGAAGGACGGTGAAATACCGGAGCATCATGTCGAGAAAAATATTTGTGATAGTACCCGTGTCGACCTCGAACACGGGTGTCAAGGAAAACATATCGGTGATCAGCGCGGTGAGATGTGTGAGTATATATTTTCCGAAAAAAAACAGGATAAAAAATCCGGCAAAGAGCATGATGGCGGAATTGAGTTCGATCGACCGGGCAACCTGTCCTTTTTGGCGGGTTTCCTCACGACGCCGTTCAGTCGCCCGTTCGGTTCTTTCCTGTCCGGTATCTTCAGCCAATACCGTTCACCTCCCGGAAAACGACCGTCCGGACAGATGATTTGAGTGCGTACGTGTGAAAATGCTCCATGGTTCTATCCCCTCATCAGAGTGATGATTCGGAGTATATCAATCCGTAGAAACGAAAATGCATCGAGAAACACCGTCTTGAAAAGAGGCAGGGAATACCTGATCATGATCAGACCGACGCCGAGCGCAAGCGGGAATCCCACCACGAAGACATTCATTTGCGGAACGGTTTTTGAGATAATGCCCAGGATGACATTGACGATGAAAAGGGTGATAATCACCGGAGCGGAGAGTTTCACTCCAACAATGAAAAGGGTTCCGGTCATAGTGACGATATATTCGCCGAGCCCTCCGGAAAACACTCCGCCGCCGACGGGAATCACTTCGTAACTCCGGACAAGTGCTTCGATAACGAAATGATGACCGTCGATAAGAAGGAACACGACGATACTCAGGAGGTAGTAGAATTCGCCGATGATCGAAATCTCGCCGGCGCTCATGGGGTCCATGACACTGGCGACCGCAAGCCCCATCTGCAATCCGATCAGGTGCCCGGCGAACTGAACCGCGGCGAAGAGTATGATAACCACAAAACCGATTGCGAATCCGACCGCGAGTTCCGAGAGAATCACGACGGCAAGCTGGATGTTTGTTTGAGGTAGACGGATTTCCGAGACAACCGCTGATGGGAAGAGCATGAACGCCAGGATCAACACCAGCCATAAGCGGAGCATGCGCGGTATCGACACATGTCCGAACGCCGGAACCGACATGAGCACAGCGCCGGTTCTGAACATGATGAGCAGAATGCGGTAAATATCCTGAAGTGAAAAACCCAACGGTTCCATGTGCCGCCCTCTACAAACCGCCCGCGTACCGCCCGTTACCCTCGAGTGCCCGCAGCATGTATCGTCTCACGGAATGTTCACTGCGCCACATTGGGAAACATCTTCAGGAGCTGCACGGTGAAATCTACGAGCAGATTGATTATCCATGGGAAAAATAGGGCAAACGCCAGCGCCACAGCGATGATTTTCGGCACAAAGGTCAGGGTCATCTCGTTTATCTGAGTCACCGCCTGAAAGATGCTGACAATCAAACCGATCACCAGACCGAACCCGAGCATCGGCGCCGAGATCAGAAAAGCGACGAGCATTCCCTGACGCGCCACCTCTACAACATAATCAACGGACATACCGGCTTTCCTCCGTTACCTGAAGCTTGCCACCAGCGACTGAATCAGGAGATTCCAGCCGTCGACAAGTACAAACAACAATATCTTAAAAGGCAGGGACACCATAATGGGCGGAAGCATCATCATTCCCATGCTCATGAGCACGCTCGCCACAACCATGTCGATTATAAGAAACGGGATAAAGAGCAGAAATCCCATCTGAAACGCTATCCTCAGTTCGGAAATGACAAACGCCGGGATCAGCACTCTCGTGCTCACCTCATCACGATTCGCGGGACGGGGCTGGTCGGCAATCCTGGTAAAGAGTGCGAGGTCCTTTTCCCGTACCTGTCTGAACATGAAATCTCTGACCGGGACGAGCGCTCTTTCGATCGCGGTGTTCTGATCGATCTCCCGTGCAAGGTAAGGCTTGAGCGCGTTATTGTTTATTTCATCGATAACGGGCGTCATGATGAAAAATGTGAGAAAAAGCGCAAGACCGACGAGCACCTGGTTCGGCGGGATCTGCTGGGTGCTGAGTGCGTGCCGGAGCAGTGAAAGCACAATGATGATTCTTGTGAAGGATGTGACAAGTATGATAATCGCCGGGGCGAGAGTCAGGAGTGTAATAAGAAGGATTATCTGAATGGTGACCGACAGGTCTTCGGGCGTTTGACTCTGTCCAACCTGAATTGACAGCGATGGCAAAGTCTGGGCTTTCGCGATACCCGCTGATAAAAGCCCGGCACACAGCACAGCACAGAAAATGAGAACAGTATGGAACGCCTGACCCCGGTTCCCCGGAGATACCGAAATGTATAACCGTTTACCTCCCCTCGCCGCGTCCGGTTTTTTTCCTGAACAAGCTTTGAAAAATCGGCTTGTTCCATATCCCAGATTCAACGTTCCTACCAAGTGTCAGATTACCTATCTCTTCAGACGTTAATTCGCCGAGGGATGTTAGTGAGTTTTCGGCGATTCCTATGATCAACACCCTGCTTCCGACGCGGGCAAGGGCAATCGCCTTCCGCTGGTCGATATACCTGACCGCAAGGATATCAATCGCATCACCGGAAACGCCGAATGCTCGTACTTTCATGATTCTTTTAAGTACCCACAGTGTTAAAATAAGAAGAAATAATACAATTGCAAGCGCAATTATAAACCGAAAAAACAGATTGATTTCAGCATGAAGATTATGCGGATAGGTCAAGGAAGGCCCACCGGACACGGTATCCGTTCCTGCGGACGTCGCTTGGGCACATAAAGAGGGTACAGGTCCATCCGGAAGACAGACCATCATTATAAAAATAAGCGCGGATACACCCGCAAGTGTTCTCAAACAGTCCCCTCCGCTATCTCAGGATTTTGATCCGGTCGACAGGATCGATCAGTTCGGTTATGCGAACGCCGAAATTCTCATCGACGACGACCACTTCCCCTTTGGCGAGGAGCTTCCCGTTCACCAGGAGGTCCACGGGCTCACCGGCAAGCTTATCCAGTTCGATGATTTTTCCGGGTCCGAGACTCAGAATTTCCTTGATCTTCATATCTTTCCTGCCGAGTTCGACAGAAAGGCTCAAGCCAATATCAAGCAAGCGGTCTATGTTATCTCTTCCGACCGGCTCATCGGAAGGGGTAAGCTGTTTGAAACCCGCTTCTCTGACCTCTAACGATGACGTATCGCCGCCGGGCAGAGAATCGAACATGTCCTCATCCATACGGACGTCCTGTTCCATTGCGGCGGCCATCTGGGCTTCGAGATCATCCCCTGCGCCCTCACCTTCACCGACTTCCTCAGCCATCGCGGCGGCCATCTGAGCCTCGAGATCATCTTCGCCGGATGCTTGCTCGGAGGCCAGTGCTGCAACCATCTGCGCTTCGAGTTCCTCGTCAGAATCGCCTTTTTGACCTTCTGAAACGAGGGTTTTTGCAAGCTCATTATCCGTTACTTCGACGCCCTCGATAATCTCTTCGAAGTCATCCATACCCTTCGTTTCCTTGATATCATCCTTATCAGGAACCATGACCTATTCCCCCTCTATGTGCTCGGTATATACCCGTGAGGTTATCTCGACCCCACGGTGTTTTCCAACTAATCCAGGCTTCCCGTAGAATTTCAGCTCGTCGCTGACATAGATCTCGACATCCTCTTTTATTCTCGAGTCCAGGGTGACTATATCGCCCACTTTGAGATTGATCAGGTCGTCGAACGACACTGTCGCTGTTCCGAGCCGGGCGGTCATGGCCGAAGAAATAGCTTCAATCCGTTTCCGGTTCTTCACCAGCTCTTCCCTCGGCACCTCTTTCGCCATGCTGACAAAGTTCTGCCCTCCGAGACGCAACGCGATCGGCTCGATGGTTATATAGGGATAACAGAGGTTGATGAGACCGCTGACATTCTCGCTTTTCAATTCAAACGATATGAGTACGACGGTTTCCGAAGACGGCACCACCTGGACGAATTCAGGATTGGTTTCGAGCATTTCAACGTTGCATTCGAGCGGAAGAACCCTCTCCCAGGTCCGTTCAAGATCACGGAGTGTACGGTTGATGATGTTGTTCATCACGCTTTTTTCGATCCATGTAATCTCACGTTCTGTCACAATCGAAGTACCACGCCCGCCAAATAACCTGTCAACGAAGCTGAACACGACTGACTGGCTGAAATCTATCACGGCGACCCCTTCGAGCGGCTCCATTCTGAAAGTGTAAGTGCAGCTCGGTGAAGACAAACTCATGATAAATTCACTGTAGGTGATCTGGTCGACCGATACAAGATTCACCTCGAGGATGGCACGTTGCAGTGTCGAAAACGTTGCACTCAAAAGCCGGGCGAAATTATCGTGCAGATTCTGGAGCGTCCTGAGCTGGTCCTTACTCACCCGCGCCGGATGCCGAAAATCATACGTGTTGACAAACCGTTCCTGTTTGGAAGGTTCTGACTTGACATCCACATCCTCGCCGTATGATACGGCGGAAAGCAATGCGTCAATTTCTTCCTGAGAGAGTATTTCAGCCATATAACCTTCACCCCCTATGGGAACTGAATAATTTTTTGGGGAATATTAATCGAGGTAACCTTTCCATCTTTCAATACCGAGTTTATGATTTTGAGCATGTCTTTTTTATATGTTTCCCAGTTCTGGGGATCATTTAATTCACTGACCGTCTTGAACGACAAATATGTTGACAGTTTGTCCTGGATTTCATAATCCCTCCTTGTCAATTCCGCTTCAACCAACTGGTTTTCGGCTTCGAGGACGATATCGCATGAAAATATTTCACCGCTCGAACCTGCCGGGTTAAGGTTTATCGGTTCAAGATTTTTCCGAACTACCGGCAGACTCTGACCGGTAGATGTGTCCTGGGCGGTTTCGCCCGACGGCGAAGTTTCCAGGGATTCATTCTCTCCGTAAAACATCGGTATGATGATCTTCGCCCCGATGATAAAGCTTCCGATATTAACGAAGAGTATGATAACTAATATAATAATAATGAAATTTCTTGTGGAACCTTTATTATCCGCCATTGCCTGTCCACCTCACATTATACTGTACTTCCTTAATGCGTTATGGTTCCCGGATTATTCCCGGTGAGTGCGTCAATCTTCCATCTCGATAAAGATTTCAACCCGTCGGTTCTGCGACCTGCCTTCCTCTTTGTCATTGGATGCAACAGGATGGAATTCACCGCAGCCGACGGGACGGAGCCTTGCCGGATCGATATCCACCTGGCTCCTGATAAAACGGATCACCGACAGGGAGCGGGCGATCGACAGTTCCCAGTTGTCTTCAAACTGAGGATTATGGATGGGAACATTGTCGGTATGCCCCTCGACCCGGAATGTTTCCGAACCGGTATATACCACCTCGACCGCCTGTTTCAAGAACGGTGCAAATTCCGGTTTTATCTCGGCTCTCCCGGTATCAAAAAGCGCAGGATTGCCGATGACAAGATGAATCCCCTGCTGGGTTTCAACGACAGTGACAACTTCCTGAAGGTTTTGTGCGCTGATTACCTGCTTAAGCTTTGCCAGAGCCTTTGACCGTTTCCCCCTCTTCTCCAGCCCTTTTACCGGCCTTTTCGGAACCATCGGCGAAGGCACTATCCGATCCTGAAACGGCAGCGCCGACAGAGCGCCCTTGAGCGATGCGGCGGCGGCTTGCATCTTCTCCACCTCCATCGTCGACATGGAGATCAGGAGTACAAAGAAACACAAAAGCAGGCTCATCATATCCCCATATGTCAACATATACGCCGGGGCGCCTTTCGGTTCTTCGGGTGCTTTTTTCTTTCTCCCCGCCATCGGTTTATGCACCTCCTGCTCTGGACTGCCGGATAGAAGGCGATAAAAACGCTTTCAGCTTTCCTTCAACAATCCTTGGATTATCCCCGGATTGAATCGACATTATACCTTCGACGCACAGTTCCTTCAACAACACTTCAGTCGCTGAATACGCCTTGAGCTTTCCCGAAATCGGAGTACAGATAAGGTTCGCGATTAACGCCCCGTAAAGTGTTGTTATGAGCGCTACGGCCATGTTCGGCCCGATCGACGACGGGTCGTCCATCTTGGCGAGCATCGCGACGAGACCGATCAGGGTCCCGACCATACCGAACGCCGGTGCATAGGTAGCCATCGCATCGAAGATACTCGCACCGACACGGTGACGCTCCGACAGGTATTCGATCTCTGTCTGCATGATTTCCTTGATATATTCGGGTTCCGTTCCGTCGACAGCAAGACCAATACCCTTTTTGAGAAACTCGTCGTCGAGAGTCGAGGCTTTCTGTTCAAGGGACAGAATTCCCTCCCTGCGGGCGGTCTCCGCAAAACTGACGAGGGTGTCGATGATACCGAGCGGCGAATCCTCTGTGTGAAAAAATGCTTTCTTAACAACCTTGGTTACGCCGATCACTTCCTTGAGCGGATAGTTGAGAAACGTCGCACCGAGCGTTCCCCCGACGACGATGAGAAAGGAGGGGAGATCGAGATACAGGATGATGCCCGCACTTGTCACGATTCCATAAATGATGAATCCCCAACCTAAAATAAGACCTATAATGCTCGCTAAGTCCATTTATACATTTCCTTGTATTTATCTTCCTATATTCGCGATCGGTTTATGAAAGATGCTTCTTTTGTACTCGGTAACTTTGCTGACTACGTCGTCAACCGATTCCTTGACCATGAGCTTCTGACCGGTCGTGAGGGTTATGATCGTATCGGGTATTGACTCAATGAACTCGATCAGATCGGAATTGATGACGATTTTCGAATCATTGAGACGTGTCAGGTAAATCATCACTGTGTCCTTTTCCAGAAGATGAGAAACATTTCTGGACGGTTCCCGTCCTGCTCGAAGCCGGACTCCTGTCAAGGGAAGCCCCGGGCTCCACACAGGTAATCCGGTCTGTTTCCCACTTACCCCGGGGCTTCCCAAGAATACTCATATACACTAATATAATAAATTAAACGAAATGCGCCACATCAAAATTAACGTTTCAAATTCACCGTCTCCTGGAGCAATTCATCGGCAGTGGTCACCGTTCGCGCATTCGCCTGAAACGACCGCTGAGCAACGATCATGTTGGTGAATTCCTCGGCGATATCCACATTCGACATCTCAATGGCCCCGGGGACCATGGTGGCATTTATCGAGGTTCCCGCAAGACCGTAAATCGGCAGGCCGGAATTGGCCGACACATCATAGGTATTATCGCCAACACGCAGGAGTCCCGCAGGGTTGTTGAACGTCGCCAGGACACACTTCGCAATCACCCGTGAATTCCCGTTAGTGAACAATCCTGTTATCGTCCCCTTGTCATCGATGACCACATCATTCAGAACACCGGATGAATACCCGTTCTGGTTTCGCGCGATGACCGTGGCTGTACTGGAAAACTGGCTGACACCATTGGAAGCGCCGATCGTACCGAAATCAAGGACAATATCCATCGGGACGTCAGCTCCGTTTTTCGGATCGAAGGTAAACGAACTCGCTCCCTGGGAATAGGAAAATGATTCCAGTTTCCCGTTCACATCAAAAGCGATCGAGCCTGTGTTCCCGCCCGATGTCTCGGCCGGTTCCGGTACAGAAATCGCCCATGTCCACCGGTTTGGAAGCTTGACATCCTTGGTAAAGGTGAGGGTCAGCGTATGATTGTTGCCGAGTGAATCATACACACGCACCGAGGCCTGATGGGTCACATCCTGAGCCTGCTGCTGTTCGGACCAGTTGCCCACGGTGGCGTCAAACACGCCGTCAAACACATTGCCCGTTTCTGTAGTTATATTCACCGCGGATATCTCATTTACCAATCCGCCGTCCGCGTTGATCACAAAATTCCCCTTCGTGCTGTCGATCTCGATCGCCTTGGTGTTGGTGATGCTGAACACATCCTTGACCTCCTGAATGAAATCACCATAGGTGATGCTGTTGCCCGTGCCGTCGTCCACATCGACTTCGTAGGGATCAGCCGCTCCGCCTTCCACAGAGTCAATTTCAATTCCGCCGACACGGCCGCTGATATTGATAGTATCCGTCAGGACCAATCCAAGGTCGGTACCGGTGTCATCACGCAGATCGGTGAGCTGGTCGGTTGATGTCGCTACATGTGAAAACTCATCACTCAATAACGTTGCACCCGCAAAATCACCATTGGCGATGGAGAGTGCCTTGTTAAGCACCGAATTCACGCTCGAGAGGGTCAGAGCGTTATTCGCCTGGCCGAGGTTAGTGAATTCTAATGCCCCCGCGTCGTTGAGAGCAACACTCAATGCGGCATCGCCGGAAGCCGCGCCGAAATCATTGTTTATTTCGGCCATCAGTTCGTCGAGCTTATTGAAATCCTTGTTACCCACACCGGTATCCGTTTCAACGTATGTATATGTCTGGGTAACGGCATTGCCGCCGGTGGAATTGGACGCCGCCACCGTGATGGTTGTCGAATTTGGCGAAAGGCCGGTTATCTGGAGATCGGCGTTGCCTTTTGCAAACAATCCGTTCATGTCAGTCGTCTGATCCGTTATCTCTTTTGCATAGAGCCTGTCGGTCCTCAGGATGTTGCCTGTCGGCTCGGTTGAAGAGTCGAGGTTCCCGACGAAACTCACATCAGTTGTCGCCTTGGCCGAATCGACCGTTCCGAACGGAACAGTGATATCACCAACTGACGAACCTTCGTTCACTACACCATATTCATCGGCCATTTTACCCTGAACCTTCATCCCGTTGAACGGAATAACCAGCCGACCGTTGGAATCCCACTGGAACGAACCTGCGCGGGTGAAGAAATCTCGCTGGCCGTCCGAAACAACGAAAAACCCATCGCCGCGGATGGCGAGATCGGTCTGGTTTCCGGTCGACTGAATGTTCCCCTGGGTGAAAATGTTGTCGATCGCTCCGATGGACGATCCGTTCCCGATCTGAAGGGGATTGACACCGCCCTGATCTCCGGGAGGTCTCGAAGCGCCCTGGAGGAGCAAGGCGAACGTTTCTTCGAAAGTCATCCGGCCGCGTTTGAAACCCATGGTGCCGGAATTCGCGATATTGTTCGCAATAACCTCCATCTGTGTCTGGTTATTTCGAATACCGCTGATTGCTGTGTACATGGCTTTTGCTGACATTTTGTTACCTCCCTGACCTTTTCACCGCTTCAGTCGTTCAGCGGTGCCAGGCCCCCTCACCGAGGTCCGGCCTGTTGTTTTGTTTTATGCTATCACCGTACTGTCAATATTGGTAAATACATTATTTCTGACATTCTCCCCGGCCATGGCTGTCACGACGGTTCTGTTCCTGATGCTGACAATCAATGCCTTGTCATCGATAAGAATCAGCGATTCACCTGCTTGTTTCTCCTCCGCCCGCGCAACTGCCTCTGATAGCCGCCTGAGGTCCGCCTGTTTGAGCGTGATACCGCGTTCGTTCAGCCGGTTCAACGCATGAGCGCTGAAGGCAACACCCGCCTGTTGTTCGAGCCGCGCTTTCAGAACCTCGATGAAGGTCATATCGCGGCCGTACCGTGTGACACGATGCATATCCGCGGCTTGTACCTGGCCGGTTAATCCGATTGTTTTCATTACGGTTTCGAGCATCTTTCACCTCACAACTCTATGCAGTCCTTACTATTCACTATCTTTAATCATGCGAATCTTATCAAACGAGACTTTGACACCGCCGATATCCAGGTACGCGACACCGCTCTTTATGGAAACACCATCGACCTTTCCGTAATATAGCGGCACTCCATCCATTTCATTGCCCAGGTAATCATTCGCCTTTACGGAGAATAGATATTCCCCCGACTGCGCATTGACACCGTAATTGGTCATACAGTCCCATTCGACCGTGTTTTCGCCGCTTCCCATCTCGCCAAGAGATATACTCGCAATATAATTGCCATCCGTGTCCGTTATCTGCAACGTACCGGAGTAAGCTGCCTGCTCGAGCTCAAAATGCAGTTCGGCCGGATCATCGCCGTTATAGTAAAACGCATCGGTTTCAGCGGTTACATTCTTACCAAAATAATTGATAACCATGGCATTGGTCACAGCTTCGGTCATGGCGGTGTTGCTGGTGAGGTTTTTCTCAAGCGATTCATTCATCTGTGTCATCTGCTCGAGCGTACTGAACTGGGCGAGCTGCGCCACAAATTCGGTGTTGTCCGCGGGATTCAGCGGATCCTGATTCTTGAGTTGTGCGATGAGCAGTTTCAGAAAATCGTCTTTCCCCAGCGAGGCGGCGTCTTCTTTCTTGTCCACCACATAATCTTTACTATCGTCAACCCCTCTGATAATACTCGATTGACCGGTAGAATTCGTGCTGTAATTGAAAATCGGAAGTGTTGATTGTGGCATCATGGCAATCACCTCTATCTTCGTGTAATAGTTTTACATCCATACGTCAAAAAGCTTGGATTGCAGCAACCGGGCACGTACTCTGACACCGTCGTCACACTGTGCGTTTTCTCCGGTATCGGACACGTTGGCAAAACCGGGATGCCGCCTCAGATCATCATAAACATATTTCATGTGTTCCCTCGCCGCCCAACTGTCGGTTCCCCCGTTATGCCCCACCTGAACATCGAACGACTCGACCTGCATTCCATTCTGTGCCAGGCTGTTACGGAGTTCCGCCAGACCGTGCTGGATAAGCTCCTTCACCTCGACCGATTCAACGACAATCCGTCCGGTCACTTTCGAATGCTCCGTGAGTATATCCAGTTTCATTTTCCCGAGGCTCGGTGGTTCGAGTCTGAGTACTACCGATGAAATACCATCGCGTTGCATAACGGTAACCTGGCGGACTATGCCGGTGATAATCTGTTGTTCCACCGGTTCTGACACAAAAGACCGCGGGGAGCCGGTAAAAGCCGTTGCAACCTTATGCGGCACGGTCACAGCAGATCCTGCCTGATCAAGACCGATTCCCGTCAGAGGCTGTGAAAATCCTTCTCCCTTTATATCACTTTTCTGAAACATTGAATTCTCGCTAACTGGTTCGGTGGTTGAAGCAGGATTATTCACCTGTTCGGGGCCTGTCATCCGGGAGAAAGTGATTCGTGATTCATGTAGACCCCTGTCAACTCCGTTTGTCTCATTGCCACCTGACTCCGGACGATGCAGGACATTTTCCGGGTTATGTGAGATCGTTTCCGGGCGGTGTGCACCGGGTCCCGGGTTAGGTGCAGCAGTTTCCGTATTATGTATGACAGGTTGAGGATTATGTGACACAGGTTCAGGGTTTTGCGCAACCGTTTCCGGGGACATTTTCATTCCCCGCATGCCCACACCGGGTTTCGTCCCCACATCCGGCGATTCTCCGGCTCCGTCAGTAACGTATGCGGAATGTGTCGTTCCGGTATCTGTTATCCATTCGGTTGCCACTATTTTTCCTGCTGCCGGTTTGTCTGCGGATGCTCTCATCGAAACGACCGGTTCAGTCCCGGGCTTGTTCCCTCCTCCCCCTATTGCAGAATCGGGTCCAGAAAGTTCGGATTCAGTTCCGGCTGTGGATTCATGAAAAGTTGTGAAACCGGAAGGCGCAGTTGTTTGGGCAACCGGCCTGTCTGCTTCCGCCGTCTCAACGGGGACGGCCTGTCGTGTTTCGATTCCCGGGGCGCTTTCCGGGGGCGTGCCGGGATATCTCACGGTGCTAATGTCCGGTTCTTCGGTTATTGCGCTTGTGAGGCCTGTTCCCGATTCATTCGAAGGTCCTGAAACTTCAGAGGGCTTTCCCTCACCATTCTCAGCCGGAGCTTGAATTTCATGGCTGGAAGGGATATCCTCAGCAATCACACCCTCTTCCGGTGCTGCTGGAAATGGCCCCGCTTCACTGTCGTGGAGTGTACTCGAATATGTATGAGAAGTCCTCGTGGATGATGTCATATTATTGTCAGACTCAGCGGGCGGAAAGTAACTTTCGGCGGGCTGAGAAACCGCTGCGGAATGAGAAGGATTCTCACAACCCGCGACATGTTCTTGAGTGAGTTCTTCAGATTGCACATGACTGTTTCCGGTCTGTGGCGTCACTAATTCAGGGATTATGGGATCATCGACAGCACACGAATGTGTTATGGATTGCTCTGAGTTCCCATTGGCATTCAACGGCATATCGGTCACCGTCTGTGCGCCGTCCGGAGGTACGGGAACGGCCATTTCAGGGATCACTATCGATGAAACAGTAACGCCGGTATCACGCATGAAAATTCCGTCCGCGAGTGTAACGGCGACATACGGTTCTCCTGCTTGAGCCATACGCGGTGAAAAAATCAGCTCTTTCGGTCCTGCTGGACTATCAGCGGCTTGAACGTCTATCTGTTCCCCGTTCCACAGAAATAATTTTTCAGATTGGATTCCATTATTAACATCGGCAGGTATTCCGGCGGAGCTCGTTACACCACCATCGAACAGGTCTATCAGGAGCTCTGCGGATGGAACAGTGTCGGACATGCTTACAGGGGCAGCTTCATTTCCTCTTATTATTCGCCGAACATGAAGGGACTCACCATGGAGCAAACTGATACCGGCATCTGATGTGAGAAGAGGCAGTCCCTCATTCTCATAACCGTTCGCATCGAGCAATACAGTACCCGGCAGACTGGCTGGCACTCCGTCGGCTGATATCCTGACAACGATTCTTAAAGGAGTATCCGGAGCGGTCGTTATCCCCCTCGGATCATTTGAAACATTGTGCTGACCGAGCGCAGTATGGTTTGTTATAATTTTCGACGCCTCATCCGCGGGAAGATATATGACAAATCGGGATAATTGTTGGTTATCGAACGATTCTGTCAGTAATCCTTGTGCGGGAAAACGGGTAATAATATATCCCCCTTGAGATGAGGCGTCGTTATCATCAGTGAGTTCGGTGATGGTTGGAGCATCGACAGATGTTGAATGAAGATTGTTCCGTGGATCCAATGAAACATCTGGCTGAACCGTTATCGAGGAGTTTTCAAAATCCCGGACATCGGCTATCTGGTTATTAACTGTCGGGGAGACTCCCGGCTGATATTCCGATCCGGACGGCACATTTACCGCCATCGGATTGTCTCCGGATGAAACGTTAATTGCTTTCTCTCCTTCCGTTTCCATTACAGTGGGTATATCATTGAGCTGTCCAAAAGAGAGAATCGGCTGAACTGTCACAGGGGCAACCCCATCCGGGTCCCGGGTGGGCTGATCGTGTTCGCTGTTTTCGGTAACCGCTTCTGTCACGATGAAATCACCCTGCACACTATTTTCTGGATATCCCATATCTACAGTTAGAATACCGGAAAGAGCAGTCATTCCGGACATACTCTCACCACCGCCGCCATGAATGCCTGTGAGCTGTTGCTCTCCGAATTCAGGCCCTGTCAGAATGATCACAACCGGTACAGCCGCCGGATAGCCCTCCGCATCCTCAACGAGCAATTCGCCGTGAACCTCGACACTACCGTTATCCGTAACTGTCACCGGACCTTCAATGACAACGGAATAGGAAGCGTCTCCCGCCCGGACTTCAAGAACCTGAGATGAAAGTCCCGCGCCCGGTTGTGCGGAGATGCGGGCTTCACCGCTGTCCATAAGCCCGGCAAGACAGGATGCAAAGTCCGTACCGGAGTTATCCGCCCCCCGTATAATCTCAGAACCGCCCGTTGGGGTGAAAAGGACAGCGAGCAGTGTGTCATTGTCAGGAATGTGTATTCCGGTAAACATCGTTATTTCACTATATCTTCCATTGAAAGCAGTTTATTGATCCGAGCCGCCTTGTCCACATCGGTTTCCGCCAGCGCCCCCAACAGCCGTGAAGCGCTCCGTTGCTGCATTTTCGATATGATCTTGACTGCAAGGGTATCATTCATCGTCTGAAAAATAGGCACTGCCAGCTGAGTTTTCATGTTGTCATACATTTTCGCAAGTTTTTCCGAGCTCACATCCTGGAGAATAATTCTTCCGCTTTCAAGCTGCTGTGTTTTTACATCAAGGATTTTCTCTTTCTGTTCCAATTCCGCAATCAAAGCATTCAGAGAATCGATCGATGCCTGAATCGCCTTTAACTCCTGTTCTTTCTGCTGTGTTCTCCTGATTATGTCCGAATACATACTCATGCCGAAAAATGTCGAATCCGCGATGTTCCCAGACGGCTGCATGCCCTCGAGGGCACTAAGTGAATCCTCCCGGGCTTTGAACAACTCCTCCTGGAGGGCGCGGTATTCCTGTGGCGTCCCATACTTCTTGATTCCAGCAACGTAAAAAGTCAGTGCGGTCATCACTATGACATTCACAACGATCACCGCACAAAGTATAAGCATCTTATTTTTTGACATCGTGTTACCCCGGGATGAGAAACATGAGCTCGTTTTTCAAAGTTCGCAAGTTACGTGCCAAAGGGCCACGCTTGAATAATTATAGTGCAACATATTGTATTTCCAAGTGTTGTAGCTTTCATTCACGTTTATTTTTTTATATAGAATACCAAGAATTTTATTCCCCGGAGGCATTTTTTTCCATATTGTATAGTCATCATCTTCTCCAAGTCTGGTGAAAAATATCGTCTGTGTAGATACATGCTGTCAAGGGTCAGCACGAAGTGCTGATTTACATGCCCTTGACAGCACATAGACAACATATTTCATTATCGGGCGCGTGAAAAAAATACTTTTTCACCGCCCTCCTCCTGATACGGTGGAATTCAACTTTCAGCTATGTAAAGAATATTTCGCTCCATAACCCATAATCCGAAATCCGCAATCATCAATCGGAATGAACTCACTATAATTTTTGAATTATACGGGTAAAATAATGGTTGTTGATGGTTTTTTTCGTGTACTTTTCATGGTCAGATTATTATTATTAGTGTTCATGACGTTTTGAAGCGCCGGTGTGCGGACGAAATGTCTTTGTGAACTGCGACGACTGGATTAAACGGAATATCATACGGAGGAATGGTTCATGAAGCTGGTTATGCTCGGTACAGGGTATGTGGGGCTTGTGTCGGGGTCGTGTTTCGCCGAAATGGGGAATACGGTGACATGCGTGGATACCGATGAGGAAAAAATACGGATGCTCAACGACAACCGGACTCCGATTTATGAAACGGGGCTGGATACAATGATCGAGCACAACACCCGAAAGAAACGTCTATTTTTTTCCACAGAAGCCTCGGAGGCAATCCGGAATGCCGATGTGGTGTTCATCTGTGTGGGGACCCCTCCGAATGAGGACGGTTCCGCGGACCTCGGGTATGTCTGGGAATCGGCGCGGACTATCGGGCGAAGTATCGGGAAGTTCACCCTCGTGGTGACCAAATCCACTGTTCCGGTTGGAACAACCCGGAAAGTCGGAGAGATTATCGCCGGAGAGCTTGCCGAACGCGGTCTGGATGTGCCCTTTGATATGGTCAACAATCCCGAATTCCTTAAGGAAGGGAACGCAATCGCCGATTTCATGCGGCCGGACAGGGTGGTTGTCGGAACGAATTCCGAGTATGCGCGCACAGTTATGAGGAGGCTCTATATGCCGTTTTTCAGGACAGGCGAGCGCATCACCTTCATGTCCATCCTCTCGTCCGAACTGACCAAGTACGCCTCGAATTCCATGCTCGCCACCCGCATATCCTTCATGAACGAAATAGCGCGGCTCGCGGAAAAAATCGGCGCGGATATCGAGGAGATCCGCAGGGGAATGGCGCAGGACAAACGTATTGGCAAATATTTTCTTTACGCCGGCGCGGGTTACGGCGGCTCGTGTTTCCCCAAGGACGTGTCCGCACTCATCAGGACGGGGCAGGTGGCGGGATGCGAAATGAACGTCATCTCGGCAGTCAACGAGGTGAATAAAACCCAGAAGCGGATAGTGGCTGAAAAGGTGTTGCGTTTTTTCGGCGGAGATCTTTCGGGCAGGAAAATTGCGGTCTGGGGACTTGCGTTCAAACCGGAAACCGATGATGTCCGCGAGGCACCGTCACTCGAGGTGATTTCGATTATACGCAGGGCCGGGGCGGTCTGTTCGGTGCACGACCCCGCGGCCATGGACAATGCGAGGGCAGTGCTCGGCGACGATTCGATACTCTATTCCCCCGATTCATACAGGGCGCTCGAAGACACGGATGCACTGGTGGTCATGACAGAGTGGATGGAATACCGGACTCCTGACTGGAAAACTGTCAGGTCTCTCATGAAGAACCCGCTCGTGTTCGACGGCAGGAATCTGTATGACCCGGATGAACTCGGCGAACTCGGATTTCAGTATTTCGGCATCGGATACGGAACTCCCATTTGACACACTCCCTTTACTTGTGAGGAACATCCCCTTCAGCAATCGTTGCACCCGGCGACAATACAGCCTGAACACTGAAACGGTATGACTCCGGTATCGCTCGAGACCGGGTTACCGACGACACCGGAGTTTTTCTTTCTTCCTTGACTATCCCATACAGTCTGCTCATGTTTGCGACCTCTCGCCCGGCATCGGGGTATGGAATACAGGCAAAAAGTCATGTTACGGGCAATCCGCATGACAGAAAGTCTGCACTGCACGCCATATCCAATACTGTGGTATTACGGGCGATATTCATATAACTAATTAGAATACAATAAGATATTAAACGGTGGTGGGAATGGCTCATTTATTGCAAATTATGGAATCGGTATGTATTTATCTGGTGTGGTGTTGCACAAAAAGCCTGTGGAAAACTAATGAAGATTCTCCTGGTGGATGATGATTTTTCGAGTATTGTTGCCCTGACAAATCTTCTCGAGCGTGATCACTCTCTTGTAATAGCCTCGAACGGAGCCGATGCTCTGGATATTTTCAGGGGGAACGATTTCGACCTTGTTATCACCGATATCAAGATGCCGAAGCTGAACGGTATCGAGCTTCTCCGAGCCATACGGAATACAGGGAAAAAATCGCATGTGATCATGGTGACCGGATACCCCCGTCACGAGCACCTCAAAGATGCAGAGAACTTAAGGACATACGCAATATTTTCCAAACCGCTCAATGTAAATAATTTCATGGAATCGATAACAAACATCGAAATTGAAAGAGCGTCATCCGGTGAGAGATAATGCTATTGTTCAGCGTATTTGACAGGCATCGGTGAGAAACCGTCAATAAGCCCGGTTACATGAGGCGATCAGAATAGGCGCCGCAGACCGGGTCATGAGCCTCCTGGATATTCCGGGAGGGATACTGTCCATATTCTCCTGAGACGATAAAAACTATCCGTTTTTTTCTCCTTTCCTCCCACCGAGCCCTCTTTTCACAAACGGGTGTAAAATTTAAAAAATCATTATTGAAAATGTGTATTGTCAATCAGAACTATCAATATAACGAGTCGTTAATTATCATAGTAATATTCCGGCAATTAAAATGGTTGCATTCTTTTTCATTGTTTCGTATGTCAAGCCCCCTTTCGGCGCTCACGCGCCACTTTCCCCCGGAGGGGGCAAGTACAAGTAAATACTATGGTTATATTCCTGCCCCCGGTCAAACCGGGGGGAAGGATGTCCGAAGGACAGGAAGGGGGATTGTTTTCAATGATTGCTGATGTCAAGTATTTAATCGCTGTAGTAATAAAGGGTGATAGTGCTTGACATTAAAATTGAATGAAATAAATTACGTTGTGATATTCAATTATTACAATCGTTGCAGATGATATGAACTGGACTATCAGCGGAGAAACAGGAATGAAAACAGGTGCGAAAATCACAGGGAATCTCGATATATCACGTAAAATCATTATCGTATCGATGATTCTGCTTTTCCTCATGAGAATAGCTGTCGGCTGGCATCTCCTGTACGAAGGCATAGCGAAACTCTATACCCCGGGATGGACTTCCGCCGAATATCTCGCCCTTTCACGCTGGGTGTTCGCTCCATTCTTCAACTGGATCGCTGAACACCAGCTCGTCCTCTACATTGTAAATGCCATCAATATATGGGGGCTCATCGCGGCAGGGACAGGTCTCATGCTCGGGGTATACACCCGTGCCGCGGGAATTGCCGGTGCGGTGCTTCTGTTTCTTTATTACATCTCGAATCCGCCTCTTGTCGGTCTCGATTACGGCGTTCCCGCGGAAGGGGATTACCTGGTCGTCAACAAGAATCTCGTCGAGTTCGTCGCCCTCGTGATTCTGAGCATAGTACCGACCGGCAGATTCATCGGGCTGGACCGCCTGATTTTCATTGCCGGTGAAAGAAAAGCCCATAAAAAAGCCCTGCTTTCCCAACCTGACGCCGGCGCTCAAAACCTTATAACGGAACTGCCCATGACCAGACGCGAGGCGTTCCTGTCGTTCGGATGGCTGCCGTTTTTTGCCACGTTCGTCTGGTCAGTTATTGTGAAAAACAAGTGGGAAAGTTACGAGAAAAAGAATCTTGCCGATGCCATGACGAGCGCTACAATGAAAACCTTCGACATCTCGACGCTCAAGGACCTCAAAGGCCGGATACCGTCCGGCACGATCAAAGACAAAACGTTCAGCCGGATTATTCTCGGCGGGAATCTTCTGTCCGGTTACTCGCACGCCCGCGACCTCATCTACGTTTCGCAGCTGGTCAAGACCTATCACCACAAGGACAAAATCTTCGCCACCCTGTACATGGCCGAGCAGTGCGGTATTAACGCGCTCCTGACCAATCCGATCATGGCGACCATGATCGACGAGTACTGGAAACGTAAAATCGGCAGTATTCAGTTCCTGTCCGACTGCGCCGGGCTCGATTACGACGAAAAGGGCGCCCATGCAACGCCGTACGACAAGTACCTCGACCGTATCCGCCGGGCTATCGACTACGGTGCGTGCGCCTGTTACATTCAGGGCGAGACAGCCGACTGGTACATGGAGCACGGAGAACCGGATAAAATCGAACAGGCGATGAACCTGATCCGCGACAACGGCGTCCTGCTCGGAATCGGCGCCCATAAGATCGAAACAGTCAAAGCCTGTGTCGATGCCGGACTTAAACCCGATTTCTGGATGAAAACGCTTCATCACCACGAGTACTGGTCGGCGCATCATCCCGAGTGGCACGACAACATGTACTGCTTCAATCCGGGCGAGACCATCGAATACATGAAATCACTCACCGAACCCTGGATCGCGTTCAAGGTCATGGCGGCGGGCGCGATTCATCCGAAAAACGCCTTCCAGTACGCCTTCAAGAACGGCGCGGATTTCATCTGTGCGGGCATTTACGATTTCCAGATGGTCGAGGATGTGAACATCGCGTTCGAGGCGCTGAACAGCGGATTTACACGAGAGCGGCGGTGGATGGCGTGAGAGGGTGAAAACTCATAATAAATTAATGGGAAAAATCAGAACTGTCCGGCTATCAAGTTAAGTCAGCATTGCAAACATTTTTTTCTTTTAAACAACGAAAGTCACGAAAAACACGAAAAGATTCATCATTTCCGCCATACTGCGGCATTTCTTTTTTTGTGTCTTTCGTGTTTTTCGCTGTTAATTTTTATTTCAATTTCAAAGCCGGACGCATAAAGAGACAATTTTCATTCAATTTATTCCAAATGAGCTTAATAAACTGGATAACCGATTAAACTTATTCCGGAATGTTGTATCTAACGGCTGAATCATTCTAAGTAAGGGAGGATGTAACATGTTGTTTCCGTCTCGAATATCACGGCGCGGCATAGTAAAAGCCGGGATTGCAGGCGCAGCGGGTGCTGTGTTTGGAAATACACCTGCTCAGGCTGTTAACATGAGACCCAAGGGTCAGTTTGAAACCAGGAAGGTGATCTATCTCGGCGGCGACATGTGGCACAATGGATATGGCCAGGAATATGACTTGCGTGCTACTTATGAAAGGACCGATTGGTCAATCATTTTTTCACAGGATGCCCGTTTCGTGACACCGGAACTCATCAGTGATGCCGATCTCGTGATCATTACGCGTTGGGGCGCTCCAATCCCCGCAGGCTGGACCCCGGACCCGTTAGTCGAATCACGACCGCAGTCCGATGGTTATCCGAGCGATGAGTTTATCGATGCCCTTACCGACAATGTCAAAAACAGGGGTATGGGGTTCATGGCGCTGCACTGTACCATCGCAAGCTATCCCACACCGAAATTCATGGAACTCATGGGGATCGAGTGTGTCATGCACGGCCCGGTCCAGACTGTCCATCTGCATCATTTCAATCAGAACCATCCGGTAACCGCGGGAATTGAGGATTTCGACCTGTCTCTCGATGAAAACTTCGGTGTCAAATTTATCAATAAAGATGCTGTCCCCCTTTACGAAACCACCGGGGAACAGGACAAACGTCATGATATCGCCGGATGGAGTCTGGAACAGGGGAAGGGCCGCATTGTCGGTCTTGCGGCAGGTCATAACCGGTTTGCCTGGATTCATCCGGTATACCGTCAGCTGCACTGGCGTGCGGCGCATTGGGCGATGAAGGAAGAAATTCCCGCCTGGACACAGCCTGTCCAGAAAAATTAAATAAACGTTTAACTTTTTTTGTGACTATGCCACTAAAAAAGTTGATCCCGTTTAAAACATACATTGAACTTACAATATACATAAACCGATCTATTCATTAATTAATTTATTCTCTATAATTGAGGTCGAGATGTTTACAGACATTTTACAGAATATTATTTTGTTTGTGACTTGCCTCGTAATTATTTGGTATACATTTGAAACCTCTAAATTAAGAAAACAAGCTGTTGACCAAGCAAAATTTGATATGATATACAGGATTCATAGACAGTTAGGAAATACTCAAGCTACAAGATATCGAAGATATATCTATAATGAATTCCCCCAACTATTAAAATCTGCAATCAAGAATATTTTTGAGCCTTTTGCAAAAGTCGTTTTTAAATGAAAATAATGATAAGTTTTTTTACTTCAGCCCCCTAACCCTCAGTCCCTTTCCCCCGAAGGGGGCAAGGGAAGTCGTTGCTCCACAGTCTGTTCCTTACCCTCTCCGGGGGAAGGATGTCCGAAGGATAGGTAGGGGGCTGCTTAAAATATCGACCTTTGCAAAAGGCTCTACTATCCGGGAATGATAAGAAATTACATGCATCAAGCAAAAGCAGGAAGAAATGGAATAAAAACACTTGACAGTGAGATGATTTAAGATATTTTGATACACATATGTTGACTTCCAATTTCCTTATATCGCCCTTATTTGGGGTGTTATACAGTTAGCTTTTTTGTATAATAGTTTATTGTTTTTCTTTGCGATTCAATAAAAATAATTTATATCATAGGTGTTATAAAGAAAACTACAGAATTAGTTGTCCGTTATATGAAAATAAAAATAACGCTTATAAAGTTAGCTCCGTATACGTGAAAAGTGCAGTACCCAAACTAACAGCAAGGGGGACGAAAAGAATACCCAGGCCCCGCCGTTCCCCCCTTAAAAAAGGGGGATGCCGTCTCAACGCGCTGGCGCTCCGGCGCAGCGGGAATGCAAGGGAGATTTGTTGTTTCTATTGTTCGGTACATTCGATATTTTTAATTGACAAGTTTATTGCGACAATTCTATTTTGTTCAAGTGGGAAGAAACTTCAACAGGTTTATACGTAAGAGAACAGTTTGTTGTGGAGAAAAATCATGAAAAAGAAATTCATTTACTACAAAGAAGACGATATGTGGATCGGCTGGCTGGATGAATATCCTGACTATAGGACTCAGGGTGAAACTCTCGCCGAATTGAAGGATAACCTCAAAGATATTTATGATGAACTCACCAGTGGTAGAATTCCAGCGGTTCGCAAGGTTGGGGAACTCGTCATCAAATGAAACGTACAGAATTAATACGAACAATAACCAAGATGGGTTGTGTACTCATAAGACATGGCGGCAACCATGACTGGTATCAGAACCCTGTCTCCAAAATGTCACAACCAATCCCCCGGCACAAAGAGATCATGGAGAGCCTCGCTCGGAATATTATAAAGATGCTGAGCGAATAACCATAAAAATGGTAATAATTCCTCAAAGCGATGAAAAATTGGTGAGTGTTATATGGAAACCATATAAACAGTAGTTAGACCTATGAATATGGATTCTGAAACTGGCAGCCTTGGTATCGACTCGGGCAACAAGTACATCTACGACTCTGGTGTCGTTACTTACGGGTTTTTCTTCTGCCCTCCTCAGGGAAGGATGCACCGAATCACCTCTCTGTCTCAGCCTCTAAGCGGGAGGTCCGAATGGGGGATTGTGTATAAAGCTGATATGACGACGAGAATTTATTTGACATGATAATTGGTTGTCTATAAATTAGTTATAGAATGTGTATTTCGGGCTATTTTATTCGCTATAATTGAGGTCGTTATGTATATAGAATTTTTACAGAATATTATTTTGTTTGTGACTTGCATTGTAATTTTGTGGTATACATTTGAAACATCTAAATTAAGAAAACAAGCTGTTGACCAAGCAAAATTTGATATGATATACAGGATTCATAGACAGTTAGGAAATACTCAAGCTACAAGATATCGAAGATATATCTATAATGAATTCCCCCAACTATTAAAATCTGCAATCAAAAATACTTTTGATAATAAATTTTGTTTAAAACCGGAAGATGATAATAATTTCGAATATAATTTAAAAAGGATAAAAGATATTAATAAAGATGAAGCAAAATTGAAACAGTTTACAAATCAATTATGGAATATAGAAGTTTATAAAGGTGAAAGAGCTCTTGATATTGTTGAAGCTACAATACTTGATTTCGAAATGCTTGCTTTACCGTTGTTTCTTAAAATTAAATCCAGTGATGAAATTGCACGTATTTATAAACCATTAATAATGAAAACTATCAAAAATATATTGCCATTCATTGTTATTGAAAAGAAATTAAGAGGTGATACTGAATATAAAAAGCATTTCATATTTTTATTAAAACAACTTGAAATTGACAATGAGTGGTTACAATATTTATAAATTCACTCACCCCCACTTCCTCTCCAGCCCCTCCCTGTACTCTTTCAAATCCACCGTTTTCCTCGCCACGCCGTCCTTCATCGCGGCTTCGGCGACCCGTGAGGAGGCATGAACGAACACACGGCGGTCGAACGGCTTCGGGATGAGGTAGTCACGGCCGAACGTGATGGACTCGCACTTGTAGGCGTCACAGATGTACTGCGGGACAGTCTCACGGGCGAGGTCGGCGAGGGCTTCGGCGCAGGCGATCTTCATGTTCATAGTGATGTCGGACGCCCGGACATCGAGCGCGCCGCGGAAGATAAACGGGAAGCCGAGGACGTTGTTGATCTGGTTCGGGTAGTCCGAGCGCCCCGTGGCGATGTAGGCGTCGTCGCGTACACTCATGACCACCTCGGGCATGACCTCCGGAATGGGATTCGACATGGCGAAGATTGCCGGGTCGGGCGCCATGCTCCGCACCATGTCTCCGTCCACGAGGTCCGGCTTTGAGACCCCGATGAAAACGTCCGCTCCCTTTATGACGTCGGGGAGCGTCCTGGCGTCGGTCGGCACTGCGAACTGCTTCTTGAGGTGCGTGAGGTCGTCACGGCCCTTGTGGATGACCCCTTTCGAGTCGCACATGATTATGTGACGGGCGCCGGCGTAGCGGAAGAGTTCGCCGATACGGATGCCCGCCGCACCGCCGCCGTTGATGACGATACGGATGTCACGGATATCCTTGCCGGTAAGGATGAGATAGTTCTTGAGGCCGGCGAAGCTGATGACCGCGGTGCCGTGCTGGTCGTCGTGGAATACGGGGATGTCGAGGGCTTCGATGAGACGGTCCTCTATTTCGAAACATTCGGGCGCGGCGACATCCTCAATGTTGATGCCACCATACATGACCGCAAGCCGTGCGGTCGTTTCGACAAAGGCGTCCGGATCGGTGCGGCCGGTGTCGCCGTTCACGCGGACCCCGGAGAGCGGAACAGGCCAGGC